>Ga0196970_1000097_pt1 | contig 144101 bp, 155 predicted proteins | sample S1v_513CmetaG_FD_148672 | JGI IMG/M metagenome (GOLD analysis project Ga0196970, IMG submission 148672) | Soil microbial communities from Anza Borrego desert, Southern California, United States - S1+v_5-13C | ecosystem: Environmental > Terrestrial > Soil > Desert | place: USA: California... | reverse complement strand
CCACCTGGGCGATGCCGCACCACCCGGTGTACCTGTGGACGCTGCCGATGTTCCACTGCAACGGCTGGTGCTTCCCCTGGACCGTCGCCGCCATGGCCGGCGTCAACGTCTGCCTGCGCACCATCGCCGCCAAGCCGATCTACGACGCGCTGGCCGACCACGGCGTCACCCACATGTGCGGCGCGCCGATCATCATGGGCCTGATCTGCAACGCGCCGGAGGCCGACCGGCGCGAACTGCGCGCCGGCATCAAGATGATGACCGCTGGCGCCGCCCCGCCCGCCGCCGTCATCGAGAAGATGGAGCGCATGGGCTTCGACATCACGCACGTCTACGGCCTGACCGAGGTGTACGGGCCGGTGACCATCTGCGCCTGGCACGACGAGTGGAACGACCTGCCGCTGGAGGAGCGCGCGCGCCTCAAGGCCCGCCAGGGCGTCAACTACGTGACGCTGGAGGGGCTGACGGTGATGAACCCAGCCACCATGGAGATCGTCCCCGCCGACGGCCAGACCCTGGGCGAGGTGATGATGCGCGGCAACACGGTGATGAAGGGCTACCTGAAGAATCCGCGCGCGACGGAGGAGTGCTTCGCCGGCGGCTGGTTCCACACCGGCGACCTGGGCGTGCTGCACCCCGACGGCTACATCGAGCTGAAGGACCGTTCCAAGGACATCATCATCTCCGGCGGCGAGAACATATCGACCATCGAGGTGGAGGGCGTGCTGTACCGCCACCCCTCGGTCCTGGAGGCCGCCGTGGTCGCCCGCCCCGACGAGAAGTGGGGCGAAACGCCCTGTGCCTTCGTCACCCTGAAGGACGGCGCCAGCGTCACCGAGAAGGAGATCATCGACTGGTGCCGCCAGCACCTCGCGCACTTCAAGTGCCCGAGGACGGTGGTGTTCAGCCCGCTGCCCAAGACCTCGACCGGCAAGATCCAGAAGTTCGTCCTGCGCGAACAGGCCAAGGCGCTGAACGCGGGGTGAGGCCCGGTTCGAGGAAGCGCAGGCTGGCACGCAGCCGACCGCATCCAAGGCGACATCTCCACGGATTTCAGGGATCAAACCACGACTTTCACGGATTCTCTTTTTGAACCTTGCCGGGTGCGGGCTCCCCCACAGGCCCGCACCAAAGCAAGATCAACAAGGATCCGTGAAGTCGGTATACAAATCCGTGAAACCCGTGTGAATGTTGTTCGGCACCAAGAAACGCCCGACTTCTGCAAAGGCTCCCCCATGCCCGCCGATCCCGGCTACCGCCCCTTCGCACCCGGTGACGCCGAGGCTCTCGCCTATCTCGTGCGGCACGGCTTCGGCATCCCGGCCGAGGACGTGGAGGGCTTCCGCGACCTGCTGGGCGACGCGGCGTTCCGCGTTCTGGTGCGCAACGGGCGTCCGGTGGCGAGCGGTGCGGTCTGGCCGATGGACCAGTGGTTCGGCGGCCGGCGCGTGCCGGCCCTCGCCGTCAACCAGGTGACCACCGACCCGGCCGCGCGCGGCCAGGGAGCCGCCACCGCGCTGATGAGCGGCGTGCTGGAGGAGGCGCGAACCGCCGGTGCGGCGCTGTGCGTGCTTTATTCCGCCACCGTGCCGCTGTACGCCAAGCTGGGGTTCGCGCGCGCCGGATCGGCCTTCGTCTGGCGCGCCCCGCCGGACGCGCTGGCCGGTGGCGGCGGCGAGGCGCCGCTGGTGCGCATGGACCCGCTGGACGCCGACCGGCTGGCAGCGCTGCGGCGGCGCGAGGCCCCCGTTGCCAACGGCATGCCGGAACGCACGGAGGCCATGTGGACCATGCTGCTGCGCCCCGGCGACGCGGGGCCGGCCGACGTCTTCCTGGTGCCCGGCCCCGGCGGGCCGGAGGGCTACGTCGCGGTGCTGCCGCCACGTGGCGGGCGGTTGACCGTCGTCGATCTCTGCGTGCCCGGCCGGCGGGCGGCGCGGCCGATCCTGGGATTCCTGGCCGGCTACCGTGGGCTGGTGGACACGGTGACGTGGCCGGGCGGGCCGGACGACCCGCTGGTCCACCTCGCGCGCGATTCCGGGGCCGGCGTGGCGGAATGGGACGAGTGGCTGCTGCGCGTCGTCGACGTCGCGGCGGCGCTGGAGGCGCGCGGCTACCCGGCGGGGCTGGAGGCCGCGCTGGTGCTGGACGTCGGCGACCCGGTGCTGGCCGCCAACCACGGCCGTTTCCGCCTGACCGTGGCCGGGGGCGAGGGCCGGGTCGAGCGGCTGTCGGGCGAAGGGCCGGCCGACCTGACGCTGTCGGCTGCGGCGTTGGCGCCGCTGTTCAGTGGACATCTTGCCCCTGCGGCGTTGCGGCGCACCGGCGGGCTGGACGGTGGCGACGCGGCGCTGGCCACCGCGGCCCTCGTGTTCGCCGGCCCGCGCCCGTGGATGGCCGACCGCTTCTAGGCCCCTGTTATGTTTCGGACATGCGACGTTGCGTCGTGTGCGATACCGGAAATTAAGGAGTATGGTTTTTTAATAATCCGCAAGAAGGAATAAGGCAGATTCCAGGGAGCCTCGGTCCTATGAACATCGGTACGCGCATCGCGCTCGGCTTCGCCACGGTGCTGCTGCTCACCCTTTCGGTGGCCTTCCTCGGTTGGAACAGCCTGCGCACGTACGCCGGAAGGGTCGACGTCGCCGCGCACACGGCCGATCTCGACGCGCGCCTGAAGAACGTCCGCCTTGAAGAAGCGCGCTTCGTCATCGAGCGCGAGGAGCAGGCCGCCCGCGCCGTTCCCGGCATGCTCGACGCGTTGCGCGCGGAAGCGCAGGACACCCGGCTGGCGCTGGACGATCCGGCGGGCCTGTCGCTGGTCGACGACATCCTGTCGGGCATCGAAGGGTACCGCACCGCCTTCGCCAACTTCGTGGCACAGGACGCCGAGGCGCGCAATCGCACCCGGAGCATGGCCGGACGCGCCAGCGAGCTGCGCGAACTGGCCGCCAGGATCGGCAAGCAGCAGGCCGAGCGCTACGACCAGAACATGGTCAGCCTCAACGACGCCAACGCCGCCGCCCGCCACAGCCGCGACACCGCCGCCCGCGCCGACCGCCTGATCCAGGCGGTGATGGAGGCGCGCCGCCTGCAGGGCGAGTTCGCGCGCACCCGTGGCGGTGCCGCCGTCACCGGCACCAACGACGCCATCGGTGAACTGCTGAGCGTGGCGGAGGCGCTGCAGGCCGACGTCGCCGGCACCAACGATGAGGAACTGGCGGAGCAGATCGTCGCCTCCGTCCGCCTCTACCGCGACACCTTCGCCGAGCAGGGGCGCCCCGCCGCTGGCGAGGACGCCGAGACCTTCCAGGCCCGTGTCATCGTGCTGGACCGGCAGGCGCAGGAGATCCAGAAGCTCGCCCACGAGATGCAGGAAAACCAGGTCAACGTGGCGAGCGCTTTGCAGGAGGCCGCCAACTTCGCCCAGAGCGAGGTGAACGAGGCGATCCTGCTGCGCGGCCTCGCCATGCGCCTGATCCAGTCGGCGCAGGCCGCCATGCTGGGCGAGCGCGACTACCGCCTGAAGGGCGGCGATGCCGCGCGCACCGCCGTGGACGCCGCCGTGAAGGAAGCGCAGGCCATCGTCGGCGAGGCCGGGCCGCTGCTGGTCGATGCCGAGGGCAAGGCGCTGGTCGCCTCCATCACCGCCGCCGCCCAGGCCTATGACAAGGAGTTCACCGCCCTGGTCGCCGCCACCGACACCCAGCGCGCCGCCTCGACCGCCATGGCGAAGGCCGCCGGTACGGTGAGCGATCAGGTCGCCCGCCTCGTCACCATGCAGCGCGACGAGCGTGAATCCGGCCGCGCGCGGGCGGGGATGTTCATCATGATCGGCGCCGTGGTGGCGCTGGGCCTCGGCGTGGCGCTGGCCTGGGTCATCGACCGGGCCATCACCGTGCCGCTGCACGCCATGACCGGCGCCATGGACCGGCTGGCCGAAGGCGACCTGTCCGTCGACGTTCCCGGTTCCGACCGCAAGGACGAGCTGCGCCACATGGCCGAGGCGCTGACCGTCTTCAAGGAGAACGCGCTGGAGATGCGGCGCATGGAGGAGGAGCGCGAGGTCATGCGGCGGCAGATCGACGCCGACCGCCGCCGCACCATGAACGAGTTCGCCAACGGCTTCGAGCAGGCGGTGAGCGGCGTGGTGCAGACGCTGACCGACGCCGCCGGCCACATGGCGCAGGACGCGCAGGAGATGTCGTCCGACGCCGCCCTGACCTTGGCCAAGTCGTCGGCCGTCGCCTCGGCCTCCGAACACGCCACCGCCAACGTGCAGACGGTGGCCGCCGCGGCCGAGGAGTTGTCGGCCTCCATCGCCGAGATCTCGCGCCAGCTCACCGCCTCCTCGCAGGCGGCGGTGGACGCCGCCGGCAAGGCGCAGAAGACCAACGTCACGGTGGAAGGGCTGGCGGAGGCTGCCCAGCGCATCGGGCAGGTGGTGGTGCTGATCGGCGAGATCGCCGAGCAGACCAACCTGCTGGCGCTCAACGCCACGATCGAGGCGGCGCGCGCGGGCGAGGCCGGCAAGGGCTTCGCCGTGGTGGCGACGGAGGTGAAGAACCTCGCCGGGCAGACCGCCAAGGCCACCGACGAGATCACCGCGCAGATCTCTCAGATCCAGGCGGCGACCGGCGAGACGGTGGACGCCATCCGCAGCATCTCCGACGCCGTCGGCACCATCAGCCACACGGTGACCGGTATCGCCGAGGCGATGGAACAGCAGGGTTCGGCGACGCGCGAGATCGCCGCCAACGTGCATCAGGCCGCCGCCGGCACGCAGGAGGTGATGCGCAACATCGCCGAGGTGACGACCGCCGCCGGCAAGACCGGCTCGGCGGCCGACGCCGTGCTCCGCGCCTCCCGCGAACTCGCCACCCAGGCCGACCGCCTGCGCGGCGAGGTGCGCGGCTTCCTCGACAAGGTGCGGGCGGCGTAAACGGACGCCATCCATTGAAATTCTCAATGGATGGCGTTTCTTCTTTCAATTTCCCGTTCACCCGCGCGGCCGTCATAGTCCCGCCGCCGAACGCCTGACGGCGGCACCGTGACGGAGACCGGGAATGGACATGCTGCTGCCGGCGACGGCGCTGGACACACTGCTTTCACCGCCGATCCTGTTCTTCGGCCTGGGCGTGGCGATCGCCCTGGCGGGAACCCGCATCCCCATCCCCGAAGGCTTCGGCAAGGCGCTCGCCGCTTACCTGCTCGTCGCCATCGGGCTGAAGGGCGGCGTGGCGCTGGCCGGGGCGCCGGCGGGCGAGGTGATGCCGGTCCTGCTGGCCTCCGCCGGCCTCAGCTTGACCATGCCGGTACTCGCCTTCGGGCTGCTGCGCTCGGCCGTGGGGCTGGACCGGGTGAACGCGGCGGCGGTCGCCGCGCACTTCGGGTCGGTCAGCCTCGTCACCTTCATCGCCGCGACCAAGCTGCTGGACAGCCAGGGCATTCCCTTCAGCGGCCACATGGTTGCCGCGCTGGCGGTGATGGAGGGGCCGGCCATCGTCACCGGCCTCGTGCTCGCCGGCGCCACGGGCGCCGTCGCCTCGGTCGGCCTGACCGCCAGTGGTGCCGGTGTCGTCCAGGTGCCGAGCCCGTCCGGGACGGCCACGTTGCGCAACGCCGTCCGCGACGCCGCGCTCAACGGCTCGGTCCTGCTGCTGGCGGGGGCGCTGCTGATCGGGATGACCATCGGCAAGCCGGGACTGGACCGGCTGGCCGGCCTGTTCGTCGCCCCGTGGGACGGCGTGCTCAGCCTCTTCCTGCTTGAGATGGGTTATCTGGCGGCGGCCCGCCTGCGCGAGGCGATGGGCCTCAGCGCGCGGCTGATCCTGTTCGGCATCGGCATGCCGCTGGTCGGCTGCGCGATCGGGCTGGCCACGGCCCGCGCGCTCGGGCTCGGGGCCGGCGACGCGACGCTGCTCGCCACGCTGTGCGCCAGCGCCTCCTACATCGCCGTGCCGGCCGCCATCCGGCACGCCCTGCCGACGGCGGACACCGGGCTGTCGCTGCCGCTGTGCCTGGGCATCACGTTCCCCTTCAACATCATGGTGGGCATCCCGCTGTACGCCGCGCTCGCGCGCTCGGTGGCCGGCTGATACGATCTCCGACGGGAGGGGCGATGCCGACACCGCCACCATTCGATCTCGATCTTCTGCGCACGCTTGTCACCATCGTCGACTGCGGCGGCTTCACGCGGGCCGCCGAGCGCCTGGGGCGGACGCAGTCCACCATCAGCCTGCAGATCAAGCGGCTGGAGGACGGGCTGGGCAACCGCGTGTTCGAGCGCGAGGGGCGCGGCTTCGCCCTGACGCCGCACGGCGAGATCCTGCTGGCTTACAGCCGGCGCATGCTGCTGATGGCGGACGAGGCGTGCGCCCGCCTGATGGAGCCGGACGTCGATGGCCGGGTGCGGCTCGGCACGCCCGAGGATTTCGCCTCCGTGCACCTGCCCGACGTGCTTTGGCGCTTCTCGCGCGCTCACCCACGGGTGGCGCTGGAGGTGAACTGCGACTTCACGGTCAACCTCCTCGACGGCTTTTCCAAGGGCGAGTACGACCTCGTGCTCTGCAAGCGCGAGCCGCAGGGCGGCGGGAGCGGCATCAAGGTGTGGCGTGAGCCGCTGGTGTGGGCGGCGTCCGAACGGCTGGTCCTGGATCCGCTCGAACCCATTTCCCTGGTGCTCGCACCCTACCCGGACATCTACCGCAAACGCGCCATCGACGCGCTCGACGGCTGCGGCCGGCCCTGGCGCATCGCCTACACCAGCCCCAGCGTGGCAGGCATCCAGGCGGCCGTGCGGGCGGGGCTCGGCACCACGATCCTGCCCAAGGAAATGGTCGGCGGCGGCTTCCACATCGTCGGCGCCGAGTTCGGCCTGCCCGACTTGGCCGACACGGAGATCGCCCTCTACCGCGCCCCAGGCCCCCTGCCGAAGGCGGCGGAGCGTCTGGCCGAGCACATCGTCCGCTCGCTGGAAAGCGAACGCGCGGGCGGCGGCTGACGCGGCGGCTCTACCGCTTCACCACCTCCGCCCCATCCGCCCGCACGATCCGGTCGGGCTTCATGGCGCCACGCTTGACGGTGCCGGACACGGTCACCCGATCGCCCTCGTGGATGCCGGACAGGTCCCAGCCCTTGGCGGTAACGTCGATCTGTTGCTGCCCGTCGCTGAGCGCGAACCACGTCTTGCCGACGCGCTTCACGGTGCCGGCGATGGTGCCCTCCCCCATCATCAGGATGCCGACGACCGACTGCGGCGCCGTGTCGGCGTGCGCGGCGGAGGTGGCGGCGGCCATCAGGCCGGCGATCAGAAGGGTGGCGAAACTCTTGCGCATGGCTCTCTCCGGGACTGCGGACCGGGGAAGCCTAGCGTGCATGACCGGGGCGGCTCTTGACCAAAGCCAAGCGCCGCCCCGAATTGATCATTGCGCCGTCCAGGCGCCGTCCATGGGCAGTGCGGCGCCCGTCATCTGCGCCGCCGCGTCGGAGCACAGGAAGACCGCCAGCGCGCCGAGCTGGTCGGGCGTCACGAACTGCCCCGACGGCTGCTTGGCGCCCAGCAGTTCGGCGCGCGCCGCGTCCGGCGACAGGCCCTTGGAGGCGGCCAGCGCGTCGATCTGCTTCTGCACCAGCGGCGTCAGCACCCAGCCCGGGCAGATGGCGTTGCAGGTGACGCCGGTGCCGGCCGTTTCCAGCGCCGTGACCTTGGTGAGACCGACGACGCCGTGCTTGGCCGCCACGTAGGCCGACTTCTGCACCGATGCGACGAGCCCGTGCGCCGAGGCGATGTTGATGACGCGGCCCCAGCCGCGTTCCTTCATGCCGCGCAGCACCAGCCGCGTGCCGTGGAAGACCGCGGTCAGGTTGATGGCGATGACCGCGTCCCAGCGCTCGACCGGAAACTCCTCGATGGAGGCCACGTGCTGGATGCCGGCGTTGTTGACCAGCACGTCGACGCGGCCGAGGGCGGATTCGGCGTGCGCCACCAGCGCCTCGATCTCCTCCGCCTTGGACAGGTCGGCGCCATGGTAGGCGACGCGCACACCGAACTCGCCCTCCAGCCCGCTGCGCAGACGCTCGATCCCGTCCGCGTCGCCGAAGCCGTTGAGGACGATGTCCGCCCCCTGCCCGGCCAGCGCCCGCGCGATGCCAAGCCCGATGCCGCTCGTCGAGCCGGTGACGATCGCGACCTTGCCCTTCAGCATAATTCCTCCCTGTTCCACGTTCCTTGCGCGCCGTCCGGCGAAACCCCTGCAAGATGCCGGGACTTCATCCGTTTGTCACCCCATACAACGGCCGCTCACCGTGGGCGCAGGCCTTCGATCAGGCCGCGGATCACATCCTGAGGCGGCGTCGGGCGCGCACCGCCGGACGTGCCGGGGACGGGCACCGGGATCGGCAGGTCCGGCACCGCCTGCTTCAGGAGGCCGGATGCGGCGCGACGCGCGATGTACTCCTGCACCTCCTGCATCTCGAAGGCGCGCGTCGGCTTGTCGATCGGCCCGGTCATGCGTACGGCCACCGGCGGCAGGTCGCCCTTGGCCTGGATGCGCACGCGCATGTCCATGGTCTCGGCCGGCAGGTTGACGTGGCCCTGCGCCGTCGCCTGCCCGGCGTCGGAGGTCAGGCGCAGATCCTGGGTGGAGGCGACGCCGCGTTCCACCGTGAAGGTGCCGTCCAGGCGCGAGAACCGCGTCTCGCCGCCCTGGAGGCCGCGCAGCACCGCCTCCAGGGCGTCCTGCGGGCGGTCCAGGCGGCCCAGCCGCTCGGCCAGGGCACCCATGTCGAAACCGCGCACGGCGCCGTCGCGCCCGGCCAGCCGCGCCGTGCCGGACAGCGCCTGCAGCATGGCGGTCTTGCCGGCTCCCGCCGTGCGCAGCTCGGCGTCGAGATCGAGCGTGCCGCTCGCCACGTCCAGGGAGCCACCGGAGAACGCCTGCGCCAGCTTGGCCTTCACCACGGTCAGGTTCAGCTCCGCCTCCGGCGCGCGGCCGGCCGGCGCGGCGAGCCGGCCGGTGGCGCCGATCTGCCCGCCCAGAACGCCGCCGTCGAACTGCTCCAGCGTCAGCACGCCGTCGGCCAGGACCAGCCGCATGGCCGGGTTGTCGATGCGCGTGCCTTGCGCCACGAGCGCCGAGGACGTCAGCCCCAGCCGCCCGTCGAAAGACCGCATCCAGCCGAGGTCGAAGGAGTCGCCGCCCCCGCCCGGCGCCGCGCCGCCCGCCGCACCGCCGGCTCCGCCCTTGCCGGCGGCGGCCGGCCCGGCCAGCAGGCGGTCGGCGTCGAGGTCGCCGGTCTGCACGTCGGCCTGCACGCGCGGTCGCGGGCCGCCCAGGTCGACGCGCGCCTTGCCCCGCACCGGCGTGCCGGCCACCGTACCCTGCATGGCGGACAGCGACACCGCGCGTGGCGACACCGACACCTCCGAATACAGGTCGAGCGCGCCCACCGTGCCAACCTTCGCGGTTCCGGCGTCCGCGTTCCCGAACAGGGCGGCGAGCTGCGCCAGTTCCGGGTGCGAGGCGCGCACCTTCAGGTCGGTGGCGACGGCGCCCAGCAGGTTGGCCAGCGTGCCGCCGGCCTCCAGCGTGCCGCCGACGGCGTCCACCGACAGTTCCAGGGCCAGCTTGTCGAGATCGCCGGCCACCCGGCCCTGCGCCTTGACCGCGCCGATCTTTTCCGGCGCCGGGGCGCCGGCCGGCCAGGGCACCACACGGGTCAGTCCGGCCAGCGAGGCGGCCTCGGCCGACAGCGCCACGTGCGCGTTGCGCAGCGGCGCCAGGCTGCCGACCTGACCGGAAAGCTGCGCCGCCACACCGCCGAGGTCGGCCACCCGCACCTCGCGCAGGGTGAGCGCGCCGTTGGCGGCGCTGGCGTCCACGCGCAGCCCCTGCGCCGGCACGCCGCGCCAGAGGAGCGAGCCGACCGCCAGTTCGACCGTACCGTCCACGTCGCGCAGCAGACGGGCGACGGCCGACGGCACCGGCCCGTCCTTGCCGCCGCCGGCGCCACGCGCGGGCGCCGGGGTGTCGCCTGACGGCGGCAGGTAGGCGTCGACGTTCAGGTTGTCGATGTCCAGGCGCACGCCGTAGGCCGGGCGGCCGCGGTCGACATAGGCGACGCCGCCGGTGGCGCGGGCGGTATCAACGCGCAGGTCGATGCCGGTCACCTCCACCCGCTCCGGCCGGCCCCGCACCTGGGCGCGCAGCGACGCCTTGCGCAGACGGTCGGCCGGAACGGCGCGCACGTCGAGCTTGAGCCAGTCGAGCAGGCTGCGCAGGTCGTCGGCGTTGGCCTCCAGCCGCATGTCCAGCGCCGGCTGGCCGTTCGCGGCGCTCAGCGCGCCGGTGGCGACCACGTCGGACCCGCCGGGCAGCAGCGCGCTCACCCGGTCCACGTTGAGCCGGCCGTTGTCGAGCGCCGCTTCCAGGCGCCCCTGGCGGATGAGGCCGCCGTTGTAGGTGATGGCGTCCACCGCCAGCTCGAACCGGCCGGCGATGCCGGTGGGCAGCGCGAAGCGGCCGGCGCCCGGCGCGGCCGGGGCGGCGCTGCCGCGTCCGTTCCCCGCCGGCCGGGGGGCGACGGCGGCGACCCGCTGCATCCAGGTGTCCAGGTCGAGCCGGTTGAGCGTCAGCTTGGCTTCCATGGCGAGCGGTGTCCCGGCGCGCACGGCGGCGCTGCCGGTGGCGCGCGTCTCGCCCACCTGCACCTCCAGCCCGCCGAAGCTGGCGCCGGCGGCCGACACGTCGATGGCCGTGCGCCAGGAGAAGGGCTGGGCGAGCGGGCCGGGCGCCGCGGTCCCGCCGCGCAACGCCGCCAGCACGGCGCCGAGGTCGCTGCCTTCGGCGCGCAGGTCGCCCTGGGCCCGCGGCCCGGCGACGCCGTTCGTTCCCGTGGTGCCGATGATGCCGGCGAACCGCAGCGCGGCGTCGGTGTCCGGCAGGGAGACGGAGGCGCGCTGCGGCACCGCCGCCCCTTCGGTGAAGCGGCCCGACGTCAGATCGCCGCGCAGGGCGACGCCGCGCAGCACGAAGGTGCCCTGCACCTGGAACGGGCCGCCGAGGCTGCCGGCGGCGATGCGGGCGTCCACCTTCTCCACCCGCTCCTCGCGGCCGGCAACGGCGTCGCGGTAGACCAGCGTTCCGTTGCGCACCGTCACCTGCTCGAAGCTGACCGAGGGACCGAAGCCGCCGCCGCCGTTGCCGGCCGCCGCGTCGTCGCCACCGTGCGCGAAGTCCCAGGTGGACCGGCCGTCGGCCAGCACCTCATAGACCAGCACCGGCTCGATCAGCGCGACGCTCTGCACCTCCACATGGCCGCGCAGCAAGGCGGGGAACGACACCCGGACATCCAGTTCCTTGACCCGCGCCATGTCCGGCTCCGCCGCTCCCGGCAGGCTGGCGACGCGGGCGTCGCGCAGGCTGAGCGCCGGGGTGGGCAGCAGCGACAGGCGGATGTCGCCGGCGATGCTCACCGGCCGGCCGGTCGCCGCGCCGACTCGGGCGGCGATCTGGTCCTTGTAGGCGTTCCAGTCGATCAGCGCCGGCACCACCACGATGGCGCCCAGCAGCACGAGGACGACGACCAGAACGGCGATCAGGATCTTCTTCACGGGTGGTCCACCGCCGATAACGGCCCTTCAGAGAATACGGACATCGAGGGTACGAACGGGCGCGCGCTTTTCGCCCGCGCCGTCTTCCGCTAAGCTACCCGCGCCAGAAGAGACAAGCAATTCGGGCATTCCCACGGCAAAGCGCGAACGCGGCCGAAAAAAGATGCCGGGTTGGGCACAATGCCGCTGGAGCATCGCGGAGTTTCGCATGGGCGACGTCGTCAACCTCAACCGCTTCCGCAAGCAGCAGGAACGCACCCGGCGCGCCAGGGAGGCGGAGGAGAACCGCATCCGCCACGGCCGCACCAAGGCCGAGAAGACGGCCGAACGCCTGGAGCGCGACCGCGCCGCCCGCGACCTGGAAGGCAAGCGGCGCGACGACCCGCCTTAACCCGGACGTTACATGGGGACATATGCCCATATCTTGAGTGATGCCTTTTTTGACAAAGGTCAATTCTGATCATCCGCACCACTGATAATCTGGCGAACCCTGCGACAATTTGATACCTTGACGCCAACGAGAGGTCCCTACCCACACGGGGGAGTTGGCGCCATGGTCGATGTCACCACGCACCGCCACGCGGCGGAACCGCATTCCACCTCCACCCTGCCCCACATCCGGGCCGTCGACACCGACCGCCCGTGGGTCTGGCTGGCCCGCGGCTGGCAGGACCTGTGGGCGGCCCCCACGGTGAGCCTCGCCTACGGGCTGCTGGCCGTGGTGTCCAGCTTCCTGCTGGTGGCCGGGCTGGCGATGGCCGAGATGCAGTACCTGGTGCTGCCGATGGCGGCCGGCTTCATGCTGATGGGTCCGGTGCTCGCCGTCGGCCTCTACGAGACCGCCCGCCTGCTGGAGCGCGGCGAGCGCGTCACGCTGTTCGCCGTGATCGGCGCCTACCGGCGCAACGCCACCCAGATCGCCACCATCGGGCTGGTGCTGATGCTGGCGCTGCTGGCGTGGATCCGGGTGGCCTTCCTGGTCTTCGCGCTGTTCTTCTCGTCGGAGCCGCCGGCCTTCGACCAGTTGATCGACCGCATCTTCTTCTCGCAGCAGACGATCCCGTTCCTGCTGACCGGCAGCGTGATCGGCGGCGTCATCGCGGCGGTGGTGTTCTCGATCAGCGTGGTGGCGCTGCCCATGCTGCTGGACCGCGACACCGACGTCTTCACCGCCATGGCGACCAGTGTGACCGCCGTGCAGGAGAACTGGCGCACCATGCTGGTGTGGGCGGCGCTCATCGCCCTGTTCACCGCCTCGGGCATCAGCTTCGCCTTCATCGGGCTGGTGCTGGCCTTCCCGTTGATCGGCCTCGCGTCGTGGCACTGCTACCGCGACATCGTCGGGCCGGAACGGTAAGGCTCGCGTCTGCGGTACCCCTCCCGACCCTCCCCCGCCACCGGTGCGGGGGAGGGCGTTTCATTTCTTGAAGAACGCCTCGGCCGCGCTCTTGTGCGCCTGCTTGGCGTCGATGAAGCCGCGGGCACGGGCGATCTCCGCTTCCAGCTCGGCGATGTAGTCGTTCAGCTCCGCCACCGACAGCGTGGTCAGGTCCTTGGGCGCCGGCTTCTGCTTGCGCGGCTCCAGGTCGTCGAAAACCATGGGGGCCTCCCTTTTCCACATCCCGGCATCACGTCCCGGCGCGGCTTGCCAGGATCATCCGCCAGTTCTACCTTTTGCCGGCCACACGGAGAAGGGGAAAGCCATGGGAATCGCCCTGCCTGACACCATGACCTGCGTCGAGATCACCCAGCCCGGCGGCCCCGAGGTGCTGCGCGCCACCGAGCGCCCGGCCCCCATCCCCGGCCCCGGCGAGGTGCTGGTCGAGGTCGCCGCCGCCGGCGTCAACCGGCCGGACATGCTGCAGCGCCAGGGCCGCTACGACCCGCCGCCGGGTGCATCCGACCTGCCGGGGCTGGAGATCGCCGGCCGCGTCGTCGCCATCGGCGAGGGCGTCATGGACTGGGGCGCCGACGACAAGGTCTGCGCGCTGATCGCAGGCGGCGGCTATGCCCAGTACTGCGCCGTGCCCGCCCCGCAGGTGCTACCCATGCCGAAAGGGTTGAGCGCGGTCGAGGCCGCCGCCGTGCCCGAGACCTTCTTCACCGTGTGGACCAACGTGTTCGAGCGCGGCGCGCTGAAGCCCGGCGAGACGCTGCTGGTGCACGGCGGCTCCAGCGGCATCGGCACCACGGCCATCCAGCTCGCCAAGGCGTTCGGCGCCCGCGTCTTCGCCACAGCCGGCAGCGCCGACAAGTGCCGGGCGTGCGAGGACCTCGGCGCCGACCGCGCCATCGACTATAAGACGGAGGATTTCGTCGCCGTCATCAAGGAGGCGACCGGCGGGCGCGGTGTCGACGTGGTGCTGGACATGGTGGGCGGCGACTACATCGCCCGCGACATCGAGATCATGGCCCCGGACGGCCGCCACGTCTCCATCGCCTTCCTGCACGGGCCGAAGGTGTCGCTGAACTTCTTCCCCGTGATGACCAAGCGCCTGACGCTGACCGGCTCCACGCTGCGCGCCCGCTCGGTCGAGGAGAAAGGGCGCATCGCCGCGGCGCTGCGGGAAAAGGTCTGGCCGCTGATCGAGGCCGGCCGCGTCAGGCCGGTGATCCACAAGACCTTCCCGCTGGCCCGGGCGGCCGAGGCGCACGCCCTGATGGAATCCAGCGCCCACATCGGCAAGATCGTGCTGACGGTGGAGGAATAGCCGCGGCCGGCACTGGCCGCGACAATCGTTCCGCGCAATCTTGATGGTGTTCGCTCTTCCCCTTTGCGGCGGACCTGGGTAGCTTGGTAAAGCTATTCAGGAACGTTGCGCAGGCGACCGGGTCCGGAACCCCGGCCGCGTGCGTTAGCGTGCTTACAACAACCGGCTTTCCTCCTATATGGAGGTCGAGCGCGGAACTGTGGAAGGAACAGGCCGGCACCGTCGCGGTGGCCGGTCGTGTTGTCAGGAGGGACGATGGCACTGCCCTTGATGCCGAAAGCGACGGCCGTCTGGCTGGTCGAGAACACTGCCTTGAGCTTCGAGCAGATCGCCGCCTTCTGCGGCCTGCATCCGCTGGAGGTGCAGGCGATCGCCGACGGCGAGGTGGCGGTGGGCATGGTCGGGCTCGACCCCATCGCCAACGGCCAGCTCACCAAAGGCGAGATCGAGCGCTGCGAGAAGGACCAGAACGCCAAGCTGCGTCTGCTGGTGCCCGACCTGCCGCAGCCGGCCGCCCGCTCCAAGGGGCCGCGCTACACGCCGATCACCAAACGCGGCGACAAGCCGGACGCCATCGCCTGGCTGCTGAAGCACCATCCGGAGCTGTCGGACGCCCAGGTCAGCCGCCTGATCGGCACCACCAAGCCGACCATCTCGGCGGTGCGCGACCGCTCGCACTGGAACGCCACCAACATCAAGCCGCGCAACCCCGTGCTGCTGGGCCTGTGCAGCCAGCGCGAGCTGGAAGAGGCGCTGGCCAACGCCGTCCGCCGCGGCCCGATCGAACGCGAGGACGGCGACATCGCCGGAACCGAGGGCGAGGAAGAGGACGCGCCGTATTCCGAGTCCGCGTGAGTCCGTAGGTTGGGTTGAGGCAAAGCCGAAAACCCAACGGCCGCGCGCAAACCAAAACGGCGTGCCGTCCCGCGGCACGCCGTTTTCAATGTCGGGTTCCGAAACCCGGAAATTCCTGCTCCGGACGATGACCTCCGGACAATGACCACCGGACGATGGCTTCGGGCGCGCTGCAATCAGGCGCGGGCCAGGCGGGTCATCTCGTCCTTGAGGCGGAGCTTCTCTTTCTTGATCTTCGCGAGGATGGCGTCGTCCGGATGCGGCCGCTGATTTTCGAGCCTCAGTTCGACCTCCAGCGCCTGATGCTTCAGGCGCAGGGACTCAATCCGGTCCTCAAAAGCCATGGTGTCCCTCCATCGGAAGTTTGTCATACATTGCCTGGCGCGACTCGGAACGGGTCATAATGTTGCCGAATCGGCGGAATGGCAAGGATGCGGAACGGCGCTGGACGAAATGGGTAGCACGCGCTACATCACCCGCATGACCGTGCCTCCCCGAATCGTCGTCGGCATCAGTGGGGCCTCGGGGGTGATCCTCGGGGTTCGCCTTCTGGAAATCCTACGCCGAATCGGCGTGGAATCCCATCTCGTCATAAGCCGTGCGGCCGAGGTTACCTTGGCGCACGAAACGGACCTGAAGCCGGCCCAGGTGCGCGCGCTGGCCGCCGTGAATCACGCCGCCGCCGACATTGGCGCGGCGATCGCCAGCGGCAGCTTCCGCACCATGGGCATGATCGTCGCCCCCTGCTCCATCCGCACCATGAGCGAGATCGCCAGCGGCGTGACCTCCAGCCTGCTCACCCGGGCCGCCGACGTGATGCTGAAGGAGCGCCGGCCGCTGGTGCTGCTGGTGCGCGAGACGCCCTTGCACCTGGGGCATCTGCGCACCATGACGCAGTTGGCGGAGATGGGCGCCGTCGTCGCACCGCCCGTTCCCGCCTTCTACGCCAAGCCGCAGAGCCTGGACGACATGGTGAACCACACGGTGGGCCGCGCGCTCGACCTGTTCGGACTGGACGCCGGCATCGTGAACCGCTGGGGCGAGCCGGGCGCCACGGAGCCGGCGGAAGCTTGACGCGCGTCAAGCTTGGAAGACCCGCCCTTTTGTATTACATCCCAGCAACAAGCCGGTCACGGTCACCACCGAAGGAGAGCGGACGCATGCCTCACCGCGCACAGCACGACGCCATCCGCCGCCTGATGGCCGGGGTCAAGGGCTTCCGGGCCCGCTATTACGAACGCAACCCCGACAGCATGCGCGAACTGGCGGAGCACGGCCAGAAGCCGGACGTGCTGCTGATCGGCTGCTCGGACTCGCGCGTCGACCCGGCGCTTCTGACGCAGGCGGAACCGGGCGAGCTGTTCGTCGTGCGCAACGTCGCGAACCTAGTGCCGCCCTACCAGCCCGACGGCCATTATCACGGCACCTCGGCCGCCATCGAATACGCGGTGAAGATCCTGGAGGTGCGGCACGTCGTCGTGCTGGGCCACGCGCGCTGCGGCGGCATCCAGGGCCTGATCCGCCTGAATTCCGGCGAACCGCCGCCGGGCGATTTCATCGCGCCGTGGGTGTCCATCGCCCAGTCGGCGTGCGAGCGCTTCATCCCCGCCAGCGGCGGCGATTGCGCCGAGCCGCGGTCCTCCACCTATCTGCAGGACTGTCCGCACCTCGTCGAGCGGGCCGCCGTGCGCGGTTCGGTCGAGAACCTGATGACCTTCCCCTTCGTGCGTGAACGCATCGTCCAGGGCCACCTGCATATCCACGGCTGGTGGTTCGACATCGACAACGGCGAGCTTTGGGTCATCGACCCGGAGACCAAGGTCTTCGTCCCTGTCTTCGAGTAGTGGACGGCCGTTGGGGTTTCACCTTCGGTTCAACCCAACCTGCGACCAACCCCGCAGGTTGGGCTGAGCGCCGGCGAAGACCCAACGTCAAACCCGTTCCGCCAGCGCCGCCGCGATGCGACGCGCCACGCCCGCCCAGTCCCCGACGCGCTCCTGACGGAACAGGCGCGCGGTCGGATACCACGGGCTGTCCTCGCGCCCCAGCAGCCAGCGCCAGTCCGGCGCCACGGGCAGCGCCACCCACACCGGCACGCCGAGCGCCCCGGCCAGATGCGCCACGCTGGTGCAGGAACTGACCACCACGTCCAGGTTCGTCATGATCGCCGCCGTATCGGCGAAGTCGCCGATGGCGCCGCCCAGGTCGGTGAAGCTGTCGGGCACCGGCACGCGCTGCAGGTCCGCGCGCCCGTCGCCCATCTGCAAGCCGAAAAAGCGCACCCCCGGCACGTCCAGCACCGCCCGCAACCCCTGCAGGCGCGGCGACCGCAAGTCGTCCGCCTGAAAGCGCGGGTTGCCCGCCCACACCAGCCCGACCTTCAGCCCCTCCCCGGCCCCCAGGCGCTGCCGCCACGCGGCGACGCGCACCGGGTCCGGCCGCAGGTAGGGAACGTCGGCCGGCACGGTGTCGACCCGCGTGCCGAAGACGCGCGGCAAGCTCATCAGCGGGCATTCCACGTCGAAGTCCGGCAGCGGCTCGCCGCGGCCGATCACCTGCGCCACGCCGGGAAAGCCGTCCAGCAGCGGCAGCAGCGGCGGCTGCACCTCCAGCACGATGCGCGCGCCGCGCGCCGCCGCCAGCGGCACGTAGCGCAGGAACTGGATCGTGTCGCCCAACCCCTGCTCGGCGTACAGAAGGAGCGTACGCCCCCGCACCTCCTCACTCCGCCACATCGGCTGCGGGAAGGCACGCCAGGGCGGCTGGGCCTTGTCGTCCTTGCGGCGCCACTCGAATTCCTCCCAGCCCTCGGCCATGTCGCCGGCCAGCAGAAGCGCGTAGGCGCGGTTCCAGTGCAGACCGGCGTCGGCCGGGCTGAACTCCATCTCCCGCGCATAGCTCTCCGCCGCTTCCCGTGCCCGGCCGAGCGCCAGGAGCGCGTTGGCCCGCGCCCGCCACAGGGGCCGTTCCGGCCGCATCTGCCCGGCGGCGTCGAGCATGGCCAGCGCCTCCTCCTCGCGGCCCAGCTTGACGAGCACGAGACCGAGGTTCTCGTTCGCCTCAATGAGCCTCGGGGCGCGCTCCAGCGCGGCACGGTAAGCCGCTTCCGCTTCCGCCCAGCGCTGGCCGGCCGCCGCCGCGTTGCCCAGGGCCAGCCAGGCCACCGCCAGATCGGGGCGCAGCGCCACGGCGCGCCGCGCCGCCGCCGCGCCGGCCTCCCCCTGCCTGAGGTCCACGTGCGATTCGGCCAGCACCACCAGCGCCTCGGCATGGTCGGGGGCCAGCGCCAGCGCGCGGGTGGCCAGCGCCAGCGCCTCCGCCGCCCGGCGCAGATGCTTCAGGGCGCCGGCCCGGTTGGCGTACGCGTCAGCCAGGAACGGGTCCAGGCGTACGGCGCGCGCGTACACCGCCGCCGCCGCCTCCGTCCGCTCCAGCACGCGGAGCGCGTTGCCGAGGTTGGAGGTCGAGCCGGCGGCGTCGGGCCGCAGCGCCACCGCTCGCTTCAGCAGCGCCAGCGCCGGCTGCGGATGCCCGGCCTGCGCGTACAGCACCCCCAGCAGGTGGGCGGCATCCGGCTCCTCGGGATCGGCCTCGATGATGCGGGTGTAGAGCACCTCCGCTTCGGCAAGCCGACCCGTCCGGTGGTAATCGAGGGCGGCCGCGAGGGCCTCGGCGATGGTCGCCATGCGCAATCCGGCGAAAAGGCGTGGGGAGGGCAGCATAGCGGCTGCAGGTCGAGGGCCAAAGCCCCCACGCACGGCCCCCACGCTGCGCATGACCGCCCTGCCTGCGATAAGCGCCCGCGAAACGCCCTGCCGCATTGCACCACGGCGGTCAACCGACTATCTCTTCGGACAGTCTTCCGAAAGAGGTACCCGGAGGTTTCCCCATGCCCGCACCGGCAATGCTCCTCAGCGCGCTCGGCGCCCTGCTGTGCGCCGTGGCGATCGGCGTGGCGCCGGCCATGGCGGCGGAAGGCGGCGGGGGCGGCAAGTGCCCGTGGCAGCAGGAGGCCACGCTGGTGCTCGACGCCAAGACGATCCACGTCCCGCCGACGGTGTTCGAGACGAAGGGCGCGCCGGCCATGATCGACGGGTTCGAACTGCTGCCGAACCTCAACGCCCTGGTGCTGCGCATCCACGGCCCGCACGGCGAGATCTGGGAGGCGGCGCTGACCCGCGTCGGCGAGAAGCGCTGCACCGGCTTCTACGTCGCCAAGCCGGTGCTGATCGCCGAACCTCCCCCCTTCGTCCCCCGCTCCTCCAAGAGCAGCGTCGCTGTCCGTTAATCGCCCAGTCCGTCAATCGCCCAGACTGATGCCCAGGCCGCGGGCGGTCTTGACGAGCGTACCGTCGGCGTCGACGCAGGCGTAGCGGGCGATCGCCTCCTCGATCGGGACGTCGACCACGCCGCGGTTGGACCACGCCACCATGCGGTCGAACTTGCCGTCGGCGATCAGGTCCACGGCGTGCACGCCGAAGGCGGACGCCACCAGCCGGTCGCGCGGGCTGGGCGGGCTGCCGCGCTGGACGTGGCCCAGGACGGTGACGCGGGTCTCCGCCCCGGTCGCCTTGGCGATCTTCTCGCCGATGTAGTCGCCAATGCCGCCATAGCGCTTCTCGCCGCCCTCGTACACCTTCTTCACCTCGCCGCCGTCGGCGGTCTTCACCGCCTCCGACACGACGACCAGGGCGAAGTTGCGACCGGTCGAGCGGACCTGCTTGATCTTCTCGGCGATCTTCTCGATCGAATAGGCGATCTCGGGGATCAGGATCACGTCGGCGCCGCCGGCGATGCCGGCCGACAGCGCGATGTGCCCGGCGTCGCGGCCCATCACCTCCAGCACCATGACGCGCGCGTGGCTGGCCGCCGTCGGCTGCAGGCGGTCCAGCGCCTCGACCGCCACGCCCACGGCGGTGTCGAAGCCGACCGACACCTCGGTGGCGCCCAGGTCGTTGTCGATGGTCTTGGGAATGCCGACGAGGTTCAGCCCGCCCTTCTGCGCCAGTTTGCGCAGGATGGCGAAGCTGCCGTCGCCGCCGATGCCGATCAACGCGTCCAGCCCCAGTTCGCGATACCCGCCGATGATCTCGTCGGAGCGGTCCTTGGTGGTGCCGTCACCCATGGGATAGGCAAAGGGGTCGCCCCGGTTGGTGGTGCCCAGGATGGTGCCGCCCATGCGCATCATGTTGCCGTCGACCATCGGCAGATCGAGCACCTGATAGGCCACGGGGCGCTTCAGAAAGCCCTGCGTGCCCTCCTTCAGGCCGATGACCTGCCAGCCATAGCCCAGGCAGGCCCGATGGACGACCGCGCGGATGACGGCGTTGAGGCCGGCGCAGTCGCCGCCGCTGGTAAGAATGCCGATGCGCTTGGCTGCTGCTGTCATGAATAGGGACCTCGTTTCCCGATGCCTGCGACGCGGGCCACAGTCTGACCCGAACCGGCGGACACCGCAATGCCACGCATGCGATAACCGCCCGCACGCGCAGTGGTTTCACCGTGCCGGGCGCCGCAAAATCTGGTATGGTCGCTCACCGCGACGACACCCGTGCAGCCGCACCATGAACGAACAGGACATGCTGAAGCAGAAGCTCGCCGAGCTGAGGACCGAACACCGCGACCTCGACGACGTGATCGCACGCCTGTCCGAACGCGCCCCGTTCGACCAGCTTCAGTTGCAGCGGCTCAAGAAGCGCAAGCTGGCGCTGAAGGATCAGATCGCCCTCATCGAGAGCCGCCTGCTGCCCGACATCATCGCCTGATCGGGGCGAATCGGCGCGCGGTCGCGTCGAGGAGCGGAGCACGTCCCTCCAGCTCGCCCTCGCGGGCCGCCGGAAACGTCCCGCGGCCGAACAATCGCCCACTCCGCACGCTGGACTCTTGGAGCGTCCTTCCTATAATGCGCGCCTTTCCAAGGACCTGTGGAAAGCCACGCCGTGCCCATCGACACCCCCTCCCGCCAGCCGGCCGCCCTCCCGCCGGTGGTCGGCATCATCATGGGAAGCCAGTCGGACTGGGCCACCATGAAGCACGCGGCCGAAACGCTGACCGCGCTGGGCGTGCCGCACGAGGTGCGCATCGTCTCCGCCCACCGCACGCCGCAGCGCCTCTATGACTTCGCCACATCGGCCAAGGGCCGCGGGCTGAAGGCGATCATCGCCGGGGCCGGCGGTGCGGCGCACCTGCCGGGCATGGCGGCATCGATGACGCCGCTGCCGGTGTTCGGCGTGCCCATCGAAAGCCACGCGCTGAAGGGCATGGACAGCCTCCTGTCCATCGTCCAGATGCCCGGCGGCGTTCCGGTCGGCACGCTGGCCATCGGCAAGGCCGGCGCCATCAACGCCGCGCTGATCGCCGCGTCCGTCATCGCGCTGATGGATCCCGCCGTGGCCGACGCGCTGGACGCCTGGCGCGCGCGCCAGACCGCTGCCGTCGCCGAGACGCCCGTGGACGAGCCGGCGTGATGGCCAGCGCGATGTCGGACGCGATGCTTCCCCCCGGTTCCACCATCGGCATGCTCGGCGCCGGGCAGCTCGGCCGCATGACGGCGCTGGCCGCCGCCCGCCTGGGCTACAAGATCCATGTCTTCGCTCCCGACGCCGCCGGCAGCCCGACCGCGCAGGTCTGCGCCGCCGCCACCGTCGCCGACTGGGACGACGAGGCGGCGCTGGCCGCCTTCGCCCGCTCGGTCGACGTGGTGACGCTGGAGTGGGAGAACATCCCCGTCCCCACCGTGGAGCGTCTGGCGTCCATCGTCCCCGTGCACCCCGGCGCCGGCGTGCTGGCGGTGACGCAGGACCGCATCGCCGAGAAAAGCTTCGCCAACGGCCTGGGAATCGCCACCGCGCCGTGGCGCCGCGCCGACAGCGCCGACGACGTGGCCCGCGCCAAGGCGGAGATCGGGCCGCGCTGCATTTTGAAGTCCACCCGCCTGGGATACGACGGCAAGGGGCAGGCGGTGATCGGCCCGGACACCGACCCGGCAGCGGCTTGGGCCAGCATCGGCGGGCAGCCGGCCATCGTCGAAGGCTTCGTCGACTTCGTCTGCGAAGTGTCGGTGATCGTCGCCCGCGCGGCCGATGGCCGCATGGCCGTCTTCCCCACCGTCGAGAACCGCCACAGGAACGGCATCCTCGACCGCACCATCGCCCCCGCCCGCGTGGCGCCGGAAACCGCCGCCGAGGCGGAGCGTGTCGCCCGCGCGCTGACCGAGTCGCTGGGCGTGGTCGGCCTGCTGGCGGTGGAGATGTTCGTCACCCGCGACGGCCGCGTGCTGGTCAACGAGATGGCGCCGCGCCCGCACAACTCCGGCCACTGGACCATGGACGCCTGCGCCACCTGCCAGTTCGAGCAGTTGGTGCGCGCCGTCTGCGGCCTGCCACTGGGCGCCACGCAGGCGCTGTTCCCCGCCGAAATGGAGAACCTGATCGGCGACGACGCGGACCGCTGGCCGGAGCTTCTGGCCGAGTCCGGTGCCCGCCTGCACCTCTATGGCAAGGCGGAAGCCCGCCCCGGCCGCAAGATGGGCCACGTCAACCGCCTGTTCCCCGCCGGCCGGGGCTGAAACTTCGGAAAATCAAAACGGGGGCGCCTGCCGCCCCCGCCCCGCCCCGCGCGCAAGGCGCGGCGGGATGCCGGCGTTCGGCAATTCTTCATACTTTTCTAAAATGATCTCTGTCTGTACGGTCATCTATTATGCGTGCAAAACGTTCGATGGACTTTGTTTCAAATACACGGTTTCATGGCGATCCATCCTCCACCGCCGGCCGGGCCCTCCGCCCAACCTCTCCGACCGGCGCGCAGCGCTGAGCGGCCGACGCCCGTCACCCGGGTGACCGACGCGGCGCGATCGGCCGTGGCGCAGGCGCGCCCCGCGTCGTTCCGCGACCGCGACCGCTTCGTCGGCTTCGCCTTCGCCGCCGCCGACCTGCTGATCGAAACCGACGAGCGGGGAGTCATCCTGTTCTCCGCCGGTGCGCGCTGCCGCCTGACGCCGGGCGACGTGGCCAGCCTGGTCGGGGTCAGCCTGTTCGACCTGGTGGCGCCGACCGACCGCAAATACGTCCAGGTGCTTCTCGACCGCGTTGTCGAGAAGACGCGGATCAAGCCGGCCCGCGTCGTCTTCCAGGCGCACGACGGGCACCGCTTCCCGGCACTGCTCGGCGGCTGCCGGCTGGAGTCCTGCCCCGGCTCGCTGTTCCTCACGGTCCAGCTCGCCTCCGGCCCGCGGGCGCACGAACTCTCCGGCATGGCACCGGGTGCGGGCCAGATGCTGGACGGGCACAGCTTCGTGACCATCCTGGAAGACCGCATTGTGCGGGCGCGCGAGAAGGGGCTGGACCACGGGCTGACGCTGCTGCTGGTCGAAGGGCTGCAGGCGATGGTCGAATCCCTGCCGGAGGGGCAGGCGACGGAGGTGAGGCAGGGCATCGACGCCTACCTGCGCGGCATCTCGGCCGACGGCGACAGCGCCGGCCAGTTGGCGTCCGACCGGTTCGGCATCGTTCACGCCTCCGACATCGACGGCCAGGAGGTGCAGGCGCACATCACCCGGATCATCCAGGAGGCGGGCGGCGAGCTGGAGGGCGGCATCCGCGCGTGGGAGTTGGACATGGCCAGCGCCCAGCTTGACGCCACCGACGCGGCCCGCGCGCTGGTCTACACGGTGCAGGCCTTCGCCTCCGCCCAGGGGGGCGAATTCACCATCTCCTCGCTGGAGGACGGCGCCAAGCGCATGCTGTCCGACGCGGTGGACCGCATCGGCCGCATGCGCGCCACCATCGAGAAGCGCGAGTTCTTCGTCGTCTACCAGCCCATCGTCGATCTGGCGACGCAGGAGGTGCACCACCTGGAGGCGCTGACGCGGGTGGAGGGCATGCCGTCCCCGGCCGACTTCATCACGTTCGCCGAGGACGTCGGTCTCATCTACGACTTCGACCTGCTGCTCAGCCAGTCGGTGCTGGACACGCTGAAGGCCTTCCACAAGGAGCCGAAGCTGCCGGACGTGGCCATCAACCTGTCGGCCAAGACGCTGATGAGCCCGCTGTTCCTCCAGCAGTTCAACGCGGTGACCGAACCCTACGGCGCCCTCGCGCAGAAGCTGCTGCTGGAGGTGACGGAGACGGTGGTCGTCACCGACATCGCCAAGCTGAACGAGGTGCTGCAGAAGCTGCGGCGTACCGGCTACCGCATCTGCCTGGACGACGTCGGCGCCGGTTCCACCTCGTTCCAGTCGCTGTACGGGCTGCAGGTGGATTTCGCCAAGATCGACGGCAAGTTCGTGAAGGGGGCGGCCGGCAGCCCGCGCGACATGGCGATGCTGCGCTCCATGGTGGACGTCTGCCACCAGTTGGGCCTCCAGCTCATCGGCGAACAGGTCGAGGAGCCGGACCACGCCATGCTGCTGGAGGAGCTGAACGTCCCCTACGCCCAGGGCTGGCTGTTCGGCCGGCCCAGCCGCGACTTCGGCTATTTCGCCAAGGACTGGTCGAAGATGGCCCGCAAGGGTGGCAAGATCCTGCTGAAGTAGGGACGCGGGCTACGCCTCGTCCTCGCGCTTGACCAGATCGCGGTAGGCGTGCCAGCTCGCGTGCCCGATCAGCGGCAGCGCCACCACCAGCCCGGCGAACGCGGTCAACAGCCCCACACCCGTCACCAGCACGATCACGCCGGCCCACAGCGCCATAGCGCGCGGGTTCTTCACCACCGCGATGATCGACACCAGCGCGGCGGCGAACACGTCCACCGGGCGGTCGAGCATCATCGGCAGCGCCGTGACGTTGGTGACGAAGGCAACGGCGGCGAAGGCGAGGCCCAGCGCCGTGACGAACACCAGGAAGGTGATGCCCTGGAGGGTCAACGCCTGCTCGAACAGGCTTTCCAGTGTCATGGAATGGTAGGGAAAGAACAGCGCGTAGGCGATGACGTTCAGCCGCACCCAGATCATCACGAACAGCATCAGGACGAGGCCGGCGGTCAGGATGTGGTAGGGGTTGGCCCGCCACGCCGTCAGCGCGCGCCAGAAGGACGGCCGCCGCCCCTCCTCCGCGTCCCGCGACACGGCGTAGAGGCCGAGCGCCAGCAGCGGCGCCACCAGCAGGAAGCCGCCGATCATCGGCGCGATCAGGTACGCCATGCCGGCCATGGTGAGGCCCACGGTCAGGGCGAAACCGATGATCACGAACAACGCGCCGTAGGCCGGGCTCACCCACGCCGCCGCCCGCATGTCGGCCCATCCGGCCGCCAGCCAGGCGAAGACCCGCGCCGGTTCGACCGTGCGCACCCGGTCGGCGTAGGGAAAGCCCGCCGCGGCCTGCGGTACCGGCTGCGATGCTGTCGACTGCGTGTCCGCCATTGCCCCAGCTCCCTGCTCGGAATTCTCCGTCAGAGAATTGGGCGTTGCACGAACAATTTGGAAGGGCGAAAATTGGGCCGGCGATCTACAGCGGCTTTTCCAGCCGGTCGACCTGGACGGCGATCACGCGTTCGGTGGCGGACCAGGCTTGGCGGCGCACCAGCACGCCGACGACGAAGGCGGTCGCCGCCATGAACAGCCACGGGCTGATCACCCAGCACAGCGCCGCCAGCGCGAAGTAGTAGGCGCGCAGGCCCCCGTTCAGCGCCGTCACCGCCAGCGTCAGCGTCTGGGCGATGTTCGCGGCGCAGGCCGCCCGCTCGGCGTCCGGCACCGGCGGCAGCGGTGCGGCGCCGATCAGCGCGCAGACATAGTTGTACTGCCGCAGCGCCCAGGTGAACTTGAAGAAGGCGTAGGTGAAGATGCTCACCAGCAGCAGCATCTTCAGCTCGAAGAACTGGCGCGATGTCCGCACCGTGAAGGACAGGGCGGTGATGATGTCGTGCGCGTGTTCGATGGCGCCGAAGGAGCCCAGCAGGCCCGCCAGCACCAGCATGGTGGTGGAGGCGAAGAAGGTGCAGCTGTTCATCGTGTGGCCGACGAGTTGCGAATCCACGATGCGGTTTTCGCGCTCCAGCATGCGCTCCATCCACACGCGGCGCACGATCTTCAGGTGCTGGTTGACGTGCGTGCGGCCGCGCAGCAGGTGGTCCTGCACCAGGTTGAACGCCCCCCAGATGCCGAGGAACCAGGCGAAGGCGACGAGGTCGAGCGGGCTGAGATCGGGCGGCACGGGGCGGTCCGGAGAGTCAGGAGGCGGGCGTCTCCGGTGTAGCACCCCCGCCGCCCCGGCGGTAGGCGTTCAGCACGAAGACGCGGATGGCGGAGGACAGGTTGCCGGCGCGCTCGGCGTCGATCGCCTCGATCAGCGCGTTGACCGACAGCCGCCGCGCCGCCGCCACCTCCTTCAAGGCGTCCCAGAACTCCTCCTCCAGCGACACGCTGGTGGGATGGCCGGCGATGAGGACGGAACGCTTCTTCATGGAGATCCTTCGCGTTGACGCGGCGATCATAGCGCAACGGACATCCGGCGCCACCGCGTCAAAATATCTGTGCAAACTGCAAAATATCGATATTATCAGGATCGAAAGAACGGCTCCACGCACGGGAGGAAGCCCAATGGCCGCCGAGAACCCCGAGATCGGCCGCACGGTCACCGCCGCCGGCCTTGCCACCAACCTGCACGACGCCGGCAGCGGCGACTCGGTCGTGCTGATCCATGGCTCGGGTCCGGGCGTCAGCGCCTGGGCCAACTGGCGCCTCACCATCCCGCACCTGGCGCAGCGCTTCCGCGTCGTGGCGCCGGACATGGCCGGCTTCGGCTTCACCGAACGGCGACCCGACGCCAGCTACGGGCTCGACGGCTGGGTCGAACACGCGATCGGCGTGCTCGACGCGCTGGGGCTGGAGCGCGTGCATCTGGTGGGCAATTCGTTCGGTGGCGCGCTGGCGCTGGCGCTGACGATCCGCCACCCGGCGCGCGTGCGGCGGCTGGTGCTGATGGGCAGCGTCGGCGTGCCGTTCCCGATCACGCCAGGTCTCGACACGGTGTGGGGCTACGAGCCGTCGATCGAGGCGATGCGCGGGCTGCTCGACCTGTTCGCCTACGACCGCACCCTGGTCAACGACGAACTGGCGGAACTGCGCTACCGCGCCAGCGTCCGCCCAGGCTTCCAGGAGTCCTTCTCGGCGATGTTCCCGGCGCCGCGCCAGCGCTGGGTGGACGCCATGGCCAGCGCCGAGGACGACATCCGCCGCATCACGCAGCCAACGCTCATCGTCCACGGCCGCGAGGACAAGGTGATCCCGCCGGCCACCTCGCAACGCCTGTTCGAGTTGATCCCCGACGCCCAACTGCACATGTTCGGCCGTTGCGGCCACTGGACGCAGATCGAGCACGCGCGGCGCTTCAACGCGCTGGTGACCGACTTCTTCGCCGAGGAGGCGTAGCGGCCACCTCTTACCGCGGCCCGATCATCGTCTCCGGTCGGACCCACTGATCGAACTGCTCCTCGGTCAGCAGGCCCAGCGCGACGCCGGCCTGTTTCAGCGTCGTACCCTCCTTGTGCGCCTTCTTGGCGATCCTGGCGGCGTTGTCGTAGCCGATGTGCGGGTTCAGCGCGGTGACCAGCATCAGGCTGTCGGCCAGCAACTGGTCGATGCGCTCCCGGTTGGGCTCGATGCCGACCACGCAATTGTCGGTGAAGCTCACCGCCGCGTCGGCCAGCAGGCGGATGGACTGCAGCACGTTGTAGATGATCACCGGCTTGAAGACGTTCAGCTCGAAATGGCCGGTGGCTCCGGCCACGGTCACCGCCGTGTGGTTGCCCATCACTTGCGCCGCGACCATGGTCATCGCCTCCGACTGCGTCGGGTTGACCTTGCCGGGCATGATGGAGGATCCCGGCTCGTTTTCCGGCAGGGCGATCTCGCCGATGCCGCAGCGCGGGCCGGAGCCCAGCAGGCGGACGTCGTTGGCGATCTTCATGAACGACACGGCGATGGTGTTCAGCGCCCCGTGCGCCTCCACCAGCGCGTCGTGCGCGGCCAGCGCCTCGAACTTGTTCTCCGCCGTCACGAACGGCAGGCCGGTGATGGCGGCCACCTGCCGCGCGAACGCCTCGGCGAAGCCCGCCCGCGCGTTCAGCCCGGTGCCCACCGCCGTGCCGCCCTGCGCCAACGGGTAGAGCCGGGGCAGGCAACCCTTTACCCGCGCGATTCCGTACTTCACCTGCGCGGCGTAGCCGGAGAACTCCTGCCCCAGCGTCAGCGGCGTGGCGTCCTGCAGATGGGTGCGGCCGATCTTGACGATGTCCTTGAAGGCGTCGGCCTTGCCCGCCAGGGCGGCGTGCAGGTGCTCCAGCGCCGGGACCAGATCGTGGTGGATCTGCTCGACGGCCGCGATGTGCATGGCGGTGGGAAAGCTGTCGTTGGACGACTGGCCCATGTTGACGTGGTCGTTCGGGTGCACCGGCACCTTCGAGCCGCGCTCGCCGCCCAGCAACTCGATCGCCCGGTTGGAGATCACCTCGTTGGCGTTCATGTTGGTCTGCGTGCCGGAGCCGGTCTGCCAGACCACCAGCGGGAAATGGTCGGCCAGCGTGCCGTCCGCCACCTCCTCCGCCGCCTCGACGATGGCGCGGCCCAGTGCGGGGTCGAGCGCGCCCAACTCCATGTTGGCCAGCGCCGCCGCTTTCTTCTGCACGCCCAGCGCGCGCACCAGCGGGACCGGCATGCGTTCGCCGCCGATGCGGAAGTTCTGCAGGGAGCGCTGCGTCTGCGCGCCCCAGTAGCGATCGGCCGGCACCTCGATGGGGCCGAAGGAATCGGTTTCGGTGCGCACGTCCGGTTTGCCGACCATGCCGGCGTTCTCCCCAAGCGTCGTTTCCCGCTGAAGATCTGAGCCGCCCCGCGGCCGGCGGCAAGGGGCGGACATCGGGTGGCGGACATCGGGTGGCGGGTATCGGCTCCGAAAAGAATGTTCTTGATTTGTTCTTTTTGCCGCGGCATCGTGGACGCACGATGATCGACGAGACGATGGAGGCACGCATGGGTGTTTACGCGACCGACCACATCCGGGCGCTGATCTCGAAGAAGCGGGTGGCGGAGATGCTGGCGCGCGGCTGGTGCATCATCGGGGCGGGCGAGGAAGGCACGCTGCTGATGGAGGGGCCCGACCCGGACCTGGAGGGCGCGCCGCAGGCCATGGCCCCGCTGTTCGGTCATCTGGCCGAGCGCGCCGAGGCCCGCCGCCCGGTGCCGGCCTGGGAAATGGCTTAACCCCTTGGAGGAAGCCCGGAAGGGATAACACTGTAGTAATCCCACCTATCTCCATGAGTAATTCCCAAGAATACGCCCGCCATCAACGCATGGTAAGAAGTCGTTAACGGTTTGGTCGTCTAAATAGGCTCATCGACACCCACCCAACCGATGGAGAAGTACGATGGCCTTCACCAACGTCAACACGAAGATCCAGTCCGCTTCCCGCGCCCACCTTACCCTTTTGGATAGCTTCATTCGGATGACCGAAGAGAAAATCGCCAGCGAGGGCGACGTCTTCGTCCGGGACAGCCTGATGGATCTGCTGGTGTCGATGCGCGACGAGCGCGAGGGCTACCTGCGCCTGAGCGAGCGGCACGCGGAGCTGGAGACGGCGGCCTGAGATCGAAGGCCGGCGCCAGACGTTCGGCGGTGGGCACGGGCGCGCCCGGCGCGCCCTTCGCCACCGCCGCCGGCGCCCGGAATTCGCCGCGCTTCCTCAGAACAGCCCGTTGAACAGCGAGCCCCGCCCCTTCGGCGAGCCGCCGAGCAGGAGCGACGTCAGCGAGCTGCTGTTCACGCCGCTGCTACCGGTCATCAGCGCCTGCAGCGTGCGCGCGTAGGACGGGATCTGCCCCGAGGTGTCACCGGCCGCCGGCTGCTTGGCGTAGGTGTCGTAATCCTCGCTGAAGGTGCCCATGCGCAGTTGGAGGGCGTACTGCTTCTCGGTTCCGGCCGCCACACCCTTGTCACGCGCCACGCGGATCGTGTAGTCGCCGCGATCCACCGTCAGTTCGCCCATCGACAGCTTCTTGTAGGCGTCGAAGGCGGCGCCCGCATCCTTGTTGCTGTCGGCGATGATCTTGCCGGTCTTGTCCATCAGTTGCACGCGCACGTCCGGATCGCCGACGCGGCCCAGCGCCAGTTCGCCCTGGTTGGTCACCTTGAACTTGAAGAAGTCGACCGGGTCGTCCTTGCCCAGGATGCTGAAGGCGTTCAGCCGGGTCTTGTTCTTCACCACCATGCCGATGTCGGTGGCGGCGTAGGACAGAGTGGACGAGGATTTCCGGACGCTCTGCTCGTATTCCTTCACCTTGCCCGTCGCCGCCGAGCCGCTCTCGGCCTTGGCCTGCTCCTGGACGCGCTTCATGGCGGCGTCGATCGACTGCTGCAGGCTCGACACCATGCCGCCGATATCCCCGATCCCAGCCATGTCCGCATTCCTTTCCCAACGGGTCCCGCCGCGAAGGAATGCAGGATGCGGGCCAGCGGGAAACCAGGGAAAACAGCCGTTTCCGAGGCGCCGCGGCGGAAACGCACCCGGCAAGTTCTGCCGCCCACCCGGCAAGCCGTTCCCCCGTCGGCGCCGTGGGTGTTGAGCGAAGTCGCGAATGGTGCTGTTTATTCAGGGTCTCGGCCATTCACCGCGCCCGACACACATGACCGCACCACCATGACCGCCACCCCGCAGCACGATCCGGCAACCTCCACGCAACGGCCGAACCTGCGCGAGACCGCGCGCCGCGCGTACTTCGAATCGGAACGGCTGCGGCTGTTCCTGCTGGGCGTCGACGTCGTCACGGTCGCCGTGTTCGCGGCGCTGACCTTCGTGCCGCCGTCACCGTGGGTGATCGTGGCGGACGCCGTGCTCGGCGTGCTGCTGCTGGGCGAGTTCGCCCTGCGCTGCTGGATCGCCAACGACCGGCGTTCCTTCATCCTGCGCCTGGGCACGGTGCTCGACCTCGTGGTCATCGTGACGCTGTTCATCCCCACGCTCACCGGCAACTTCGCCTTCCTGCGGGTGCTGCGGGCGATACGCCTCATACGCGCGCTGAAGGTGCTGCGGCAACTGCGCCAGCGGGGCGGCGCCTTCGCGCAGTATGGCGAGCTGCTGACCAGCATCACCAACCTGCTGCTCTTCATCTTCGTGGCGAGCGCGCTGGTCTACGAGTTCCAGGTCGGCGTCAACCCGAAGATCACCAACATCGTCGACGCCATCTACTTCACCGTCACCACGCTGACCACCACCGGCTTCGGCGACATCACGCTGGAGGGCGATGTCGGGCGCCTCCTGTCGGTGGTGATCATGCTGGCCGGCATCTCGCTGTTCGTGAAGCTGGCGCAGGCGATCTTCCGGCCCAGCAAGGTCCACGTCGAATGCCAGCGGTGCGGCCTGTCGCGCCACGACCCCGACGCCGTGCACTGCAAGCACTGCGGGGCCGTGGTCCACATCGACAACGAGGGGTTCTGAGCTACCCCGCCTGCCCGGCCAGCGCCGCCAGCTCGGCGTCGGTCAGGCGGTAGGGCAGCCATTCCTCCAGGTGCCTGATGCCGATGGTCTCGTAGAAGCCGCGCGCCGGGTTCCAGTTCAGCACGTTGAGGTCCACGCGCTTGCACCCCCCGGCCACGGCGCGGCGCGCCACCTCGGCCAGCAGGCGCTTGCCCACCCCGTGCCCGCGCGCCTCCGGCGTCACGTACAGGTCCTCGACGAACAGGCCGAACCGCCCCTCCCAGGTGGAGTAGTTGCGGAAGGTCAGCGCGAAGCCCACGGGCACGCCGTCCAGCTCGGCGATCAGCGCTTCGAACACCGGGTTGGGCCCCCAGCCGTCGCGGCGGAGGTCCTCCACGGTGGCCTTCACGGCGTGCGGCTCGCGCTCGAACTCCGCCAGTTCCCGGACGAAGCGCAGGATCAGCTCGGCGTCAGCTTCGACGGCCGGGCGGATGGCGACGGTGGGCATGCCCCGGTTCCCCTTTCTTGTTGGCGGCACGACGATATCGGACTTCCGCGCGGGCGCACAAATGGTTCTAATCGCCCGATGCGCGACCCCGTCACCATACGCGCGGCACGGCCGGCCGAGGCGCCCGCGCTCCTGGATCTGGTGCGGGAGGTGGACGCCGAGAGCCCGTTCCTGCCGCGCGAACCCGGCGAACCGCCGTCCTGGCTCGTCACCGGCCGGCCGGCGGAGGATTTGCAGGCCTTCCAGGCGCGCGGCAACGCGACGGTCTTCGTGGGGGAGGATGGCGGGCGCCTCGTCGGTTATCTCGGTGCCAACGGCGGGCGCCTCGCCCGGAACCGCGGGGTGCTGACGCTGAAGGCCGGGGTGCGCGCCGCGTGGCACGGGCGCGGTCTCGGCACGCGCCTGTTCGCGGCGGCCGAGGACTGGGCGCATGCCATCGGTGCGCACCGGCTGGAACTGACGGCCGCCGCCCCCAACCTCCGCGCCCACGCCCTGTACCGCCGCCTGGGCTATGTGGACGAGGGGAGCATGCGCGACGCCATGCAGGTGGCCGGCGCGTGGCGGGACGAACTGATCCTCGGCAAGCCCCTGTCACCCGCCGATGCTCCGAACTGGGCTCCGCTGCTGCTGGACGCCGTGCCGCCCGCCCTGCCCGGCCCCCTCACCATCCGCCCTGCCGGGCCGGAGGACGCCGACGCCTACCATGCCTTCGACGCCGCCGTCCGCCGCGAGACGCCCTTCCTGCTGCGCGGACCCGAGGAGGGGTTGGCCGGCCCCGAACACGCCCGCCGCTTCCTGGCCGGAGTGCGAAAGCGCCGCGCCGTGACGCTGGCCGCCGTCGGCGCCGACGGCGGCATCGCCGGGGCGGTGTCGGTGTGGACCGGCTCCCACCGCCGCACCGCGCACGACGGCGCCGTGGCGCTGGCGGTGCGCCGCGATCACTGGGAGTGCGGCGTCGGCACGCGCCTGCTCGCCGAAGCGGAGGCGTGGGCGGGCGGGTCCGGCCTGCACCGGCTGTCGGCCTGGATCCTCGGCCACAACGCCCGCGCCCGGCGGTTCGCCGCATCCCGTGGCTATGCGGAGGAGGCGGTGTGCCGCCGCTACGCCCGCATCGACGGACGCTTCGTCGACCACGTGCTGGTGGCGAAGCTGCTGGGATAGAGGCGGACTACGCGGCCAGCGGCTTGCCGCACGAAACCTGGCAGCGCTGGTGGCACTGCGGATCGGCGCAGAGGTTGGTGCGAACGGCCTCCAGGCGCGCCAGCAGGAGCTGCGCCTTTTCCTCGGCACTCGGATCGGAACGCAGCGTGTCGATCGCCCGCTCCAGAACATCCTCGCGCACAGCCATGCCGCGTACCCCTTTCGTGTAAGAGATGGCACCATACTCTGGCGTATTTATGAATCAATTGTGACTAATTTGCGTTTTTTGCATGCTCGCATTGCGCGGCGATCCACCGCCCCCTACACGCGTGGTAACACCACCAATCGCCGCAGCGTCGTCCGGTCCTGCGCGCCCCAGCGGTATTTGTAGGGCTCCCGGCCGCGCAGGAAATGGAACTCCCGCGCCCCTTCCCCGACGGCCTCCCGGATGGCGTGACCGACGGCGAGCGTGCCGGGGCCGACCGCCGCGGCCTCCGGATCGAAGCCACCGATGTAGTAGAAAGCCCGCCCACCGTGGCAGAGCCCGTAATGCACGGCGGCCAGCCGCCCGCCGAGGAACAGCGTCGTCAGGCGCAATGCCCCGGTTTCCAGCAGCCCGGCCGCCGCCGCACGGTGGAAGGCGCGCACGGCGGGCGGCGCGAAGACGCCGGGCTCGCCGCGCGCCGCCCAACGCGCCCCATGCAGGCGGAACAGCGCGTCCAGGCGGTCCGGCAGGGTGCGGGCGTCCACCCGCTCCACGGTCAGGCCACCGGCGCGCCGGGCGCGTGCCCGGGCGTGGCGCAGGTTGCGCTCCGCCCCGGCCGGCAGCGGCCGCGTGAGGTCCAGCACCGGACAGACGTCGCCGTCCCGGATCTCCTCCCGCCAGCCCGGCGGCAGCGGCAGGGCCAGCAGCGCCGAGCCTTCGACGACGTCGAACAGGTCCAGCGTGGCGCCAGGCAATTCCACCGCCAGGGCGCGCAGCGCCTCCGTGGCGGCAGGGAACAGGGTTGGATCGAGCGGCGCGTCCTGCAGGTCCGTGGTTCCCGCGCCCAACAGGCGCAGCGTGCCGCCGTGCTCGTACAGCGGCAGGACGCCGGCCAGCCGCCCGTCCCGGCGCAGCGCCAGCACCCACGGCCGGCCGGGCCGGAAGGCCCGCCACCACGCCATCAGCCACGCGGGCGACTGGAACGGCAGGGCGCCGGGGGTGGCGGCCCAAAGCGCCGCCCAGTCCGGCACCAGCGCGTCCAGCGCCGCCTCGTCGGTCAGCCAGCGGACGGCGGTGCTCACGCGGCGCCGATGGCGCGCTCGCGGCCGGCGGCCAGCTCTTCGTAACGGGCGATGTAGCGCACCACCATGCGGTCCTGCGCGTGGCGGACGCGCGCCGCGGCGCGGCAGGTCTCGGGGTCGATCCGCTCGCAGGCGGCGATCGCCTCGGCCATCTGCGCGGCGTCCTCGACCAGGAAGCCGGTGACGCCGGGCTCGACGATGTCGGCCAGCGCCCCGGCCGGGAAGGCCACCACCGGCGTGCCGCAGGCCAGCGCCTCCATGGCGACCAGCGAGCTGGTCTCCGGGACGAGGCTCGGCACCAGCAGGCAGCGTGCCGCCCCCAGCATCCAGCGCTTGCGCGCGAAGCCGACGGGACCGAGGAAGCGGCAGCGGCCGTCCAGATGCGGTTGGATCTCCTCATGAAAATAGCGCTGGTGCTCGGGATAGGGATAGACCTCGCCGGCCATCAGGAGCTGCAGGTCGGTGCGGCGCACGGCGTCGATGGCGACGTGGAAGCCCTTCTCGTGGCACACGCGGCCCATCGCCACGGCAAAGCGGCGTTTGGGCACGCGGATCATCAGGCGATCGACCGGGACGCCGTTCTCGATGGGCGGCAGCAGGCGCACCCCCGCCGGGGCGCGGTCATGCTGCGAGCGGGAAACGCCGTGCAGCCAAGTATCCGGCCGGCCGGGCGTGAGCGCCCCCGGCGGGTACCAGTCCAGCGGCAGGTGCAACGTCACCAGGGCCGGCACGTCCGGCGGCGGCAGGTACGTCGCGAAATCGATACCGTGCAGGTGCACGAGGTCGACGGGGAAACGCGCCAGCGCTTCTCCGATGGCCATCCGCACCCGCGCGTGGCCGGCGGCGCGCGCCGCATCGTCCACTTCGCCGTGCGAGCGCGGCACGGGGATCAGCGTGCCGGCCACCTCCGAGCGCTCCTCGGCGACGACGATGGAGCGATGGCCGGCGCGCGCCAGCCCGGCGTCGAGCGCGCACAGCACCTGCTCGGCCCCGCCGACGCTGTCGGCGCTCACGGGTGCAAAGGGATAGGCCACGCTGAGAACGGTCAATGCCATTGCGCCCCCTCAAGTCCCCAACTCAAGCCCGATCGCGGCGGACGCCGCGGCGGCGTGGCGCCGCCAGCGCGGCCCGTCCATCGCGAACCCCCACGCCTCGTACTGCAGCGGCCCGGCGTGCGGCGGCCGCGTGAAGTCGACCGGCGGGGCGGGGCGAAAGCGCTCCGCCTCCGCCCCGAACATGGACAGAACGTCCGCCTGCGAGGCGTGCGCATCCAGCATCCGCCGCTTCACCGCGCGCAGCCGGGAATCGAGCGTCACCGTCCGCGCCGGAAAGCCGGCGTGCGGCAGGAAATCCTGCACCGTCATCGTTCCCGCCGCGTGGTGATAAAAGGCCATTTCAACCAACCGCGGTGCCCGCCCGCCGTTCCGGGCGAGCAGCGCGCACGCCGCCCGCACCGCGAATGCCGCCGCGTCGTGGTCGGGATGCCCGCCCTCGTAGGGGTGCGTCAGCACGGCGTCGGGGGCAAGGGCGGCGAAGCGGTCGGCGAGCCGATGCGCCAGCGGCACCAGATGCTCGGCCGCCTGCTGGTCGGGGATGTTGAGCGATTCCGCGCGCTCCGGCGGCAAACCGATGATGGCGAGCGCGGCCTGCAGTTCCCTGCGGCGCCGTCCGGCGTAGGCCCGCCAGTCGGCGCAACCGGCCGCCGCCGCGTCCCCCCCGTCGCGCGGCGCGCCATCGGTCAGGCCGATGAGGTGGACGTCGAAGGTGCCCGACGCAACCATGTTTCTGTTCGAGGCCAGCAGCCCGCCCGCACCGATGGTCTCGTCGTCCGGGTGGGCGACGACGATCACCAGACGCGCGCCGGGCGGCACGCCGAGGGCGGCGCTGTAGGGGGTCATTCGGCGGGGGACATTCCGGCGGGGAACAGGGCGTCGGCGGGCGCGTAGCGGCGCACCATGTCGGCGCAGAACGTCGCGAACTCTTCCCGAACCTGGGGCGGGCTGGTGTGGTGGGGCTCGATGCCGCGGTGCTCCGGCGTGAAGCAGAAGGTCACCGTAACCTGGAAGTCCTGCAGCGCTTCCATCTGCCGGTCGAACCAGTCCAGCGCCCCCTCGCGGTAGCTGTCGGCCCAACTCAGCCCGGTACGCAGGTATGTGACGCCCAGGTCCTTCATCCAGCGCACGCCCTCGTCCAGGCGGTGGTCCTGGAAGTGGAACCACTGGCACAGGCCGATGTCCGGCGTGTACCTGTCGAAGTGCTTGAGCGCCAGCTTCGGCGTGCCGTCCTCGCGGATCAGGCCCATGTAGAAGTGGCGGTAATAGCTGGACCCCTCCGCCTCACGGTGGCGGGTGGTGGCCGGCCAGGATCGGGGCAGGTCGAACAGGCTGTACCAGTGGATGCGTGGCGCCCGGCCGCGCAGCAGCTCGGCCGTGCGCTGCAGGCCGAACTCCTGCACCTCCTCGGCGCCAAAGCTGGAGACGCCGACCTCCGACACCCACAGCGGCAGGTCGGTGACCGCCTGGATCTCCTTCAGCTTCTCCGGCCACTCGTGGATCTGCCAGTGGTTCCAGTCCAGCGGGAAGCCGTGCACCGCCACCGCGTCCACGTGCTCCAGCACGCCGCGGCCCTTCATGTTGTTCATGAAGCCGGCGTCGATGGGAGAGATGCCGCCCAGCACCTTGGGCAGTTTCGGGTTGACCGCGGCGATGGCATCGGCCGCGCACGTCACCATGTCGGCGAACCGCGCCCACTCCGGATCGAGCTGGAAGTCCCAATGGGATTTGTTGTTCGGCTCGTTCCAGAGCATCACCGCTTCGATCATGCCTTGTCCCTTTTGCTTCGGTGACGTTGGGTTTCGGCTTTGCCTCAACCCAACGGCCTCACTTCCCCCGAGACGGCCCCCGAGACGGCCCCCGCGACGGCCCCCGCGACGGATAGACGGGCGCCGCCCAGTCCGAGCGCTCCGCCCGGCGGCAGACGAACACCTCGTCCTCCGGATGGTCGATCACCGCGAAGCCGGCCGAGCGCAGCATCGCCTCCGCCCCCGCGCGGTTCGGGATCCACCAGTTCGTCTCGTCGCCGCTGTACTTGTTTTCCACGAAGACCATGCGCGGGTAAGCCGGGCGTTCGAAGTGGTCGACGGCACGGAAGGGATAGTCCTCCGCCACCGGCTCCACCTCCTGTGTTCCGCGCAGCATCGATTGGAAGATCATCAGGTCACCCGCCACATGCTCGCGGATGAGGTCGAGGGCGAGCAACGGGTGGCGCAGGTGATAGAGCACGCCCATGAAGATGACGACGTCGAACGTCTCGCCCAGTTCGGCCACGTCGTAGACGGACAGCTTGCGGAACTCGATGTCCGCCCCCATGACCTCGGCGGCGAAACGGGCCTGGGCCAGGTAGGTCTCGTCGTAGTCGATGGCGACGACCCGCTCCGCGCCGCGGCGCTTCATCTCGATCGAGTAGAAGCCGCCGTTGCAGCCGATGTCGAGCACGGTCTTGCCCGTCAGGTCGTCCGGCACGGCGTGGGCGAAACGCTGCCACTTGACGCGTGGGTAGTCGCCAAGGAAATGGTCGGGCGCCGTCTGCACGCCGTTCAGGTCGATGTTGTGGAACCAGCGCCCCAGTTCGCGGACGCGGCGTTCGATCAGCTCCGGCGTCAAGGCCCCCTCCTGCTTCAAGACTGGCCTCCCTTCCTTCATTCGGCGGCTTCGGACAGGGTGCCGCTGCTCAACAGGCGGATGGCGGTGCGGTAGCCGCGCACCGTGCCGACATCGACGTAGGAGGTGCCGGCGCGCACGCCCACCGCCTCGCCACCCTCGGCGATCCAGGCGTTGACGAGCGTGCCGATGTACTCGTCCTGCCGCTCGCGTCGGCACCACAGGGCGTGCAGGTCGTGGAACACCGCTCCCGGCATCTTGAAGGCCCCCCAGACCCAGTTGCTGGCGGCCTGCCGGCTCTTCACCTGGATGTCGCGCACGTGGCCCTGGGCGTCGGTGACGACGGCGTCGAACAGCTCCGGCTGCTCCACCGGGAACAGCAGGAACGACAGCAGGTCGTCGGGCAGGCTGGCGAGCGCGTCGTCGGGGAACCACACGGTGTCCGGCAGACCGATCATCACCGGCTCGTCCGGGTGGATCAGGTGGCGGGCGCGGAACAGCGCATCGCACAACCCGCCGGGGCGCGGTTGCACGACGTAGGCGAAGTCCGCCCCCTCCACCCGGTCGCCGTAGTATTGCAGGATGTCGAACTTTCCCGGTGAGATGACGAAGGCGATCTTGTCCGCTCCGCCCTTCACCATGCGCTCCACCAGGTATTCGCTGACGGCGCGCGGCCGTTCGATCCCCCCATCGAAGCGGCTGCCCACCGGCAGCAGCTCCTTGGAGAAGGCCAGCGGCTGGATGCGCGTGCCGCTGCCCGCCGCCGGGATGATGCCCCACATGGTTCAGATTCCCTTCCGGTCGGTGGGGCGCCGGGTCCCCATCACATACCCCCCGCCTTTTTCCCCGCCGCCTCCAGCGCGGCGCGCAGGTCGGCGACGCGGCGCTCGGCGGTGTGCTGCATCAGCGTGCGCTCGCGCGCCCGGCGCGCCATACGGGCGAGGTGGTCGCGCGGCAGCGACAGCGCCGTGGTCACATCGTCGGTGTCCCTGGCCACCAGGATCTCGCGGCCGGGCTCGAAGAAGGCGTCCAGCCCCTCCCACGCGTCGGTGATGATGGGCACGCCGCAGGCCGCCGCCTCGAACAGGCGGCCGGACGGGCACCAGCCCATGCGCTTCATGGCGTCGCGCGTGACGTTCAGCGTCAGCGTGGAGGAGCAGAAGAAGGCCGGATGCTCGGCCGGCGGCAAGTGGCGGACGAAGTAGATGTTGGGTGTCCAGGGGAAGCTGTCCGGGTACTGGGCACCACCGATGACGAAGCGCCGCCGGGTCAGCCGCCGCGCCGGCTCGACGAACAGGCGCTCCAGCGCCTCCTGCCGGTCGGCGGCGTAAGTGCCGAGGTACGACAGGTCGCCCATGTAGGTCTCGACCGCCGCCGTCGGCCGGTGCACCTCCGGATCCACCCAGCCGTAGAGCGGCGCCACCGCCCGCGCGCCCAGCCGCGTCCTCAGCTCCTCCAGCGCCGCGCCGCCCGTGTAGCTGAGCACCAGGTCGAAGCCGCCCAGCCCCTCCTTGGGCAGGTAGGCCGGCCGCTCGCCCGCGCGCAGGCGGGCCAGCGTCACCGGCGTGTCGAGGTCGTAGAACACCGTGCGCTGCGCCGCGGAGCCCAGCACCAGCGCACTCGCCGCCACGCCGTCCGGACAGTAGGAGGTGACCATCGCCACGTCGGCGTCGGCCGCCTGCCGTCCGGCCTCCGGCGCGACCGTGTTCCAGTCGCGGTAGAGGATCAGCTCGCCGCCGGGAATGTCCCAGCAATCCCGGTGTTCGGCGTAATAGGGGACGTCGCGTTCGAAGAACACCACCCGGTGCCCTCGCCGCGCCAGCGCCTTGACCAGCCCCCGCCAGAGCGTGGCGTGGCCGTTGCCCCAGGAGGAGCTGATGGTCAACCCGAAGATGACGAACTTCATGGTGCCGCCCCGCTGTGTGCCGCCCCGCTGTCTGGGCCGTCGGTGGCAGGACCGTGCCCGATCGTCTGCCCGAATGTTTGATTGAGACAGAGGACCCGCGGGCCCCAACCGTCGATGGCTAGAACACTTACCGACGCCGGAGCGACCTCGATCCGAAGAAAAAGATCGATGGGAACACCGAGGTAATACGCCAGGGCGGCCCGGATCGGGTCGCCGTGGCTGACCAGGACGAGGGTGCCGTCGGGCATCTCGTCGCAGCGGTCGTTGATGAAGCCGCACAGCCGCGCCTGCACTTCGGCGATGGTCTCGCCGCCGGGGGCGCGGGCGCGGGCGCGGGCACCGTTCCAGCGCCGCCACGCCGGGTCCCCGTCCAGCTCGGCGAAACCCTTGCCCTCCCAGGTGCCGAAGTCGACCTCCAGCAGCGCGTCATCGGTGCGCACGGTCAGGCCCAGGCGGCGGGCGATGGGCTCGGCCGTCTCCTGCGTGCGGCGCAGCGGGCTCGACCACACCGACGTCACCGGCCGGTGGGCGAACCAGCCGGCCAGACGCGCCGCCTGCTCGTGCCCGGCAGCGTTCAGCGGCACGGTCCTGCGACCGGCCAACCCCCGGCCGACCATGTCGTGGTCGGCGTGGCGGACGAGGAAGATGGTGGTCATGGATGCCCCGCCCCGGGCTCAGCAGGGATCGCCGCTCTCGATGAAGCGCTCGGTGCGCAGGCGCGCCTCGGCGTCGGTGAACTGGACGGGGGGTGATTTCATGAAATAGGCCGACGGCCCCTCCAGCACGCCGCCGATGCCGCGGTCCAGCGCCAGCTTGGCGCAGCGCACCGCGTCGATGACCACGCCGGCGGAATTCGGGCTGTCCCACACCTCCAGCTTCAGATCGACGGTCAGCGGCGCACCGCCGAACGCCGTGCCCTCCATGCGGATGTGGCACCATTTGCGGTCGTTCAGCCACGGCACGTGGTCGCTGGGGCCGATGTGGCAGTCCCCGTTGGACAGCGTGTGGCCGAGCTGGCTGGTGACGGCGCGGGTCTTGGAGATCTTCTTCGATTCCAGCCGCTCGCGCTCCAGCATGTTGAGGAAGTCGGTGTTGCCGCCGAAGTTGAGCTGGTAGGTGCGGTCCAGCCGCACGCCGCGCTCGCGGAACAGGTTGGCCAGCACGCGGTGCACGATGGTGGCGCCGACCTGGCTCTTGATGTCATCGCCGACGAGCGGCAATCCCTTCTCGGCGAAGCGGCGGCGCCACGTTTCGTCCGACGCGATGAAGACCGGGATGCAGTTGACGAAGGCGCAGCCGGCCTCCAGCGCCCGCTCGGCGTACCAGCGCGTGGCCTCCTCCGCCCCCACCGGCAGGTAGGAGACCAGCACGTCGGTGCGCGTGCGCTTGAGGATGGCCGTGACGTCGTCGACCGGGGCGTCGGACTCCGGCACGGTCTCCTTCAGGTACTTTCCGAAGCCGTCCAGCGTCGGGCCGCGGTGCACCGGCACGCCCAGGTGCGGCACCTCGGCGAAGCGCAGGGTGTTGTTGGGCTCCGCCCCGATCGCCTCCGACAGGTCGCGCCCGACCTTGGACGCGGCCACGTCGAAGGCGGCGGAGAACGCCACGTCGCCGACGTGGTAGCCGCCGAGGCGCACGTGCATCAGGCCGGGAACGTCCGCGTCGTCGGGCGCGCCACGGTAGTGCTGCACGCCCTGCACGAGCGACGACGCGCAGTTGCCCACCCCGACGACCGCCACCCGCACCGTCCCGCGCTTGCCCTGTCCAGCCATCGCCCCGCCATCCTTGTGGTCCGCCGGTCTTCCGGCATTTGTCCGGGAAACGAGAGGATGGGGACGCGGTTCCGCCGATGCACCCGGCGCGGATGGAACCACCCAAGGGGGGTGGGGAAAAGCCCGTAGGTTAGGTTGAGCGAAAGCGAAAACCCAACGCCTTCCGCCAAGCATGAACGTTGGGTTTTCGCCTGCGGCTCAGCCCAACCTACGGCTCAGCCGTATTTCCGCTCGAGGCAATCGCTACCAATACCGCATCGCGTCCTTGTACAGCGCGTGCAGATCCTCCTCGCTCACCGGCAGCGGCGCGATCGAGAGCAGGCGCTGCTGCGCCAAGGCGCCCTTCGCCAGCCCGGGGATGTCCGCAGCGCCATAGCCCAGCGCCGACAGGCCGTTGGGCAGGCCGGTGGCGCGCATCAGCTCGATCAGGCGGACGGCCAGCACGGCGCCCGCGTCCTGGTGGCTGACGCCGCGCACGTCGGCGCCCAGTGCCTCGGCGGCGCGCAGGTGCGCCTGCGGCGCGGCGGGGCCGGTGAAGCGGAAGGCGGCGGGGGCGTTCAGAACCACCGAGATGCCGTGCGGCACCATCGGCTCCGCCTTCTCATAACCCTTGGCCACGAAGCTGTGGTTCATGCCGGCCACGGAATAGGACATGGCGTGCGGAATGTGCACCCCGGCGTTGCCGAAGGCGAGCCCGGCCAGGGAGGCGGCGAACATCAGCGCATCCCGCGCGTCGCGGTCGTCGGGGTCGGTAACGGCGCGCACGAGGTTGGCGCCGCCCAGGCGGATCGCCTGCAGGCTGCCCATGTCCGACCACGGGTTGGCGCCCTGGTAGGGCGGGCGCTCGGCCGGGCTGCCGGGGCGCGGGCGGGTGCGGAAGGGGCGCGCGGTGTGCGACTCGATGGCGTGCGTCAGCACGTCGAAGCCGGTGGCGGCGACCACGCCGGGCGGCAGGCTGTAGGTCGTCGTCGGATCCACCACTGACAGGGTCGGGCGCAGGTGACGCGACGAGATGCCGGTCTTCACCTTGCGTTCGACATGGTCGAAGATCGCCACGCCGGTGGTCTCCGACCCCGTGCCGCAGGTGGTGGGACAGGCGATGTGCGGCTTGACCGGGCCGGGCACCGGCCGCCCCTCGCCCAGCGGCTTGTTGACGTAGGCGAGGAAGTCCGCCGGGTGGGTGGCGTAGAGGTTGGCCGCCTTGGCCGTGTCGATGACCGACCCGCCGCCGACGGAGATGTAGCCGTCGAAGCCGCCGTCGCGGGCGAAGGCGGCGGCCTCCAGGAACGACGCGCTGGTCGGCTCGACGCGGCAGGCGTCGAACACCACGACGTCGAGCCCCGCCGCTTTGAGCGAGTCGAGCGCCATTTCGAACGGCGCGATCGCCGCTACCCAGCGGTCGGTGAACAGCGCCACCCGGCGCATGCCGAAGGCGCGGGCGTCGCCGCCCAGCTCCGCCAGCATGCCCGGGCCGAACTTCATGGACGAGGCGTCGATGGTGAACCCGGCCTCGCCGGACGGGTCGATGGGATAGGCGTCGGCACGCGGCATGGGGACTTCCCCTCTCAAGTCTTGCTTGCTTGAGGGGAATGGGAGCGCGGCAGGCGGGGGTATGTCAATGATTGAGGAGTCGCATGGTTGCCAGCGCGTCCGCGACGGCGTGGCCGAGGGCCGTGTTGTCGAACACACACCACACCGGACGGCGCGCCGCGTCCGCCGCCAGCATCCCGGCGATGCGCCCGCACGCGTCGGGCGGGTACGGCGAATGGTACATCTCCGGCGAGCCGTGCAGGCGCACGTACACCAGCCCGTCCCAGCCGCCGGGCCGGTCGGCACTGGGCGCCGGGGCCGGGTCGGCGGCGACGCGCGCCACGCGGCGCTCCGCCAGCAGCCGCTCGGCCGGATCCGTGAACCACGTGCGGTGGCGCGGCTCGCACACCACGGCGCCGGCGAAGCGGGCGCGCAGGTCGCCGAAGAATGCCCCCGCCACGGCGGCGTCGAAAGCCAGGCTCGGCGGCAACTGGACCAGCAGCGGCCCCAGCCGGTCGCCGAGGTGCGCCACCTCGCCCAGGAAGCGGGCCAGCGGCGCACCGGCTTCCCGCAGTCGCGCGACGTGGGTGATCGCCCGCGGCACCTTGACGGCGAAGCGGAAGCCGGCCGGCGTGGCGGCCGCCCAGCGCGCGTACGTCTCCGGCTTGTGCGGGCGGTAGAAGGAGGTGTTGATCTCCACGGCCGGCAGCACGCGGGCGTAGCGCTCCAGGTGCGTGCCCGGTCCGGGAAAGGCGTCGGCCACCGCCCTGGGCACGCTCCAGCCGGCGGTGCCGATCAGGATGGGATGCTCCTTCATACCGACAGACCCCATACCCACACGCCCAGCATGGATTTCACACAAGTGATGCTAATTTCCTATTGCCAAGACGGGGATCTAGCGGGCATTATCCGGGCTGGCCAGTAGGGTATCTGCACCCCGCTGCGCTCTTTCCACACGATCCGATCACTTCCGGCCTGGCGCTTACGCCAGGCCGAATTTTCTTGCCGGGTCCTGCCTTGCGGGTTCCGCCGACCGGTCGCGGCGCTCGCGCAGCGATTCCGCCTCGACGAACACACGGCGGATCGCCGGGTACCGCTCGCGGATGCGCGCCTCCAGCGCGCAGACGGTGTCCTCCACCTCCGGCGCCGACAGGTCGTCGGCGAATTCGACCGACAGGTTCAGCAACACATCGTCCGGCCCCATGTGCATGGTCAGCACGTCGATGGCGCGGCGCACCCGCGGTTCCTCGGCGACGGTCGCGCGGATCCCCTCTACGACGCGGCGGTCGGCCGCCTCGCCGATCAGCAGGCCCTTGGACTCATAGGCCAGCAGCGCCGCAACCGCCGCCAGCACGACGCCGATGGCGAGCGAGGCCACCCCGTCCCAGACCGGGTTGCCGGTCATCTCGCCCAGGACGATGCCGAGGAAGGCGATCAGCAGGCCGGCCAGCGCCGCGCTGTCCTCGAACAGCACGACGAAGACGGAGGGGTTCTTGGACCGGCGCACGGCGCGGAAGAGGTTCTCGCCGCGCGTGCCGCGGCGGAACTCCTTGAAGGCGATCCACCACGCCACCCCCTCGAACACCGCGGCCAAACCCAGCACGATGAAGTTGACCCAGGGGGAGAGCACCGGCTCCGGATGCTTCAGCGACTCCCAGCCTTCGTAGAGCGACAGGCCGGCGCCGATGCCGAACAGCAGGATGGCGACGACGAACGACCAGAAATAGATTTCGCGCCCATAGCCGAAGGGATGCTCCGGCGTCGCCGGCCGGCGGGCGCGGCGGATGCCGTAGAGCAGAAGCAACTGGTTGCCGCTGTCCACCACGGAGTGGATCGCCTCCGAGAACATTGCCGACGATCCGGTGAACGCGGCGGCGATGAACTTCGTCAACGCGATCAGCGCATTGCCGGCCAGCGCCGCCATGACGACGCGCGTGCTGGCGTTCTCGGAAGCCAAGGCGCGGACTCCCCCGACGTGAGTTGCACGCCACGGCAACACGGGGCGGGCGGAGGGGTTCCCCGCCGCCCTTACGCCCCCACGCCTTCCCGCTCCGCCTCGTGCTCGAACGCGGCGATCTGGCGGGCCATCTCCCGGCGCGCCTTCTCGGCGTCGTAGAGCGGGCGGTACTTGCCGATGAAGCCCTTCCTGCAGGCGCGGTGGAAACGGTCGGCCGCCGTCTTCCAGTCATCGCCGGGGCGCACCCAGCTCACGTAGGTCACGCCGGTGCGCGGGTCGGTGCGCAGGTAGCGGCCACGCCCCTTCTCGCCGCGCACCCACTGGCCCGGCTGCAGGCGCAGGGCGCCGCGCGACAGCAGCAGGGAAACCTGCGGCGTCAGGTCGATGGTCGGAAAATAGGACATGGAACGCCTCCCGGACCGGCTTTCCACGCCGGCCTCCGTGTTGTACGTCGGTTGTCTCGGATCGGCTCTTTATGTAGTGATTTCAATCAGTTCCTTCAAGATCCGCGGCCTCGCGCGAGGGCTATTTTTCGGCCTCGCGACAAAGGGAATTGAGCGCGCGGCCGTGCTTGCCTACCTTCGGCGCGCAACCACCACCGGTGACTGGTTTCATGCGTCCGCTCAGCCTCGTCTCCCTCCGCCTCCTGCTCGCCGCCACCATCCTGGCCGGCTGCCAGACCAGCAACTCGGCCCCCATGGCCGCCGCCGCGCAGTCCGCCGGCAGCGCCGTCGCCATGCCCACGGCGCAGCAGCCGCTGAGCTTCCCGGAGTGGCTGGCCGCGCTGCGCGCCGAGGCGCTGGCCCAGGGCGTCCGCCCGGCCACCTTCGACCGCGCCTTCGCCAACGTGCGCCTGAAGGACCGCGTGATCGAGCTGGATTCCGCGCAGCCCGAGTTCACCCGCCAGCCCTGGCAGTACCTGGACAGCGCCGTCAACGACGTGCGCGTGCGCCAGGGCCGCGAGCGGCTGCAGCAGAACGCGTCCCTGCTCCGCCGCGTCTCCCAGCGTTCCGGCGTGCCGGCGGAGATCCTGGTGGCCTTTTGGGGCATCGAGACCGACTACGGGCGCGAAACCGGCGGCTTCTCGGTGGTCGACGCGCTGACCACGCTGGCCTACAAGGGCCGCCGCGCCGGATACTTCCGGGGGGAGCTGCTGGCGGCGCTCAAGATCCTCGACAGCGGCGACATCCCGCCGGAGCGCATGGCTGGCTCCTGGGCCGGGGCCATGGGCATGACGCAGTTCATGCCGACCATCTTCCTCAAGCACGCCATCGACGAAGACGGCGATGGCAAGCGCGACATCTGGGGCAGCCTGCCGGACGTCTTCGGCTCGACCGCCAAGTTCGTGCTGGCCAACGGCTGGCGCACCGGCGAACGCTGGGGCGAGGAGGTGGCGCTGCCCCGCGATTTCCCCTGGGATCAAGCGGAGCTGACCATCACCAAGCCGGTGTCGGAGTGGCGCCGCCTGGGCGTGCGCCCCATGGGCGGCGGCGAGCTTGCGGGCGAGGATAACGCGGCCATCCTGCTGCTGGCCGGGCACAGCGGGCCGGCCTTCCTGGTGCGCGAGAACTTCCGCGCCATCATGAAGTACAACCCCTCCACCAGCTACGCGCTGGCCGTGGCGCTTCTGGCCGACCGCATGAGCGGCCGGCCGGGCATTCAGGGCACGTGGCCGCGCCACGAGCCGGCGCTGAGCAAGGACGAGCGTCTGGAGCTGCAGCAGCGTCTGGCGTCCATGGGGTTTGAGCCGGGCACCCCGGACGGCATCGTCGGCGCCAACACGCGCAACGCCGTGCGCCGCTTCCAGAAGTCGATCGGCGCCATGCCCGACGGCTTCGCCACCAAGGCGCTGCTGGAGCGGCTGCGCCAGGCGTCCGGCAACGGGCCGGTGGCGGGGTAGGTTCCGCCGTTGGGTTGAGCGCAGCGAAAACCCAACGTTGCGCCTACTCCCCGATGACGTGCAGCACCACCTGCCGCGCGTGCGGGCGGCTGCGGTGTTCGAACAGGTAGAGGCCCTGCCACGTGCCGAGCACCATCCGCCCGCCGTCCACGGGGATGGAGAGCTGCACGCTGGTGAGGGCGGAGCGGATGTGCGCGGGCATGTCGTCCGGCCCCTCCATGGTGTGCTCGTAGAGGGCGGGGTCCTCCGGCACGAGACGCTTGAAGAAGCGTGCCAGATCGGCGCGCACGTCCGGGTCGGCGTTCTCCTGGATGGTGAGGGACGCCGAGGTGTGCCGGCAGAACACCGTCAGCAGCCCGGTCGCCACCCCCTGCCCGGCCAGCCAACGCGCGACCGGCTGCGTGATCTCGACAAGTCCCTGGCCGTGCGTCGGCACGTCGAGCGTGGTGATGGACTGCTTCATCGGACCCTCCCGGGCTGCGTTGTGGCCGTGCGTCATGTATCCCATCCGGCACAGCCGCGCAAAACGTCCGGCAAGGACTGCCCGCCCCGCCGCCCACCGGCTGCCTTTCTTGACACCATCAATTTATCTATGCATCCGTATTTATGCGGCATCTGTCGGAATATTTAGACGAATATGCGATCGAGATTCGACTGAAATTCGACGACGACGGCGTCGACATACCGCCGGATGCGCACATCGGTTGCTGCAACATTTCAGACACCATTCGAAGGAAACGCACCATGAGCGACATCACGACCGCCGAACCGACGACGACCGAGACGGCAAACACCGGCGTTCCCGCGCTCCTGATCATGCACCAGGGCGGCAACAACGACGGCAAGCTCTGGGCCAAGGCCCTCACCCGGCCGGTGAACCGGCCCGACACGCTGGTCGCCAACATCGGAATGTCGGCGTCGCCGTCGGTGGCGTTCTTCAACGGGTTGACCTACTGCGCCCACCAGGGCGGCAGGAGCAACGGAGAACTCTGGTACACCACTTTCGACGGCACCACCTGGGCAGCCGACAAGCAGATCAAGAACGTCGAGATGACGTACAGCCCCGGCCTCGTTGTGTTCCAGAACAAGCTGCACTGCTTCCACCAGGGCGGTAAGAACAACGGCGAACTCTGGTACACCAGCACCAGCGACGGCACCACCTGGGGTGCCGACGTGCACATCAAGAACGTCGGCATCTCCGACAGCCCGTGCCCCATCGTCTACCGGAATACCCTGTACGTGTTCCACCAGGGTGGGAAGGACAACCAGCAGCTCTGGTACATCAGCACGACCGACGGCGTGACCTGGACCAAGGACACGCAGGTGAAGGACGTCGCCATCAGCGGCTCGCCCGGAGCCGCCTCGCTCAACGGCACGCTGTACGTGTTCCATCAGGGCGGCGGCGCGAACGGCCAGCTCCGCGTCTCGACCTTCGACGGCACGAACTGGAGCGCCGACGCGCAGATCGCCGGCGTCAGCATGTCCGACAGCCCGGCCGCGTTCCTGTATCCCGGCATGCTGATGGTCTTCTACAAGAAGTCCGGCAGCACCGGCATGGGCTATGTGAGCAACGACACCCGCGGGTGGTCGGCCGCCCAGACCGTCCCCTGCGTCGAGATGTCGGGGACCCCGGCCGTCGTGATGGCCCCGATCGCGCGGTAAGGCGTCCGGCGTGCGGCCATGGCCCGTCCACCACGGGCCATGGCCGCACGGCCCTACTCCTTTGCCGCGAAATCCTCGCCTTTGCGGGTGAGGTCGTCGGCCAGCGCGTCGTAGACGCGGTAGGCCCAGCCGGCGGCCTTGGTCTGCCACTCCTTCACCTCCGGCGCGTCGCCTTCGGCGGCCAGCGTCAGCCACGCCTGACCGTCGCGGCGCGCCGTGCGCACCGTGAGCGTCAGGCCGTCAAAGCTGCGGTAGATGGTCACCGCCGCATCCTTGAACAGCGCGGGATCGGCCTTCGCCACGTCCTCGAACGTGAGGGCGGCCAGCGCGCCGACGGTCTGCTCGACGGCCGACGGGCGCGGCCTCTCCACACCGGACACGGTGAACTCCCTGTCGGCCGGCGCCTCGCGCCGCAGCGTCACGGCGGCGCCGTCCGGCTGGCGGACCTCCACCGCCTGCACGCGATCGCGCGGCAGGCGCGGCAGCGCGCGGTCCAGCCAACGCAACGGCTCCGCCGGCACCGGCGCCAGGGTGGCCTTCACCATCCACGACTGCGCCTCTCCCGCCCGGCGGACGTAGCGCGTCGAACTGGACGCCGTCTTGCCGAGGATGACGGACGCCAGCACCGCGTCGCCGGCGCGCAGCATCACCAGCTCCGACTCCCGGCCCGGCCCCGGATCCTGGACACCCAGCCGGTCGTAGAGATCGGGCAGCGCCGTGCGCGCCTCGACCACGCGCGCCTCGGCGAGGCCGACGACGAGGGCCTTCACCGCGTCGGCATCGGCGCGGTAGCCATCCTTTTGCAGAACGATCCAGCCCTGTTCGCCGCGCGCGACGGTGGCCGTGCCGTCGGCCCCGGTCACGTCCACGCGCGTCACGTCGTTGATCCGCGCCAGCAGGCCGGGCACCAGCGCGCCGCCGGCCTGCGGCGGGGCGTCGGCGGTGTGACGGCCGATCACGGCGACCGCTGCGGCGATCACGGCGGCGACGGTCACGCCGGCAAGGGCGATGAACGGTTTTCCTCGCATGTCCTTTCCCAGTGGTTTTCGTCGACAGGTTCCATCAGCACGCGTTCATCGGCGGCATCATGGCCAACACCTTGACCGTCCAGGCGCGCTCCGCCGTCTGGGTGGCGGTGACGCACACCCGCTGGTTCGGCACCGGGATCGGCCGCACCTTCGCCCACTCCCAACTGGCCTGTTCGCCATTGACGAGGATAAGAAGGTTGTCCTGCCAGCCGTTGAATTCGGTGAATGACGCCGGCATATGGGCGTTGAGAGGCAGATTGAGCTGTGCGCCGCTGAGCGCGATCTTCGGGGAGACGAACCCGGAATCATAGGCGAGCGACACCTGTACCTTGGGATCCTGCTCCATCGGGGGCAGCGCCGACGCGGCGCCGGCGAGCAGGGCGACCACAGCCGCGGCGAGAAGGCTCAAGACACGCATTGCACTCTCCTGGGCATGGGAGCTTCCCGCCCCGGCGGCGGGCCTCTCCTCCTTTGTGGCGGGACCGGAAGCCGGGTTCCCGCCACGGCGGATTTTTTCAATCCCGCACCTGAAGCGCGCGGCGGCGGCGCGCCCGCCAGCCGGCCACGCCCACCGCCACCACCGCCACCACCAGCGGCACGGCGACAATGTTGACCGCCTTCACGGTGGCCGCCAGCCGCTCGATGTCGCGGTTCAGCGTGTGCTGCACGTCGCGCAGTTCCTTGCGGATGCGCATCACCTCGCCACGGAAGCCCTCGATCGCCTGCTGCTCCTCGGCGGAGAGCAGGGCGCCGGCACCGCCCTTGGCCTTGCCTTGCAGCTCGGCGATGCGGCGTTCGGTGTCCTCCAGGCGCTGGCGCAGGTCCTGTTCATGCCCCAGCATCTGCTGGCCGGCGGCGCGGCGCAGGTCCTCGACCAGCAGGAACGGCCGGGCCGAGCCGGCGCGCCCGCGCAAGCCGATCAGGTCGGCGCTGCCGGCCAGGTTCTCCACCGCGTTGACGACGAAGTCGCCGTTGCCGGCGAAGGGCACCATCAGGCGCTGGCCCAGCGCCGCCTGCGTCTCCACCCAGAAGCGGTCCTCCAGCAGGTCGCTGTCGGCCACGACGATCAGGTTGGCGGGCTTGGCGCTCTCGGACAGGTGCGGCTTGCCGGCCCCCTCGGCGGGCGGTCCGGCGAAGGCGGACTTCAGCGTGCCCGACACCCGCGCGGCCAGCACCTCCGCCTGCCCCTGCGCCTTCAGGGACGCCATCAGCTTCTCCGGCTCCGGCCGGCCCATGACCAGCGCCACGTCCACCATCTGCCCCGACGCGGAGGAGGTGAGCAGCGGCGTGAAGCCGATCGACGCCCCCTCCTTCACCTTCAGGCTGCCGGCCGTGGCGAGATTGACGGTGCCGAGGTCGGCCGTGACCACGTCCTTGCGGTCGCGGTAGGCGTCGTCAAGCGACAGCCACGCGGCGTAGGGCATGGCGCGGCGCCCGGCGCTGACGTTCACGGCAAGGCGCGGGTCGGCCACGAAGCGGCCGGTGTCCATCGCCAGCCCCCAGGCGTCGAACAGCTTAGGAACCGCCGCCGTCTTGGACGCCATCGGGTCGGGCATGCCGCCGGGGCCGGGCTCCACGTCGCTCTCCGCCCACGGGTCGACGAACAGCAGGGCGTGCCCGCCCTTCAGCACATACTGGTCGATGGCGTAGAGCGCCTGATCGGACAGGCCCTTGGGCCGCGCCACCACCAGGACGCTCACGTCCTCGTCGATGGCGGTCACGTCGCCCTTGATCAGGCGCACGTCGAACAGCGCCTTCATCTGCGAATAGACGGCGTAGGGCTGCCCGCCGCCGCGCATCGCCGCCATGATGCCGCCGGGGCCGTACTCCAGCTCCATGCCCGCCAGGATGGCGACCACCGGCTTCTTCGGGTCGGACAGGGTGTGGACGAGGCGCGTCAGGTCGTATTCCAGGAACGCTTCCCGCTCCTGCTGGAAGAAGGGGATCACCTCCTGTTTGTCGGTGGTGTTGGTGCCGACGAGGCCGAAGTAGATCTGCCGGCCCGACGCGCGGTCCAGCGGCACCGGCTTGACGCCGGCCTCCACCGCCATGTCCTCGGCGTCCGAGAACGGCTCGGGATCGATGACCTGGAGGCGGATGCGGCCGTCCGAGCGGCCGGCGTACTCCTCCAGCAGTTCGCGCACGCGCTGGCCGTAGGTGCGCAGGACCGGCACCTCGCCGGCCAGCTTTTCCGAGAAGAACAGCTTGAGCGTGATCGGCTCCTTCACCCCGGCGATCACGTTCTTCGTGCCCGGTGACAGGGTGTAGAGCCGGTCGGCCGTCAGGTCGAGGCGCGCGTTGCGCAGCGTGGCCTGCGAGAACACGTTGACGGCGACGAACAGCACGGCGGCGAGGCCGAGGGCCGCCAGCGACAGCGACTTGCGGGTCATGGTGCTTCCCTCCTCAACCGGCCTTGCGCAGATCGACGGCGACCGTGTTGGCGAACAGCCACACGGCGATCAGCGACGCGAAATAGACGACGTCGCGCAGGTCGATCACGCCTTCCATGATGGCGGCGAAGCGGGTGAGAAAGCTGAAGCTGGCCAGCGCGTCCACTGCCACGCGCGGCGCCCAGCCGGTGACGGCGTCCAGCACCATCGGGCTGCCGGCCACGGTGAACAGCAGGCAGACCACGACGCCCACCACGAAGGCCACCACCTGGTTGCGCGTCAGCGCCGACAGGCAGGCGGAGATGGCAAGATAGCCGCCCGCCATGAACAGGCTGCCGGCGTAGCCGGCCAGAACCACCCCGTTGTCGGGTTTGCCCAGCAGATTAACGGTGATCCACACCGGGAAGGTCAGCGCCAGCGCCACGGCGGTGAAGGCCCAGGCGGCCAGGAACTTGCCCAGCACCACGCCGCCCAGCCCCACCGGCAGCGTCAGCAGCAATTCGATGGTGCCGGAGCGCCGCTCCTCCGCCCACAGCCGCATGGCGACCGCCGGCATCAGCACGACGTAGAGCCAGGGGTGGAACATGAAGAAGGGCTTCAGGTCGGCCTGCCCGCGCTCGAACAGGCCACCGACGTAGAAGGTGAAGATGCCGGCCAGCAGCAGGAAGCCGACGATGAAGACGTAGGCCACGGGCGTGGCGAAGTAGCCCGCCAGCTCGCGGCGGAAGATCGCGATGGTCCCGGTCATCACGCCGCCTCCCGCTCACCCGTGGTGATCTGGCCGGTGGTAATCTGGCGGAACACGGCGTCCAGCTTGCCGGGGCCGGCCTCCAGGTCGCCGAAGCGCCAGCCCGTATCCGTAGGCTCCCCTTCCGCCAGCACGCGGCCCCTGCCGATGATGAGGGCGCGGGTGCACACCGCCTCCACCTCCTCCAGGATGTGGGTGGAGATGACGATGGCCTTGTCGGCGGCCATGGAGCGGATGAGGGAGCGCACCTGATGCTTCTGGTTGGGGTCCAGGCCGTCGGTCGGCTCGTCCAGGATCAGCACCTCGGGGTCGTGCAGGATGGCCTGCGCCAGTCCGACGCGGCGCTTGTAGCCCTTGGACAGCGTATCGATGGGCTGGTGCAGCACGGGGGCCAGGTCCACCTGCGCCACCGCGCGCTCGACCGCCTCGCGGGCCCGCGCGCCCTTCAGGCCGCGCACGCCGGCGATGAACTCCAGGAAACCCAGCGGCGTCATGTCCGGGTAGGTGGGCGCGCCTTCGGGCAGGTAGCCGATGCGGCGCTTGGCCTCCAGCGGTTCGGCCCCGGTGTCGTGGCCGCAGACGTGGATGCGCCCTGACGTGGGCGGCAGGAAGCCGGTGATCATCTTCATGGTGGTGGACTTGCCCGCCCCGTTGGGTCCGAGGAAGCCCAGCACCGTCCCGCGCTCCACCGAGAAGCTGACGCCGTCCACCGCGGTGAAGGCGCCGAAGCGCTTGACCAGAGTTTCTATCGCGATCATCGCCATGCGAGGTTCACCCCTTCGTCTCGTGTGCCGATGGCGCCCGGCCAACGCTGTCGGCGCGGGGCGGCGCACTATTTCGGATGACCCCGAGCGGATTTCCAGGGGGAACTGTATGCCCTCCCCCGCCAGGGGCGAGGGAGGGATATGTTTACTCCTCCGCCTGGATGGTGATCGCCACGCGGCGATTCCTTGCACGGGATGCTGCGTCGCGTTCGGGGGTCAAGGGGCGAGTGTCGGCGTAGCCGGCGGCGGACAGGCGGGCAGGCGGCAGGCCGAGTTCGCTCAGCGCACGGACCACCGCCGCGGCGCGCGCCGCCGACAGCTCCCAGTTGGACGGGAAGCGGCCGCTGGCGATGGGGGTGGAGTCCGTGTGCCCCTCCACGACGATATCGCCCGGCGCGGCGGCCAGCACGGGCACGAGGTGGGCGAGCACGGCGCGCCCGTCGGGCGATAGTTCGGCTTGGCCGGCGGCGAACAGGATGGCGTCGCCCAGCACGATGCCCACACGGTTCTGCCGCACGTTCACCGCCACACCCGTGGGGATGCCCAACGCGGCCAGCCGCTCGCGCCAGCGCTCCAGCAGCGGTTCCGGCGCCTCCACCGCCACCTCGCCGGCGTTGAGGCGCGGGCGGTGGTCGGGCTTCGGCGGCTCGGCCGGCGGCGGCCGTTCCGGCACGGCCGCATGGGCGGCGGCCGGAACGGTGACGGCGGGCGAGTCGGTGGGCAGCGGCGTGGTGGGAAGCTGGTCCTTCAGCGTGGTGATGGCCAGCAGCATGACGAACACGGCGAACAGCAGCGTCACCAGATCCGAATAGCTGAGCAGCCAGATCTCCTGGTCCTCCTCCGCCCCGCCGGCCGCCGGCATGCGCACGCGTCCGCCGCCCGCCGCCCACGGCGGGGTCGCGAGGTCGGCCGGCAGTTCCGGCACGCCATGGTCACGGGGTGCCATGCAGTTCGTCCCTGTGTTCGCGCACGTACTCCGCCAGCGCGTCGGCGACAACTGTCGGCGAGCGGCCGAGCCGCACCAGGAGGATGCCTTCCAGCAGCACGTTGAGCGCCGCCACGCGCTTGGCCGTGCGCTGTTCCAGCTTGATGGCGATCGGCTTGAAGACGACGTTGGCCAGCACCACGCCGTACAGCGTGGCCACCAGCGCGATGGACATGTGCTGCCCCACCTCCGCCACGGTGGCGGAGCCGAGCGCCGCCATCATGCCGATCAGGCCGATCAGCGTCGCCAGCAGCCCGAAGGCCGGCGCCAGCCCGGCCAGCGTGCGGAACAGCCGGGCCTCCACCGTCTCCTGCTCGATCATCTTCTGGATGCGCCAGTTCATGACGTGCAGGATGTCGTTGACCGGCGTGCCGTCGACGATGAGCTGCAGGCCCAGCCGCAGGAACGGGCTGCGCGCGCGGGCGAGGCATGCCTCCGCCTCGTGCACCTGGCTGCGCTGGTAGAGGCGGGCGAACTCGACAAGGTTGGCGATGTCCGGCTTGATCTCTGTCTCTTCGCGGAAGATGTTAAAGAACGCGGTCAGCGCGCCGACCAGCTCCGACGTGCGGAAGGCCAGCATGGCGGCCACGGTGATGCCGCCGCCGACGATCACCGCCCCTTCCGGGTTCCACAGCGCCTGCGCCCCGTGCCCGAAAGCGATGTAGACGAACAGCGCGATCGACCCGGCGATGCCCAGCACCGTCGAGACCATCATGCCGGAAGGCTTTGCCGCCGCTTTGGCCATGGCCCGCCTCCGTTACGCACCGCGCCCGAACAGGCGGGCGATCAGGCCGGGCTTGGGCGCCGCCGCCTCTTCCTCGGCCGGCGCCTCGGCCTCGCCCCTCACCTCCGCGCGCCGCCGTTCGGGCGCGGGCGGGGTGGCTTCCGCCGGACCGGCCGGCGCATGTGCGGCGGCGTCGGCCGCATGGCCCTGCACCAGCATCACCCCGGCGGCCCGCGCCGCTTCCAGCGCCGCCGCGTCGTCGCAGCGCCACAGCACCAGCCGCTCCGCTCCGAAGCGGCCCAGCCCGGCCGTGAGGAGGCCAGCCGTCTCCGCCCCCGGCGTCCACAGCGCCTTGACGTACGCCACCTCCGCGCCGCCAAGGTCAAGCGTGGGCAGGGCCTGCAGCGGCACGTGGTCGACGGCGACCGCGAAGCCCAGGTCGGCCAGCCGCTGCGCCGCGGCGGCGAAGCGCGGCGGCGACAGGCCGACCTCCCAGCAGGCCAGCTCGGCCGTCAACTGCCGGCGGAACGCGGCGGGGATGGCGTGCGCCAGGTCGGCGAAGGTCGCGTCCAGCACGGTGGCGGTGTGCAGGTCGAAGCTGTAGGGCTGCGGCGCGTGCCAGCGGTCGCGCGCCACGTGGCGCAGCAGCCCGTGGTCGAGCCGCGCCGCCACCTCGTGCCGCAGCCAGTCGTCGCGGCGCAGCGGCAGGTCGAACCGCCCCTCCAGTTCGTCCAGCGCCACCACCAGTTCGGTGAGCACCCGCCTGGGCTCCTCCGGGTCGGCGAAGGACCACAGCGCCTGTTCGCGCAGCAGGCTCTCCACGTCCGCGCCGTGCAGCACCCGCTCCACCTCCAGCACCTGGGCCAGCGCGGCGGTGGGCACGCGTTGCGCCGCCGCCGCGATGCGCAGCCGGTCGAGCACGGGCGGCGGCACGATGTCGGCCACCAGCTTCTCGGCCTGCGTCGCCACGTCGTAGACCGTGTAGCGCATGGCGCCGAAGCCGTGGCTGCGCAGCACCCCGGCCAGCGCATGGGCGCCACCATCCAGCAGGGCGGCGTCCTGCGGCCCGGCGAGGATCAGCAGGCGCGGCCCCGGCAGGCGGTGCACTTCGCGCTGCGACGCGCCCAGCCAGCTTTCCAGATAGTGGTCGAGGGTAAGGGCGAAGCGCGGGTCGTCGCCATGCTCGATTCCGCGGAAGTCGGCGAGCAGCGCCGCCCCCGGCTCTGGCGCGTCGCGCAGCACGGCGAGCCGGTCGAGGAGGGTATGCCCCAGGGAGGCTTCAGTCATCGGACACCCGCCCGCGGCTCCGCCGCCAACCACTTCAAATGCTCAGTAATTTTGGAACAACGCCGCGGCTGGAGCAATGCGCGAATCCGCGCGCCCGGCATGATTTTCGCAGGGCAGCAATGGCATCACCGCAAGGAGGCGCGCTCCGCTATGGGTTTGTACAGCCTCATCCCCACGCCCGCCATCCCCACGCCTGACGCGGCCCCGGCATCGCCCGCGCCCCTGGATGGCATGCCCGGCCCGGCGCTGGATGCCCACCTGTTCCGCCGCATCGTGACGTTCGCGGCGGACGAGGCGGACCGTCCCCTCACCGCAGCGCTGGGGCTGGACCGTGCCGCGCTGGAGCGCCTCGTTTCACGCCACCTGCCCGAGATGCGGGCACACCTGCGCGCGCTGCCGCCCGACTCCAGTCCCGGCGAGGACGCCATCGAGGAGGCCGATCTGCGCGCCCTGCTGCTGGAGCACCGCGCGGGCACGGCGGAGGAGGAGGTGTGGCTGGCCGCCATCGTCGCCCGGCGCAGCCTGGGCACCAACCACCTGTGGCAGGACATGGGCTTCGCCGACCGGCAGGAGCTGAGCGCCATGTTCCGCCGCCACTTCCCGGCCCTGGTGGCGCTGAACGGCGGCGACATGAAGTGGAAGAAGTTCTTCTACCGCCAGCTCTGCTCGCGCGAGGGCTTCCTGCTGTGCAAATCGCCCAACTGCGAATCCTGCGACGACTACGCCGCCTGCTTCGATGGCGAACCGGGCGAGGCGCTGCGACGGTGAGTTCCCGACGTTGGGTTAAGCACCAGCGAGAACCCAACGTCGACCGCGCCTACGCCCCGATCTCGCTCAGCCTCTCCAGGCTGTTGGCGAGCAGCTGGCGCAGTGCGACGGAGCGCTCCACGGCGGCCACGCCGTCGTCGGCGGCGCACAGGCGCTCCAGCTCGACCGCACCGTCGTAGACTCCGGTCAGACCGACGCTGCCCGCCATGGTCTTGAGGTCCGCCGCCGCCGCCGCCAGGGCCGGCAGGTCCAGGGTGCCGTGCGCCACCGCCAGCCGGTCGTCCAGGCCGGCGGCGCGCGCCATGAAGTCCACCACCAGTTCGCGCACCTTGTCGCGGCCGATGACGCCCTCCAGCGCCAGCAGCACGCCGGCGTCCATATCGCCCTCGGCGGGCACGTCGCCGCGCCCGGACACCACCAGACGCTTGAGAATGCGGCTGAGGGCCGCCGGGTTGACCGGCTTGGGCAGATGGTCGTTCATGCCAGCCGCGCGGCAGCGCCCGATGTCCTCCGGCTGGGCGGAAACGGTGATGGCGACGATGGGGATGCGCGCCGCCGGGCCGTCCAGCAGACGGATGGCGCGCGTCGCGGCGATGCCGTCCAGCCCCGGCACGTCCAGGTCCATCAGCACCGCGTCGTAGGTGCCGGTTGCGGCGAGGCGCACCGCCTGCCGGCCGTCGCTGACCACCGTCACCCGGTGGCCGTCCTTCTCCAAGAGCCAGGCGTTGACGCGCTGGTTCACCGGGTTGTCCTCGACCACCAGGATGTCCAGCGCCGGTCCCTCCGGCGCCGGGCGGCCGGCGTTGCCGTCGCCCAGGTCCACGGCGGCGGTGAACCACACGCCGTGGCAACCCTCGGCATCGCAATCGACGCCCATCTCGCCGCCCATCAGCCCGACGATGCGCCGGCACACGTGCAGGCCCAGGCCCCGCACACCGACCTGCCGCGCCGCGTTGAAGTCCAGCGACGGCACGCCGTCGGTCAGCCACGCCTGCAGCTCGCCCGCCAGCCCCGCCCCGGCGCCGACCACCGCGACGCGCAGGCCGGACCGCCCGTCGGGCAGCGTGGCGCGGCGCACGCGCACCGCCACCGCGCGGCAGTCCCCCTCGCGCACCGCCAGCCCGACCAGTTCCACCAGCACGTGGCGCAGCCACGCCGGATCGCCCACCACGGTGGCGGGGACCGCCGGATCGATCTCGGCCGACAGGGTCATGCCGCGGTCGGCGGCGCCGGACTGCTGGCTGGCCAGAACGCTGCCGACCACCGTCTCGACGCCGAAGGGCTCCGACTCCAGCCGGACGCCCTGCGACTCCAGGCGCGCCAGCTCGGCCACGTCGTCGACCAGCATGCGCAGCGTCTCGACCGACTGCAGGATCCGCCCGACGCGCTCGCGCTCGGCCGGGCCCAGCGGGACGGCCAGGAGCGGGCGCACCGCGTCGACGATGGCGGCGACCGGATTGCGGATCTCCTGGCTCATGAAGGCCAGCGTGCGGGCCTTGGCGCGCACCGCCTCCTCGGCCTGGATGCCGGCGGCCTCCAGCGCGGCGCGCAGGCGCGTGCGGTCGTCGGCGTGCTCGGACACGCTGCGCTCCAGCATCAGCGTGGCGGCGTAGAGGTCGTCGGCGGTGCGGCGCTGGTCCGTGATGTCGCGCCACCAGATGAGCCGGCCGCCATCGGCCATGCGCCGCTCGCCCACCAGCCAGTGGCGGCCGTCGGCGCCGGCAACGCTGGTCGGGCCGGGGCCGTGCGGGCGCGGCAGAACGTCGGCGTGCACGGGCAGCAGCGCGAAGAAATCGCGCGCCGTGGCGAACTGCGCGGCGACGTCGCGGAAGGCGGCGATGAAGGGCTGGTTGACGGCCCGCGTGGCGCCGTCGGCGCCGATCAGCGCGACGGGGTCGGGAAGGCCTTCGACGAGATCCTGAGCGCTCATGACGGGCTCCTCCGCCGGACGGGCGGCGGGATGATCGGCGCTCAGCGCGCCAGCAGGCGGTCGACCCGTTCCTTGAGCGCGCCGAACGATGGCGGCTTGACCACGAAGCCGTTGACGCCCAGCGCCATGGCCTTCTTCACGATGTCGGATTCGGTGTGGTTGGTCAGGAAGACGACCGGGGTGCGGTTGTTCCGCACGTCCGCGCTGTTGCGGAGATTGGCCAGGAACTGAAGGCCGCTGACCGGCTTCATGTCGATGTCGCAGACGATGATGTCGGGCGCGCTGCGGATGCATTCCTGCATGCCGGTCTCGCCATTGTCGGCCTCGAAGATCTTGCGGAAGCCGATCTGCGAGAGGATCTGCATGATGGTGCGCCGGACGAACGGCTGATCCTCGATGACGAGGATGTTGTAATGTTCGTACTCCACCGGCTTCCTATCCATGCTGCTGCCTCCCTGCGGGAACGGCCCCGCCCCCGCCCGATACCCATCCACAACCCAACAGATATCAGGGACATGGCGCGGCGGGCAACCGCGACGCTCAAAGGCCTCCGCGGATGACGCCCTCGACACGGACGAAGGCGTCCTTCAGCCGGCCGGCGTGCCGGCGCGCGGTGTCGAGGTCGCCCTTCGCGGCCGAACGCTCGATCTCCGAACACACCGCCGCCAGTTCGACGGCGCCCGCGGTGCGCGCTGCCCCGGCGGCGGCGTGCGCGGCGCGGCGGCCGCCGTCGGCATCGCCCTCCTCCAGATCCTGCGCCACCTCGTCCAGCAGCGGCGCCGTCGTCTCCAGGAAGAAGCCCAGCAGGTCGCGCGCCGCGTCGACGCTGCCGAAGGTGGCGACCACGTGCGCCCGGTCCAGCACGGGCAACTCCTCTGGTGATGCCGACTCGGCCGCCTGCGGCACCGGACCCGCCCCGCCCGCCGGGCGGCGCAGTTCCAGCGCCTGCGGCAGCCAGCGGGCGATGGTGCGCGACAGGCTTTGCAGGTCGACCGGCTTCGACAGGTAGTCGTCCATGCCGGCGGCGAAGCAGCGCTCCGCCTCGCCGGTCAGCGCGCTGGCGGTGAGCGCCACGATGGGCAGGCGCCGGCCGCTGTCGCGCTCACCCGCGCGCACCCGCTGCGCCAGCTCGTAGCCGTCCACCCCCGGCATGAAGCAATCGGTGAGCAGCAGGCCATAGTGCGCCTTCCGCAGCGCCTCCCACGCCTGGGCGCCGTCCGGAACGAGCCGGGCGGCGAAGCCCAACTGCTCCAACTGGCGGCGGATGACGATCTGGTTGGTGGGGTTGTCCTCGGCCACCAGGATCAGCACCCCGGCGGCCTCCGCCTCCGCCTCCGTGGGCGGCGCCACGGCGCCGGCCTCGGCGCCGTCGGGCGGCTGGCCGGTGGCGCCGGCGGGCCGTCCGGCCGCGCGCGCCACGGCGGCGCGCAGCGCGTCGCGGCGCACCGGCTTGGGCAGCACGACGGCAACCCCCGCCTCCGCCGCCGCCGCGGCGAGCCCGGCATCCTCGCGCGCGGTGGTGAGGACGATGCGCGTGGCGTTGAGGCCCGGCATGCGCTTCAGCGCGGCCGCCAAGCCAAGCCCGTCGAGGACGCCCGGAGCCTGGGCGACCACGGCCGCGTCGAAGGGAGCGCGCCCCTGCAGGCCGCCGCGTAGCGCCTCGAACGCGGCCGCCGCGTCGGCGGCCTCGGCCACCTGGGCACCCGCGCCGGCCAGCGCCTCGGCGAAGCTGCGGCGCGCGGCGGGAACGGCGTCGGCGACCAGGACCCGCATGCCCGCCAGATCGGCCACCGGATCGGCGCTGGCGGCGGCCGGCGGCGGTAGCGGCACCTCGAACCAGAAGACCGCACCCTGCCCCGGCACGGACTCCACGCCGATGGACCCGCCCATCATGGCGACCAGCCGCCGGCAGATCGACAGGCCCAGCCCGCTGCCACCGAAACGCCGGGTGGTCGAAGGGTCGCCCTGCGTGAAGGGCTCGAACAGGCGTGCCTGCTGTTCGTCGCCCATGCCGATGCCGATGCCGGTGTCGGCGACCTCGAAACGCACGGCGTCCGGCACGGCGCCCGGCCGCACCTCGACGACGACCGAGCCGCTCTCGGTGAACTTCACCGCGTTGCCGATCAGGTTCAGCAGGATCTGGCGCAACCGCACGGCATCGCCGACGCGCGTCTCGACCCCGTCGAGCGCCACGCGGGTGACGAGGTCCAGCCCCTTTTCCCGTGCCCGCGTGCCGAGCAGATCGGCCGCCCCCTCGACGAGGGGGCGCAGGTCGATCGGCGTCGGGTCGAGTTGCATACGCCCGGCTTCGATCTTCGAAAAGTCGAGGATGTCGTCGATGATGGTCAGCAGCGCCGAGGCGGACTCGCGGATCACCGACAGCACCGCGCGCTGGTCGGCGTCGAGCGGCGTGCGCTCCAGCACCTCCAGCATGCCCAGGACGCCGTTCATCGGCGTGCGGATCTCGTGGCTCATGGTGGCGAGGAAGGTCGACTTGGCGCGCGCCGCCTCCTCCGCCCGCTCCTTGGCCTGGCGCAGCGCGTCCTGCGCCTGCATGCGGTCGGTGACATCGGTGACGGTGATGACCCAGCCGCCGTCCGGGCGCGGCGAACCGCGGATCTCCATGTCGCGCCCGTCCACCGTGTGGATGAGGTGCGAATAGGGCTTGCCGGCCCGCAGGACGGACAGACGCTGTTCGACATAGGCGTCCACGTCGACGCCGGGCATGCCGCGTTCCACCCAGGCGCGCAGGTTCAGGGGGGCCGTGCGCTGCACCGCCATCTCCTGCGGCGGGATGTTCCAGTACTCGCAGAACTTCCGGTTGTGGACGAGAATGTTGAGATCGGCGTCCAGCATCATGACGGCGCTCGGCATCGCCTCGATGGCGGCGCGCAGGTGGCCGGCGGCCTCCGCCGCATCGTTCTCCGCGCGCACGCGCTCGCTGACGTCGACGACGGTGGTCAGCACGGCGGGGTCGCCTTCCCACTCGACCACACGGTCCACCGCGTCCACCCACACGACGGCGCCGTCGCGCCGGATGCGCCGCACCCGCGTCACGCCGGCCGGCTCCTCCCCGGCCATCATCCGCACGTAGCCGCGCCAGGCCCGCGGCAGCTCATCGGGCGCCAGCAGGGCCTTGACGTCGGGCAGCGCCATCACCTCGGCCGCGCCGGCGAATCCGTGCAGGTGGGCGAAGGCTTCGTTGCAGAACAGCGGCACGAAGCGGCGGTGCACGAGGATGCCCTGGATCGACCCCTCGATCAGGCCGCGGAACCGCTCCTCGCTGAGGCGCAGCGCCTCCTCGCGGCGGAGGATCGCCTCCCCCGCGCCGTCGATGGCGGCGGCGAGCGCGTCGAGTTCGTCGCCCGGGGAATCCGGCGCCGGCTGGCCCGCCATGAGGACGCGCACGCCATCGTGCAGCCAGTCCAGGCGGCGGGCGGCGGCCCGGTGGAGCCACAGCGCGCCGGCACCGCTGCCGAACAGGCACAGCACGGCGGCGGCGAAGGAGAGCCGCGCGGGAATGCCCCCCACCAGGACCGCGGCGGCGGCGCACAGGCCGGCGGCGAACGCCAGCGCGGCCACGCCGGCCACGCCGGCCAGCATCCGCCGCGTCACGTTCAGACCACTCACCTGCCCGCCCTCGTGCATGCCCGCGTCCCCTGCGGTTGCGCATCCAGGGGGATATTAGCAACCGGCGTGCGCGGAAGCGATAGATCGTACGTCGGGGACGTGCTCAACGCGAGGCGCGAGGCAAACCGAGGATGCCGGCGATGAGGTTGGCGACCCAGCGCCGCTCGGGGTGCAGTTCGTCCACGGTGACCGCCCGCCCGGCGAACGACAGCGCGGCCTGCGCGGTGGCCAGGGGATCGGGGCAGGGTTCGCCGTCGATGCGGAAGCCGGCGATGATCCGGGTCAGTTCCCGCACGGCCTTCTGCGGCGGGATCAGCATGAGGAAGCGTGCGCTGGTGACCGGATCGAGGTGGCAGCGGGCCAGCATGGTGGCGGCGGTGATGGGCAAGCCGTCCCCTTCCGTGCCGACGACGAAGCCGAGGAACCGCTTCGCCCGCTCCTCCACCGCCTCGGACCAGCCGGCGGTGGCCGTTATCAACGGATTGAACACCCCTGCCTCCCCTGACCGTGCGCGCCGAAGCCCCCATTTCGACCTGTTGATTCTCACATTGTCCGGCCGGCAAACCGAATCAAGCCGCCCGCACGAAGGGGTTGCCGCTACCCCCTTTTCGCCGGTCCGCGACGGCGTCCCGTGGTCATTCGGGCCGCAACGCCTCGGCCCCCGTGGCGAGTTCGATGAGTTCGGTGGTGATCTGCTCCTGGCGCAGGCGGCGCATCACGCCGGTCAGCTCGTCGAGCGTGGCGTCGATGTTCTGGCGCGCGGCCATCAGCACGGACAGCCGCGCCGCGTTCTCGGCGGCGAAGCTTTCCATGGCCGCATGCGCCAGCAGGGCGAAAACGTACTCGTCCACCATGCGCGGCACCAGATCGGCCGGCGGCAGGTTGGTGAGCGGCGGCACCGCGCCGCCGGCATGGCCGCGCACAAGGTCAAGCGGCAGCAGCGCTTCCCGCATCACCTCCGGCGCACCGCCCTGCGCGCTGCGGCCGTACAGCACCTCCACGGTACCGAGCGTCCCGTCCGCGGCGGCGCGGTACAGCGCCTCGGCGATGCGGCGGCCGGTGGCGGTGACGGCGTCGGTGTGCGTCGCCATGGGGATCGACCAGTCGGGCGGCCGCCCGCGCTCTTCCAGCAGCGCGGCGCCCCGGCTGCCCACCGCCCACAGCACGCCGCGCGGCGGCATTCCCTCGAGCGCCGCATCGGCCAGCCGTTCGGCGAAGGCGCCGACGAAGCCGTGCTCCGGTGCAAACAGCACGGTGGCGGCACGGCCGCGCCCGCTCTGCGCCGGCCAACAGGCCGGCCAATGGTCCGACCCCTGGGCCAGCAGCCCGACCGCCTGCGCCAGCGCGCCGCCGATCACGCGCGCGTAGGCGCGCGTGCCGCCGATCACCGCCAGCGCCTGCTGCAGCCGCACCGCGGCCAGCGAGCGCATGGCGTCGGTGACGGCGCGCAGCTCCTCCACGCTGGCGCGGCGGGCTTCGACCTCGGCGAGGCGTTCGGCCATCATCCACCTCCGTTTGGCACCCCGATCTGCGCCACCGCTTCCGCCACCAGCGCGCGCAACGCCGCGCGCGTCGTGTCGTCGAGATCGCCACCCCCGGCGAGGCGCACCGCGACCTCCGGCGCGCGGCTCTCCAGCAGGGCCGCAAGTGCGGCGCGCAGGCGCGGCACCGCCTCCTCCGGCAGCGGGTCGAGCGTGCCGTCGGCCAGCGCCACCAGTTGCGCCACCTGCAGGACCAGCGGCTGCGGCCCCAGGTGGCGCTGAGCCAGCAGCGCCCGCACGCGCCGGCCGTGCGCCACGGCGGCGCGCGTGCGCTCGTCCACCATGCCGCCGAAGCGGGTGAACACCTCCAGCTCCAGGAACTGCGCGTAGTCCAGCCGCAGCGGCTCGGCCAGTCGGCGCAGGGCCGGCGGCTGCGCCTTGCCGCCGACGCGCGACACGCTGCGGCCGATGTCCACCGCCGGCTTCTGCCCCTCGTGGAACAGCTTGGCGTCCAGGCAGACCTGCCCGTCGGTGATGGAGATCAGGTTGGTCGGGATGTAGGCGGACAGGTTGCCGGCCTGCGTCTCGGCGATGGGCAGCGCCGTCAGCGAGCCGCCGCCCTTGTGCGGCGCCAGCTTGGCCGCGCGCTCCAGCAGGCGGGCGTGCAGGTAGAAGACGTCGCCCGGATAGGCCTCCCGTCCCGGCGGACGGCGCAGCAGCAGGGAAAGCTGGCGATGCACGGCGGCGTGCTTGGTCAGGTCGTCGACGATGACCAGCGCGTGCCGGCCGCTGTCGCGGAAATGCTCGGCCATGGTGAAGCCGGCGTAGGGGGCCAGCCATTGCAGGCCCGGCGGTGCGTCGGCCGGGGCGATGACGAACAGCGTGCGCGCCAACGCCCCGGCGCCGCGCACCGCCTCGATCACCGCGCGCACGCCGGACGCCTTCTGCCCGACCGCGACGTAGACGCTGACGACGTCGCCGTCCGTCTGGTTGAGGATGGCGTCCACGGCGATGGCCGTCTTGCCGGTGGCACGGTCGCCGATCAGCAACTCGCGCTGGCCGCGGCCCAGCGGGAACATGGCGTCGATGACGGCGGTGCCGGTCAGCAGCGGCTCCGTTACCGCCGCGCGGTCGGCGATGGCCGGGGCCGGGCGCTCCACCGGTTCCTGCCGGTCGGCCACCACCGGCGGCCCGCCGTCCAGCGGGCGGCCGAGCGGGTCGAGCACGCGCCCCGCCAGCGCGTCGCCCACCGGCACGCGCACCACCGCCCCGGTGCCATGCACCGTCGCCCCGGCCGACAGGTGCCGGTCCTCGCCCAGCAGGATGCAGCCGATGGTGCCGTCGAGGTCGACCGCCAGCCCCGGCACGCCGCCGGGGAACAGCAGCAGTTCGTCCGCCCGCGCCTCGGGCAGGCCGGAAACCCGGGCGATGCCGTCGCCCACCGACTCGATCCGCCCGACCGATTCGAAGCTCGGCCGCACGCCCAGCGCGTCCAGGCGCTGCCGCGCCTCCGGCAGCCAGGCGTCAAGCGCGTCGCGCAGCGTGGTCGTGGGTGTCGTGTTGGGTGTCGTCATCGTGCGTCAGCTCCTCCATCGCCGCGGCCAGCGCCTGTTTCCAGGAGTGGCGCAGGACGGTGTGCGGAAAGTGCAGCTCCACCCCGGCGATCAGGCCGGGGTCCTCGGCGAACTCCACGGTGACCGGCCGGCCCAGCGCCGCCGCCAGCCGCGCCTGCCAGCGTTCCCCCTCCGGCACCATGAGGGGAGCGGAGCTGACGAGGCGGACCGGCACCGGGTCGCCTTCGCCGGCCAGCGCCCGGCGTCGCGGTTCGGGCAGCGCCTCCACGCCGCGGCAGGCCGCCTCCAGGAAGCCCTCGGCCATGCCGTCGCTCGCCGTCGCGCGCAGCAGTCGCGCCGCCACCGCGGTTCCCAGCGCCGCGGCGCGGGTGCGGAGATCGGCCTCGGCCTGCCGCCGCTCCTCGGCCAGGCGGGCGCGGCCCTCGACCAGCAGCCCCTCGGCCTCGCCGCGCGCCTTATCCAGCAGGGCGGCGCGCTCCGCCGCCGCCTGCGCACGGGCGGCGGACAGCACGCGGTCACGCTCGGCGGCGAGGCCGGCCTTCTCCTCGTCGACGGCGCGCTTGGACTCGGCGGCCTCGCGGCGCACGGCATCGGCTTGGCCGCGCAGGCGTTCGGTCGCCGCCTGCCGCTCGGCGATCACCGCCAGCACCGGGCGGTACAGGAAGTGCCGGAGCAGCCACACCAGGACCAGGAAGTTGATGGCCTGGAGGAGCAGCGTCCACCCGTCGAGATGCATGGGTCGCCCCCTCACACGAACGGGTTGGCGAACAGCAGCAGGAGCGCGATGACGAGGCAGTAGATCGCCATCGTCTCGATCATGGCGAGGCCGACGAACAGCGTGCGGGACAGCGTGTTGGCGGCCTCCGGCTGGCGGGCGATGGCTTCCATGGCGGCGGCGACCGCCCTCCCTTCGGCCAGCGCCGGGCCGATGGCGCCGACGGAAACGGCGATCACCGCGCCCAGGATGCTGATGGCATGGATGTCCATGGCTTACCCTCTCTCGATGGTGCCGACCGCGCCGCCGATGAACACCGCGGCGAGGATGGTGAAGATGTACGCCTGCACGAGGCCCAGCAGCATTTCCAGCGCCATCAGCGGCACCGGCACGAACAGCCCGGCCAGCGACAGCACGATGGCGATGACGAACTCCCCGCTCATGACGTTGCCGAACAGGCGCACGGACAGCGAGAAGGCCCGCGTCACCTCCGACAGCAGGTTGAGCGGCAGCAGGAACGGCGATGGGTGGGCGAAGCCCTTCAGGTAGCCCCACGCCCCGCGCGCCCGCACGCCCAGCACTTGGCTAGCGAGAAACACGATCAGCGCCAGCGCGGCGGCCGTTTCCAGAAAGGCGGTCGGCGCCTTCATGCCCGGCACCAGCCCGGACAGGTTGGCGACCGCCAGATAGAGGAACAGCGTACCCAGCAGCGGCAGGTAGGGAGTGGCGTCAGCCTGCATGGTCTCGCCAATCTGCCGGCGGATGGTCTCGACCACCAGTTCCAGCATCGCCTGCACGCGCCCCGGCCCCTCCACCCGCAGGTTCCGCGTCGCCAGCATGGCGCCCAGCGTCATCACCGCCATGATGCCCCAGGTGGTGACCACCGGCAGCGTCACCGGCACGGGGCCGAGCGCGAAGACGACGGGGGCGGTGAGCGGGGATTCGGTCATGGCTGCCTCCGCTCCGGCCGCACCAGCACCATGCGCGCCGCCTGGAATCCGGCCAGCATGCTCAGCAGGGCCGCCGCCCCGCCCAGCCACGCCGCCAGCGTGAACGCCGCCGCGGCCCCGCCGACGCGCGCCAGATGCAGCGGCAGCGCGCGCTTCACCTCACCGTCCGCGTACAGCCGCGCCGTGGCGGCGAGGCCACGGAAGAAGGCGGCGCCCAGAACGGCACCGGCCAGCGCCCCGATCACGGCGTGCGGGAGGATCGTCGTGTCCATCATCGTGTCCATGGCGTCAGCGCTCCTGCTCGATGCGTTTCCAGGCCAGCCAGCCGCCCAGCGCCACCCCGGCGAAGATCAGCGACGCGGTCCAGAACACGCCGCTGCCGGCCAGCCCGTCCAGCCAGCGCCCGGCCGCCAGCCCGGCCAGCGTCGGCGCCACCACCAGCCAGCCGAGTGCGCCGATCAGGGCGAGGTTGCGGCCGACCGGACGCTCCCCCTCCTTCAGCCAGCGCTCATGCCGCTCGCGACGGCGGCGGACAGGCTCGGCCATGTGGCCATTGCCATTCCGGGCACCGTCGTGATTGCCGTTCGGGTGCGTCATGGCGCTTCCTCCCTGCCGTCCTGGGCCGGCTGTACCGGCCCGGCCGGACGCCGTTCGGGCCGCAGATAGGCAAGGATGTGACGCACGGCGGCGAGGTGCATGCGGCGCGCGCCGGTGCGCGCCTCCCCCTCATCCTCGCGCGCCTGGCGGAAGCGGGCGAGCACGTCGTGCTCCAGCACCCGCAGATCGTCGCCGACCACCGCCTCGCGCGTCGCCACGGCGATGTGCCGCCCCTCGGACACCGTAAGCACACCGCCGCGCACCGCACAGTGCCCCTCGCGCCCGTCCGCGCAGCGCCAGCTCACCACCGACACGGTGAGCGCCGTCAGCAGGTCGGCGTGGCCGGTCAGGATGCCGAAGGCGCCGCTGGCGTCTTCGGCCCGCACGTGCGCCACGTCCGCCACGCGGGCGGCGACGGAGGTGGGCGTGGTGATCACGAGGTCCATCATGCCCCCCTGCCCTTCATCTCCCGCACCCGCACGTCATCCAGCGTGCCGGCCAGGAAGAAGGACGATTCGGCCCAGTTGTCGCCCTCGCCGTCGAGGATGGCGCGGCAGCCCTTCAGCGTCTCCGCCAGCGGCACGGTAACGCCGCCGCGCCCCGTGAAGGCCTCCGTCACCAGGAACGGCTGCGTCAGGAAGCGTTGCAGGCGCCGCGCCCGCTTCACCACCTGCCGGTCGGCCGCGCTCAGTTCCTCGATGCCCAGGAGCGCAATGACGTCCTGGAGTTCGCGGTAGTGCGCGATTGTCCTGCGCACGTCCTCCGCCAGCCGGTAGTGCGTCTCCCCCACCACCAGCGGGTCGAGCAGATTGGAGGTGGAGGCGAGCGGGTCGATGGCCGGGTACAGCCCTTCCGCCGCCATGGCGCGCGACAGCACGATGGAACTGTCCAGGTGACTGAACAGCTCGGCCACCGCCGGGTCGGTGAAGTCGTCGGCCGGCACGTAGACGGCCTGGATCGCCGTCACCACCGCACCCGGCACCGAGGCCACGCGCTCCTCCAGCTCGGCGATCTCGCTGGCCAGGGTGGGCTGGTAGCCGACGCGCGACGGCAGCCGTCCCAGCAGCCCCGACACCTCCGCTCCCGCCTGCACGAAGCGGAAGACGTTGTCCATCAGCAGCAGCACGTCGCGCGCCTGCTCGTCGCGGAAGTGTTCGGCGATGGTCAGCGCCGTCAGCCCGACGCGCCAGCGGGCACCCGGCGGCTCGTTCATCTGGCCGAACACCAGCGCCGTGCGCGCCAGCACGCCGGAGCGGCGCATCTCCTCCCACAGCTCCTGCCCCTCGCGGGAGCGTTCGCCGATGCCGGCGAAGACGGAAATGCCGGTGTAGCGCTCGACCATGGTGCGGATCAGCTCCATGACCAGCACCGTCTTGCCCACGCCGGCGCCGCCGAACATCGCGGCCTTGCCGCCGCGCGCCAGCGGGGCCAGCAGGTCGATCACCTTGACGCCGGTCTCGAACGGCTCGCGCAGCGGGTTGCGGCGGGACAGCGGCGGCGGCGCCTGGTGGATGGGCCGGCGCGGCACGTCGGCCGGCAGCGCCGGCCCGCCATCGCGGACCTCCCCCATGACGTCGAGCAGGCGGCCGAGCACGGCGTCGCCCACCGGCACGGCCAGCGGCTCGCCCAGCCGCCGCACCGGCGTGCCGCGGGCGAGGCCCGACGTGCCCTGCAAGGCGATGGCCCGCACCGTGCCGGCGTCCATGTGCGCCTGCACCTCGGCCACCAGCCGTTCGGGCCCGTCCCACAGGATCTCCACCGCCTCCTGCAAGGCGGGCAGCGAGTCGGCGGGAAAGGCGAGGTCGACGACGGAGCCGCGCACGGCCGTCACCCGCCCCGGGGCGGGGGTCGCGGCGTCGTGCGCGTGGGCGGAGTGGTTCGTCATGCCGGCCGGACGGCGCGGAGGGGAGCGCGGGGAGCGCACCGTGCCGGGCGGCACGGCATGACGAAGGATATACCCGTTTCAGCCCGAGGGGGATGCCTCATCCCACCGCAGGCACGCCGGTCCGGAGATCAGTTCACGCAGTCCGGTTCGGCGAATCCCCAGGGGCCGGCCCGCCGCTGCCGCCGTCGGCGGTCGCTGAGCGCGTCGGCCACGGGGGCCAGTTCGGCGAAGACGTCCTCCTTCGACAGCCCGTCGCGGCGCAGCACCGCCTGGGCAACGGGGTCATCCAGAAGGTCGGCAACGCGGCATCGCCACGTCTGCTGAAGCAGTCCATGCATGGCTGGTCTCGTTGCTGGAGTGGCTGAATGGGTTCACCCGGCCGCGCCCATCCGGCGTCGGCGGGCAGACCCTAACCCCTGCGGGCTGCCCGGCGCAATCTGCCCCGACGGTCATCGCCCAAGGCACATCGTCCGATGGCGCGCTTGACCGGCATCCCCTGGCGCGGAACCGGTATCCGCTGGCGCGGGCGGCGGCGCGTGCTACCATCGCCGCCCTTCACAGCCGCGAGTCCCATCAGATGCACGACGTCCTCACCCGCACCGAGTTCGACCGGCTGTGGAAAGACTTCATCCGCACGGCCACCACCGAACTCGGCACCCGCGCCGAGGTGGAGACGTTCCGCAAAGTGATGCTGAGCCAGACCGACGCGCTGCAATCCATGATCGGCGCGGTCGAGCAGATGAAGGAGCAGATCGAGGCGCTCTATGCGCTGCAATCCGCCCAGCACGCGCAGATCGCGGCCTTGAGCGTGGTGTGCGGCACGCTCGGCCACGGTCTCGTCGCCGCCGGCATTCCGGCCGCCGAGGTGCGCCGCGCCATCAACGGCGCGCGCGCCATCCTGCCGGAATCCATGCAGGCGGACGGCTCCCCCGCGATCGACGCCGTCCTGGCGATCGTGCGGGAGGAATAAGGGGCAACCGCCGCGGTCGGCCGGCACGCCGATCCGCCGTCAGGCGGCGGCGCTCCGGCCGTCAAGGGCAAGCAGGCCGAACACGCGCCGAAGCGCCACGTCGAAAGGCAGGCGCTCGACGTCCGCGAACGGCGCCAGCCGCGCGCAGGCCGCCGTCACGGCCGCGTGCTCCGCCGCCACCTTGCGCTCGAGGTGCGGCCGCGCCCCTGGACCGGCACGCCGGCGGGCGGCGAGGTTCCGCACGCTCCGGTCGACGGGCGTGTCCAGGAGCAGGACGTGCAGCGGGTGGCGCCGCGCGAAATCCTCCGTCAGCCGGTGTTCGCAACTCAACACCAAGCCTTCGAGGACGACGTCGTGGCCGGCGGCGGAGAGGTCGCCCGCGAGCCGGAGCGCACCGGCCAGCCCTCCCTCCCTGCGGCCGATGGTGTCGCATCCCCCGCGGCAGCCCCGATACTCGCCGAGCACGACGAGCGGGCGACCGCCGAAAGGGTGGAGGAGACGGCAGGCGACGGGGCGCGCGCGCGCGCCCAGGTAGAGCGGCTCGACACCGCCGCCGGACGGCCATCCGTAGGCCGCGAGCAGCCGGCGCACGAACTCGGTCTTGCCCGAGCCGGCGGTTCCCCGCGGGTTGATCACGATGCCCATCGCGCTCCCTCACCCATTCCGGATTTCGTCACGTCACCCTGGCAGGGCACCGATAAAATCACCCATCCTGTTCTCGATAAACAAAAATGGAGGCGGCGTTCTCGAAGAGCATGGCCTCGAAACGCACCACAAGGACAAGTCGCTCACCTGGAATGCGGCAGAGACTTCGGATTGGCGCGAGACAAAAACTGGCCCCGCCTGTCTTCGTTTTGCTCACCGGATTGCCGCCGAGGGAGGGTGAAGAAATGCCTCGCCAACTGATCCCAAGCGTTGGAGTACTGACGCTCCTTGCCGTCCCGGGCTTCGCCGGTGGCGACGAGGCGGCATCGCGGCAGGGCGCGGCCGACTGACGCGCTCCGTCCACGAGGAGGCCGCCCGCGCCGGCCTCCTCGCTTCGCCTGAGTGCACCAGAGAGGGGCGACACGCCATGCGATCCATTCTGCTTGCCACCGATCTGACCCCGCTGTCCGACCGCGCGGTCGAACGCGCCCTGCGGCTCGCCGGGGCGGGCGGGCGGTTGACCGTCCTCCACACCATCCAGGGGGATCCGTACGCCATCGACGGCGAGGAGGAATGCCGCAGGGCGGAGACCCGGCTGCGCGCGCAGCTCGGCGCCGAGGGCGGCGGCGGGCGCGGCGCCACGGTGGTGGTGGGAATCGGCGATCCCGCGGAGGAGATCGCCCGGCATGCCCGGCGCGCCAGCCCCGATGTCATCGTGCTCGGCGCCCACCGGCAGTCGCTCCTGGGCGACCTGTTCGACACGGCCACGGCACAGCGGATCGTCGATGCCCGAGTGGCGCCGGTGCTCTCCGTGCAGGCTCCGGTGACCGGCGACTACCGGACGGTGCTGGTGGGGATGGACACGTCCGAGGCGTCGGGCCGGGCGCTCGCCGCGGCGCTGGCGGCGTTTCCGGACGCCGCGTTCACCGTGGTGCACGCGTACCATGTCCCCTTCGGCGGGTTCCTGGATTCGCCGGACAACCGCCGCGCCTTCGCCGAGCAGCACCGGCAGGAGATGTCCGCGCTTGTTCACGAAGTGGGACAGCGCACCGGCCGGCCGGACCTGGGCGAAGGGGTCAAGCTCTGCCTGCGGGACGGCGAGACGGTTTCGGTGCTGCTGCAGGAGGTGCGGCATGCCGGCCCGGATCTCCTGGTGATCGGCACCAGCGGATCCGGGAACCGGCTGTTCGGCGGCGTCGCCGCGACCATCGTCACGCAGCCGCCCTGCGACCTGATGATCGTGCCGGCGGCGTCCGGCGAGCCGGCTTGAGCGTGTCGGGAACACAGGGCGGAAGCCAGACGTTACCAGACGTCGGACAGGCCGGGCGAGGGGGTGCTGCGTGACCACGCGAACCACGCGAGGGCCGGACCAGCGGCGGCCTCCCGGCGGGCGGAACCCCGGCGCCGGACGCCGCCTCGTCGCGGCCGGGGCGGGGCGCGCCGTCCTCTTCGCCGTCCTGTGGGCGGTGTTCACCGGGCACCCGGTGGAAAGCTGGACCTACGGGCTGCCCGCCATCGCCCTGGCGGTGCCGCTGAGCCTGACGCTGGCGCCGCCGCGGCGGGCCGGCTGGATGGCGCTGCGCACCGTCGCGCTGCTGCCGATGCTGGCGTGGATCTCCGTGCGCGGCGGTGTGGACGTGGCGCGCCGCGCCCTGTCGCCGCGTCTGCCCGTCGATCCCGGCGTCATCGAATACCGGCTTCGCCATCCGCGCCCCGGCATCGCCGTGGCGCTCGGCTACGCCGCGACCGTGGTTCCGGGAACGTTGGCGCTCGACGTGCACGACGACCGTCTCCTCGTCCACGTCATCGACTGCGCCCTGCCGAACGACGCGGCGCTCGCCCGGCTGGAGACCTGGATCGCCTGGGCGTTGCCCTGATACCGGGCAGCCCCGGCATTGGGCTGCCCCGACACTGGAGGGCCGATCGTGCAGACCTTCAACCTTCTGGTCGCCATGTTCCTGCTCGCCAACGCGGCGGCCGGGCTTCTGCTCATCGGGCGCGGGCGGACGGTGGCGGACCGGCTGGTCGTCGTCAACCTGATGGGGACCACCTCCGTCGTCGCCATCCTGCTGGTGGGCGCGGCGGCGGGCATGGCCGCCGCCGACGACGTGGCGCTGGTGGCGGCGATGCTGGCGCCGTTCACCTCGCTCACCTTCGCCCGCCGGCTGTGGTGGCGCGGCGCGGACCGGGGCGCCGGCCCCGGCCGGCCGGACGCGCCGTGACGGAGGCGGGCATGGCGCTCCTCGACCTGCTCAGCGGCACGTTCATCCTCGCCGGGGCCGGCTTCTTCGCCGCCGGCACGGTGGGGCTGCTGCGTTTCCCCGACCTCTACACGCGCCTGCACGCCGTGACCAAGGCGGACAACCTCGGGGTCGGGCTGATCGTCGCCGGCCTGATCCTGCAGAACCCGTCCTGGGCGCACGGCGCGAAACTGGCGGTGGTGTGGCTGGTCACCCTGTCGGCGGTCGCGGTGGCCGGGAACGTGCTGGCCAAGGCGGCCCTCGACCACGGCGTGCCCGGCGCCGGCATGCGGAACGGGAGCACGGAGCGATGATCGCGCTGGCCTTCGACCTCGCGCTGTCCCTCGGGCTGGTCGTGCTGGCGCTGCTGACCGTCCTGCGGCGCACCCGGCCGCTCAGCAGCGTGCTTCTCTTTCTGGCCTTCACCTTCCAGATGGCGCTGGTCTGGGTGCGGCTGAACGCGCCGGATCTCGCGCTGGCCGAGGCGGCGGTGGGCGGCGTGGTAACCAGCGTCGTGCTGTTCGACACGGTCGGGCGCCTGCGCCGCCACAAGGGGCGTTCCCATGGGCGCTGACCGCGTCGTCCGCGCCGGGCTGGCCGGGACGGCGGCGATCAGCGCCGGCCTCCTCGCCTGGGGGGCCGTGGCGCTGCCGCGCGCGCCGCGCATCGGCGCGGCCGTGGAGGAGCGGCTGGCCGACAGCGGCGTTGCCCAGCCGGTCACCGCCGTGCTGCTGAACTTCCGCGGCCACGACACGCTGGTGGAGGTGGCCGTCCTGCTGCTGGCGGCGGCGGGCGTGTACGTGATGGCGCCGGTCGGTCGCGCCTCGCCGGCCGCGACCGAACCGCTGGAGCGCGGGCCGGGGATGACGCCGGTGGTCGGCAACTTCAGCGCCCGCCTCGCCCCCATGGCGGTGCTGCTCGCCGCGCACCTGTGGTGGGCCGGCTCGACCCTGCCGGGCGGCGCCTTCCAGGCGGGCACGGTGCTGGCCGGTGCGGCGGTCGGGCTGTTCCTCACCGGACGCCTGCCCGCGCGGACACGGCATTGGGGCCTGCGCGCCGGCATGGCGGCCGGGCTGGTGGTCTTCCTGGCGGCGGCGGCGGCGCCCGTGGCCGCCGGTGGGGCCTACCTGGAATACCCGCCGGGTCTGGCAAAAGCCGTCATCGTCACCGTGGAAGGGGTGCTGACGCTGTCCATCGGCGCCTGTCTGGCGGCGCTGGTGGTCGGTGTTCCGCCGCCGCGGCCTTAGAGGGAGGCGGGCATGGACACCATGGCGGACGCGGCGCCGATCTTCGCGGTGGCGGGGGCGCTGATCCTGGTCGTCGGGCTCTTCGGCGTCTTCGACCGGCCGGACCTCCTGGGCAAGATCATCGCGCTCAACGTGGCGGCGAGCGGCGCCTTCACGTTCCTGATCGGCTCGGCCCCGGTGGACGAGGGCGGCGGGCCGGACCCCGTGCTGCAGGCGCTGGTGCTGACCGGGATCGTCATCTCCATCTCGGTGACGGCCTACGCGCTGTCGCTGTTGCGGCGCGTCGCCGACGAGGCGGGGCGGACCACGCTCGACGATGAACCGGAGGCGGGCCCGGAGGAGAGCCCGGAGGAGAGCCCGGAGGAGAGCCCGGAAGACGGCGGCGCGGAGGGCATCCGTGACGCATGAGGCCTGGGCGACCGTCATGGTGGTCCTGCCGCTGCTGGCGGCGGCGGCGGCGTTCCTGCTGGGCGGACGGTGGGCGGCCTGGGCGGGCAACCTGGCGGCGCCGGTCCTGGTCGCCGGGGCGGCCGTCCTCGCCCTGGCGGTCGGCCGCGGCGAGGAGGTGCGGCACGCGCTGGGCGGCTGGGGAGCGCCGCTGGGCATCGAATGGCGGCTGGACGGGGCGGGGGCGGCCATGCAGCTCGCGACCGCGCTGGTCGGCTGGGGCGTGGCGCTGTTCGCCACAGGCTACGAGCCGCACGGCGACCTGGAGCGCGCGCCGGGCCGCTTCTGGCCGCCCTTCCTGATGCTGTGGGCGGGGCTGGACGCGCTCTGCCTGTCCGCCGACGTCTTCAACCTGTACGTGGCGCTGGAACTGATCGCGCTGGCCGCCATCGTCCTGGTGACGCTGGAGGGGAAGGCCGCGGCCGTGACGGCGGCCATGCGCTACCTGCTGGTCGCGCAGGTGGGGGCGCTCTGCTACTTCGTCGGCGTCGGCTTCCTGTACGGCTTCGGCACGCTCGACCTGACGCAGCTCGGCGCGGCGGTGCGGCCGGGCGTGCCGGCGACGCTGGCGCTGGCGCTGATGACCGTGGGACTGATGGCCAAGTCGGCGCTGGTGCCGCTGCACGTCTGGCTGCCGCCGGCGCACAGCGCGGCCCCCAGCCCGGCCAGCGCGCTGCTGTCCGGCCTGGTGGTCGCGGCCTCCATGCTGGTGCTGCTGCGCCTGTGGGCGGCGGTGTTCGACGCCGTGGCGGGCGAGGCGTTGAAGCAGGCCATCGGCGCGCTGGGCGTGGCGTCGGTCCTGTGGGGATCGCTGCTGGCGCTGCGGCAGGAGCGGCTGAAGCCGCTGCTTGCCTATTCCACGGTGGCGCAGGTCGGCTACCTGCTGCTGCTGGTGCCGCTGGGCGGAGCGGCGGGCGCCTGGCCGGGGGGCTTCCTGCTGCTGATCGCCCACGCCCTCGCCAAGGCGGCGATGTTCCTGGCCGCCGGCCTGATCCTGGAGGCGCTGGGCGACGACCGGCTGCCGTCCATCCACGGCGCCGCCCGCCACATGCCGATGACCGTCTTCGCGCTGGGCATCGGCGGGCTGACCCTGATGGGCCTGCCGCCGAGCGGCGGCTTCCTGGCCAAGTGGCTGCTGCTGGGCGCGGCGCTGGAGAGCGGCCAATGGTGGTGGGCGCTGGCCCTGCTGGCGGGGGGCCTGCTCGCCGCGGGCTACGTCTTCACCATCCTCGCCCACGCCTTCAAGGAGGCGTCGGACGCCCCCTTCACGCCGGTCCGCCCGTGGATGGAAGGCATTCCGCTGGGGTTGGCCGTCGTCTCGCTCCTCATGGGGTTGGCGGGTGCGCCGCTGACGGCCCTTCTCGAAGCGGGGGCGCCATGACTTGGATCGCCATGAACTGGACCGGCCTGCCGCCCGTGCTGATCGTCCTCAGCTCGCTGCTGCCGGGCATCGCCATCTTCTTCCTGGCGGAGGAGCGGACGCGGCTGCGCGTGGCGCTGAACCTGGGCGGCGCGGTGCTGAAGATGGCGCTGACCATCCTCATGCTGTGGGGCGTGTGGCGCGGCCAGCGGTTCGAGTTCACGTTCGCCCTGCTGCCGGGGGCGGACTTCGTGCTGCGCATCGACGCGCTGGCGCTGCTGTTCGTCACGCTCTCCTCCACCCTGTGGCTGGTCACCACGGTCTACGCCATCGGCTACCTGGAGGATTCGCCCAACCGCAGCCGCTTCTTCGGCTTCTTCAGCCTGTGCGTCACCGCCACCGTGGGCATCGCGCAGGCCGGCAACCTGCTGACGCTGTTCCTGTTCTACGAGCTGCTGACGCTGTCCACCTACCCGCTGGTCGTGCACCGCGGCACCGACGCCGCGCTGGACGCCGGGCGCGTCTACCTCGCCTACGCGGTCACCGCCGGGGCGGTGCTGCTGGCCGGCATCGCCTGGCTGTACGCGCTGGCCGGCCCCTTCGACTTCGCCGCGGAGGGTGGCGCGCTGGCCCACGTCGAGCGGGAGCACCGGACGGCGCTGACCGCGATCTTCGTCCTGCTGGTCGGCGGATTCGGCGTCAAGGCGGCGCTGGTGCCGCTGCACGGCTGGCTGCCGCGGGCGATGGTGGCGCCGGCCCCGGTCAGCGCCCTGCTGCACGCCGTGGCGGTGGTCAAGGCCGGCGCCTTCGGGATCGTGCGGGTGGTCTACGACGTGTATGGGCAGACGCTCGCCGTGGACCTGGGCGTGACGACGCCCTTGGCGGCGCTGGCGGCGGCGACGATCCTCTACGGTTCGCTGCAGGCGCTGCGGCAGGACGACCTGAAGCGGCGGCTGGCCTATTCGACGGTGAGCCAGCTCTCCTACATCGTGCTGGGGACGGCACTGGCCGGGCCGGTCGCCACCATCGGTGGGCTCGTCCACTTGGTGCACCAGGGGCTGATGAAGATCACCCTGTTCTTCTGCGCCGGCAATCTGGCGGAGACGCTGGGTGTCCACAAGATCAGCGAGATGGACGGCGCCGGCCGCCGCATGCCCTGGACCATGACGGCCTTCACCGTCGCCGCGCTCGGCATGATGGGGGCGCCGCCGGTCGCCGGCTTCGTCAGCGAATGGTACCTGGGCGTCGGCGCGCTGGCCGCCGGACAGGGCTGGGCGCTGGCCGTGCTGCTGGTAAGCAGCGCGCTCAACGCCTCCTACTTCCTGCCGATCCTCCACCGCGCGTGGTTCGTCGAGCGCACCGCCCCCTGGCCGCACGAGGAGCCGGCGCGCAGCGGCCGCCTGGAGACGAGCCTCAGTCTGCTCGGCCCCGCCGTCCTCACCGCGGCGCTGAGCCTGGGGGCCGGGTTGCTCGCCGGCCTCGACGGCAGCCCGCTGGGCTGGAGCCGGTTCATCGCCGCGCAGGAGTTCCCGTTATGACGCCCGCCCTGCTGCTGCTCCCGGTCATGGTCCTGGCGCCGGTCGCCGTGGCGGCGCTGGTCCTGCCGGCCCGCACCCGCCGCGCGGCGACGGCGCTGGCGCCGTGGACGCCACTGGCGGCGCTGGCGGCGGCGGTGCTGGTCCCGGACGGGGCGACGCTGCGCCTGCCGGCGGTGCTGCTGGGCACGACGCTGGCGCTCGACACCATGGGGCGGCTGTTCCTCGGCGTCTCGGCCCTGGTCTGGCTGGCGGCGGGCGCGCACCGGCGCCCGGCGGGTGGATGGGTGGCGGGCGCGGCGGAGGTGCGGCGGACGGTCTTCTTCCTGCTGTCGCAGGCGGGCAGCCTGGGGGCGCTGGCGACCATGGAGCCGGTGCCCTTCTACCTGTTCTTCGCGGTGGCCACGGTGGCGGCGTACGGCATGATCGCCGCCGGGGCGACGCTGGCCGGGCGGGCGGCGGGGCGGCTGTACCTGGCCATCGCGCTGTTCGGCGAACTGCTCGCCCTGGCAGCTTTCATGCTGTTCGCCGCCGGGCAGGCGCCGGGGCTGGCGGCGGTGCTGCTGCTGTTCGGGCTGGGCAACAAGCTCGGCCTGCTGCCGCTCCACCTCGCGCTGGCGCCGGCCTACGCGGCCATGCCGGCGGCCGCCACGGCGGCCTTCGCCGGGCCGGTGCTGAACGCCGCCGTGTACGGCCTGCTGCGCTTCCTGCCGCTGGCCGGCCCGGCGCTGCCGGACCTGACCGGCCTGCTGGTGGTACTGGGGCTGGCGACCGCCTTCACCGGCGGCCTGCTGGCGCTGCTGCAGGACGATCCGAAGGCGCTGCTCGGCTACTCCACGGTCAGCCAGATGGGAATCCTGACGACCGGGCTGGCGGCGGCACCACTCGCTCCGGCGGTCATCCTCTTCGCGCTGCTGCACGCCGTGACGAAGGCGGCGCTGGTGCTGGGCACCGACGCCGGGCGGCGCGGCCCCGTCCCGCTGGCCGTGCTTGTGCTGCCGGCGCTGTCCCTGGCGGCGCTGCCGCCCGCCGGAGGCGCGCTCGCCAAGGCGTGGCTGGAGGAAGGGGCGTCGGCGCTGCCCGAGCCCTGGGCGGGAGTGCTGCACGTTGGGCTGCCCCTGACCTCCACGGCGACGGCCCTCTACATGGCGCGTTTCCTCTGGCTGGTGGCCCGGAAGGCGCCGGCGCGCGGCGTGCCGGTGGCGCCGTTCCTGGCGCTCGCCGCCACGGCGCTGGCCGGCCCGTGGATCGTCGCGGTGGCTTGGCGGGCGGCGGCAGACGCGCCGGCCATGATGATGGCGCACGCCTGGACGCTGGTGTGGCCGGTGGTCCTCGGCACGGTCCTCGCCGTCGCCGGCTGGCGCGCCGGCGTGTCCTTGCCGCGGCTCCCGGACGTCGACCCCGACGCGCTCCGTCCGTCGGGATCGACGGCGGCACGCTTCCCGCCAGCGATCGGGCGCCGCCCGCGCCGGGCCGGTCTGTGGGCGCGGGTGGTCGCCGTGGAGGCGCGCCTGCGGACGCAGAGAATGCTGGGCCTGGTCTTCTTCGCGATGCTGGCGTTGATGGCCGTGCTGGCGCACGCCTGACGCCGTTACGGCCACGGACGGCAAAACACGAGGTGCCGCTCTCGATTTTCGGAAATGGATCGCGCCGGCCGTTGTTCAACGGAATGCAGGCTTCATCAACGTGGTATACTGCCATGCGCACGATATTGCTCGGCATTGCTGCGGGCGCATTCGGATTCTCCGGTGTAGCCTTCGCGCAAGATCCGCCGAACCCCTTCGCAAGATCCCCCGTGGCCGGCGTCACCACCAACGCCTTCGTGACGCCGGTCGAGGACATGGTGGGCAGGACGCTCGTCGACGGCGCCGGCCGCCCGCTGGGCATCGTCGACGACGTCCTCCTCGATCCGGACGGCCAGGCCCGGCATCTGGTGATCGACCGGGGTGGATTTCCTGGAGACGGGCCGGCTCGGGTCGCCATTCCCCTCGGTGACGTCCGGATGCGGTCGGACAGCCTGGACCTGCACATCGCGGGCCTCGGGGCCGACGACCTGTCGCGGCTGCCGGCGTTCGAGTCCGGCGACGGCGTGACCTCCCTGAACCGCCGGGATACCGGGGCCGGAACGCCAGATCCACGCGAAGACCTGACGCGCCGCTGACGTCACGCCGGGGCCGTCAACGCGGCTGGGTGGTGCGGACGATGACGCCGCAGGCGATGCGGTCGCCCGCCGCTCCGGCCGGGTCGGTCTTGTAGTCGTCCGGGCCGGCGTGAAGCACCAGCGCCGTGCCGTTCGCCGGGAACAGGCTGGCCGCGCCGGTGCCGAGCGTGACCAGGTCGGTGCGGATGTCGGCCCAGACATCGCCGTTCCGGTGGGCGAAGACGTTGGGCAGGTCGCCGACATGATGGCCCTGCGGAGCGAGGAACCCGTGCACCGCGCCCCCGGGATTGAAATGTCCGCCCGCCGATCGGAAGTCGGGCGGCTGGCATTGCCCGGCTTCGTGGATGTGCAGGCCGTGGACACCCGGCGGAACAGTCTCGGCCCGCAGTTGGATGAGCACGCCGTTGGGCGTCCCGATGAAGGCGGCGGTCCCCAGCGGTTGCCCGTTCGCCCCGATCAGGTTGGCCGTGGCGAGCGGCTGGCCGCTCGGCGGCGCCGGCAGCGGTGCGCCCTGTCCCGATGTTGACTGTCCCTGGGCCGGGGCGGGTGACGGCGCGGTCAGCATAGCCAGCAGGATCCCTGCCACGGGCAAGGACAATCTCATCACGTCCTCCATGAAGGCTCTGGCCTATGGATCCCAACGCGCCAGGGGCAAGTGGGTTTCGTTCCAAGGATGTTTTTGTCCCAGGGGCGTTTCGTTCGGCCCGTGGCGAACGGGCTTGGCCAGCCGATCGGGCCTGCGGTCCGAAACACGCCGTGACGGAGCGAGTTGGGAGAGTGGGGTCGCCTCGCCCGGACGCCGGCAAGGCGCACGGCGCGGACCGGAAGCCGCGCCGTGCGCGCCGGTTTTTTCCCGTTCCGGCGGATGCCCACGCGCACAGACAAGGAGAAACCGTCATGAGGACCGTGTTTGCCGCCTTGGCCACAACCGCGCTCGCGTTGTGCATGCCGACCACGTCCGTGGCCCAGCAGGGCCAGCAGGGGGCGCCGCAGGATCGGCCAGGGCAACGAAACGCCACGAACATCGACCAGCAATGCCTTCAGCAGCTCCGGCAGCTCAATCAATCGCTTGTCGAAGGGGGCTACGGCCTTGCTGGACCGCGTGGCTACCCGGGGTACGGCGTGGCGCCGGCGGCGGGGACGGCCGGCACCGTCGGCGGACCGGCGGCATCGCCGCGCGGCGAGATGCGCACGCTGATGAATGCCGGCTACGTCCTTGCGGTCAACGGCTATGGGGACGGATGTCGGACGGTGATCAAGGCCGCCCAGGAACTCCAGCGGCGCTACACCGTGGCGATGGACGCGGAAGGCGGACGGGGCGGGGAGTTCCGCACCTGGCGCACCCGCTACCTGACGACCGCGCTGCCCGTCACGCAGTTGGAGGCCCCCCTGCGGATCGACGAGGTCATTGGTTCCGACCTCCGCAACCACCGCGACGAGGACCTCGGCGACATCGAGGACGTCGTGCTGGGGCCGCAGGGCGGCATCCGGTACGTGCTCGTCGGCCGGGGCGGCTTTCTCGGCATCGGCGAGGAGCTGGTGCCGGTGCGCTGGAAGGACCTGCGGGTAACGGCCAATCCCTACCGGGACACCTTCGTCCTGAACGTTCCCGAGACGGCCTTCGAGAATGCCCCGTCCCTGGGCGTCGACCCTCAGACGCAAATGGCGGCGGGCGGCTGGGCGCAGAACACGGATCGCTACTGGGACCAGCAGTTGGCCCAGTACGGGACGCAGCCGCCGGCCGCCGGCAGCAGTGGCGCGGTCCCGCCGGCCGCCGGCTCGAACACGGGCAGCGGCAAGACCGGCGGGCAGTGAACCGGCGCCCCGGCGCCACAGGTGACGGCGAAGGGGCACCGGAAGGGAGATCAGAGGCTCCAGTACGGCCGACGCGCGTAATGGGCGTAGAGCGCCTCCTCGTAGGACCGGTCGATCCCGGCGACGTCGTCGTACTCCGGGCTGCCCTTCACCTGCTCGCGGGTCAGCTCGACGCTGACCGCCCGCTGCGCCCAATCCACCGTCGCCGCGCAATCGGTGGCGACCACGACCTTGCGGCCGGGAAGCCAGTTGCGCGTGTCGACCAGGAGATAACGGATGCGCCAGCCGGCCTCGTCGATCAGCAGGTCCTCCACGTGCCCGATGGCACCGTCGCGCGCCTGGATGTGGTAGCCCGTGACCTCGCGGCCGCTGCGCAGGTGCGGGTCTCCACTCTCGCGGCGATCCGCGGGGGCGTCCCGCGCGGCCGGGATGTCGAACGGCGGGACCACGGCCGCCGCCGGGGCGGCGACACCCGGCGCCATCGCCGCCGCCCCCCAGTACGGCGGCCATCCGTAGTAACCATGGAGGTCAGCCTCGTGCTGCCGGCTGACCGGCTTGTCGGTGTCGATGTCGGGGCTCTCCTTCACCTGCCGCCGGGTCAGCGCGACGGGAAACTCGCGGCTCGCCCCGACGGGCGCGCCGAGCACGGATGCCGCGAGCAGGACCTTGCGGCCCGGCAGCCAGCTTCCAGTGTCCACCACCAGGTAGCGCACCGTCCATGAGGAATCATCGAAGTAGACGTCGGCCACCCCACCGATGGCTCCATCGGTGGCGCGGATGGTGAAGTCCTTGAGAACATCAAGTCTCTGGATCATGGTCCGGCCTCCTCGTGCGGGGTCTGGCTTTGCCGTCTCTCCCTGGGCCAACCGCCTCCGGGCGGGGGAGTCGCGCGCTCCCCGTCTCTTTGGTCGCGTCCGTCGGCGGGAGCACGGGAAACCCATGGCGGCGCGGCGCGTTGGTTCCGGAGGCGCCCCATTGAGATCGTCCGGCCATGCCACACCCGACCCGCCCCCGCCGCATCGAGGACTACGCCCTGCTCGGCAACACCCACACGGCCGCGCTGGTCGGACGCGACGGGGCCGTCGACTGGCTGTGCCTGCCGCGCTTCGATTCCGCCGCCTGCTTCGCGGCCCTGCTGGGCGATGCCGAGAACGGCCGCTGGCTCCTCGCGCCGCGCGATGAGGTCCGCTCCGTGCGGCGGCGCTACCTCCCCGACACCCTGGTGCTGGAAACCGAGATGGAGACGGCGGACGGCACGGTCGTCCTCACCGACTTCATGCCGCCCCAACTCGGCCGGGCCGACAGCCGCGCCGACCTGGTGCGCATCGTCGACGGGCGCCGGGGGCGCGTCGCCATGCGCATGGACGCCACCTTCCGCTTCGGCTACGGCCGGATCGTCCCGTGGGTGCGCCGCACGGACGGAGGGCTCGGCGCCATCGCCGGGCCGGATGCGCTCGACCTGCGCTCGCCCGTGCCGCTGCGCGGCGAAGGCTTCCACACGGTGGCCGAGTTCACGGTCGCCGAGGGCGACCGTGTTCCCTTCATCCTGACGTGGCACCTGTCGCACCGCCCGGCCCCACCCCCCGGCAACCCGGACGCGCTGCTGGCCGAGGCGGAGCGCTGGTGGCGCGACTGGGCGGCCCGCTGCCAGTACGACGGGCCCTGGCGGGATCACGTCATGCGCTCCCTGATCACGCTCAAGGCGCTGACCTACGAGCCGACGGGCGGCATCGTCGCCGCCCCGACCACCTCACTGCCGGAGCAGATGGGGGGCGAGCGGAACTGGGACTACCGGTATTGCTGGCTGCGCGACGCGACCTTCACGCTCTACGCGCTGCTCGGCGCCGGATTCCTGGACGAAGGGATCGCCTGGCGCGAATGGCTGCACCGCGCCGTGGCCGGCGATCCGTCGCAGATGCAGATCATGTACGGCGTGGCCGGCGAGCGGGACCTCGACGAGCGGTTGCTGCCGTGGCTGGACGGGTTCAACGGCAGCCGGCCGGTGCGCGTCGGCAATCATGCCCACGTCCAGATACAGCACGACGTCATCGGCGAGGTGATGGACGCCTTCCATCTGGCACGGCGGCACGGTATCGAACCGAGCGATAACGATTGGCGGCTCCAGTGCGCCCTGCTGCGCCATCTGGAGCGGATCTGGAGCAAGCCCGACGCCGGCCTGTGGGAGGTGCGCGGTCCGGCCCACCACTTCACGCACTCCAAGATCATGGCCTGGGTCGCCTTCGACCGGGGCGTCAAGGCGGCGGAACGCTTCGGCCTCGACGGGCCGGTGGAGCACTGGCGTGAACTGGCCGGGCGCATCCACGCCGACGTGTGCAAACGCGGCTTCGACCGACGGTGCTGCAGCTTCGTCCAGTTTTACGGGTCCCGGCACCTCGACGCCGCGCTCCTGCTGATTCCGCAGGTGGGTTTCCTGCCGGCCGAAGATCCACGCTTCCTCGGCACGATGGCGGCTGTCGAGCGCGAACTGACGGAGGGCGGCCTGGTGAAGCGCTACGCGACCGTCCCGGAGATCGACGGCCTGCCGCCCGGCGAGGGCTGCTTCCTTGCCTGTTCGTTCTGGCTGGCCGATGCCAAGCTGATGGCCGGCCGGCACGACGAGGCGCTGGCGCTGTTCGAACACCTGCTGACGCTGTGCAACGACGTCGGGCTGCTGGCCGAGGAGTACGTTCCGAAGCACGGCTGGATGGCCGGGAACTTCCCGCAGGCGTTCTCTCACGTGGCGCTCGTCAACACGGCGCAGAATCTGGCCCGCACCATGGGCCCGGCGCGCTCCCGCTCGCAACGCTGAGGCGGCGGCCCGTCAGGCGATGACCAGCGATGCGCAGGCGCCGGGCGAAAACTGCACGAACAGACATGGGCGCCTCCTTGCGACTCGGCACGAACGCAAAGAGTTCGTCAGAAAACACGAATGGGGCGGCGGGGTGCCATAATCGCCAAAGGACCGGAACCCCATCCCGTTTCCCCAGTTATACAGTCGTTACCTCGCGTTTGTCTGGCTGCGCGCACGTGACAGCATGGGAGATATCCAATGCCGCTTCTGCTCTGGCTGCTGGGCGTTCCCGGCATCGTTGTGATCCTGCTGTGGATCACCGGCATTATCAGCTTCTGATTGAACGCGCGCGAGCGCCGATGCTGACGTACGGACAAAGATGACCAGGGAGGTGATGCCATGACCCTGCCGCGCTGGTTCGTCGCGCCCGCCATCGCCGCGCTGGCCATGATCGGCGTTCTGCTGGCGGCGGACTGGATCACTGACGAGCGGCTCGGTGCCTGGGCGCCGTACTCCATCGCCGTGGCCCTGATCCTCCTGATGATCCTGTCGCTGGGCGCCATGTGGCGGCCGGCCGCCGCACGCCGTCACCTGACGGATGACGCCGGAGCCGGCGGCCCAAGGAAGGAGGACACCCCGTGAGCCTGCACACCGATCCGCACGAAAGCGCCCGCGGGGCTCTCGACGCCATCGAAACCTGCGTGGCGCGCGAACACTGGAAGCCGATCGCCATCCAGGGGAGCCTGCAGGGGGGCGTGCTGCTCATCCTTTCGCTTGCGTTGGGGCTTGCGCTGGCGCAGGCGCTGGCCATCATCCACGTCGTGGCCTCCACGTCGGGCCTGCTGGGAGGCCTCCTCGCCCTGAAGATGGAACGGCTGGGCGACAAGGTGGTCGCCGCCGGCATCGCGCGCCGCGCGGTCGCGTCGCTGCTCCTGGCCGGTGTGGCACTGCTCCTGCGGGCATTGGCGCCCTGACGCCGTAACGTCCCGGCTGCGGTGCCCGGCGTCCGCGTCCGGACGCCCCCCTGCCCCGACAACGATCCCGCCGGAGCGCGCCGCCCAGGTCGGCGTCTTCCTCAGCTACGCCAGCCGGCGCGGCCACGCGCTCCGCAAGGTCGCCTGATCACCAGCGTTTCAGGGCGGAACCTGTCTGCCCGCCGCGTTTCGCACCAACGCCTCCGCGCCACCTCAACCACAGGAATGGTCCCAGCGGATCTCGGCCACCGGACCGAAAGCCAGCACGCTGCCATCGGGCAGGACGATCAGCCCCTCGGCGCCGTCGGTCAGCCGGAGACGGTCGTCGTGTTCCTCGGCGACGGCGCCGCGTTCGAGGTGGAGGATCCACCCGCCCATCGCGAGAGGCCCGAGCGGCCCGAGGTCCACCGTGACCGGCCCGGCGTCCTCCCCGACGATCCGCGTGCCGGTGCCGGGGCCGAGGTGAACCACGCCGTTCTGCGCCGTCACGGCCTGTATGGCGGCAGGGGCGTGCATCGGCCCGGCGTCGCCCCGCCCCGCGGAGGACGGCGGGGGCGTGGGCTCGGTCGTGCCGCCGTGCGCGTCCTCGGCTGGCGGGGGAGCGCCGTGCGCCGGTTCCGGTGCGGCCATGGGCCCACGCGCCGCGGTCACGGCGGCGAGGCCGTCGGGGCTCAGCGTCTGGCCGACGGACCGGACCACGTCGGCGGATCGGGCCTTGACGGCGGCCAGCAGGCCGGGCAGACGGTCCAGCAGACCGGGGGACGCCGCCGCACTCCGCCGCGCCGCGGTTTCAACGGCCAGCGCCTGGAGAATGCCCGCCTCCAGGCCGGCGGGTGGCGGGGCGGCGTCGCAGGCGGCGCGCAGGTCGGCGGAGGCCCCCGCCAGCCGGTGGACTGCGGCGAGGATTTCCGCCGCGTCGCCGCGGGCGACCAGCGCGGTCAGGGCACGGCGCAGTTCGTCGCTCGACAAACCCTGGTCAAGTCCCTGCTCCAGCAGGTCGATCAGTTCTTCGCGAGACATCGCCGAACCTCTCCTCCGAAGGGGCGGGTCATCCGACGGACCGCCCGGTCGCTTCCATGATGTATTGGTCACCCGATGTGTGGAAAGGTTCCATCGAGACGTTCTCGCAAGGCGTTGCGGGCTCGCGACAGCCGCGACCGCACGGTTCCGACCGGCACGTCCAGGATGCGCGCCGCGTCTTCGTACGACATCCCCTCCAGCGCCACGAGCACGAAGACCGCGCGCGCATCGTCCGACAGCTCGTCCAGCGCGGCGCGCAGGCGTCTGACCTGCTGGCGACGGGCGTTCGCCTCCTCCGGGTCGGCGGCGTCGGCGGGGTGGAACTCCAGCACCTCGTCCGAGACGAAGCTGTAGCGGTGCTGCGGCGCGCGCGCGCGGTGGTTGCGCGCCACGTTGTTGGCGATGGCGCACAGCCACGTCCACATCGTCGATTCGCCGCGGAACCGGCCGAGCTGGCGGTAGGCCTCCAGAAAGGTCTGCTGCGTCAGGTCCTGCGCGTCGTCGGGATGGCCGACACGTTTTAGGATGAAGCGGTAGACGCGGACATCGTATTCCGAAACCACGCGCTGGAACTCGCGCACCGCCGCCGCGTCGGGGGGCGGCACCATCGCCAGACCTTCACCACGCTCCATCACACCCGCCCCACTCAGCACCCGCGCCGCGCGAACGGATCGGCGCGGCGCGCGAGACTGTGGTCAAAGCAACCCGGTTTTGTCCAGGCATGCGCAAACGGCCGCCCGCCTTGGAACCTGGCGGCGCCGCGTCGTCATCGGTTCCCCCGTCGGTCCAACAAAGTCTTCGAGCGTATACGGGCGATTGAAATCCAGACCGTATCTCCTCCATGGTGGCGGCCATGACCGAAGGCCTCTACCGCAAGGAAGCGATCGACCACCTCGGCGCCATTGCCGAACTGGAAGACGGGCTGACGCTGACGCCACCGGCCACCTGGGCGGCGCTCGCGGTGCTGGGGGCGCTGATCGCCGCCGCCGTGGCGTGGAGCGTGGTCACCCACGTGCCGGTCTCCGTGTCCGGGCAGGGGATCCTGATCAACCCCGGCGGTATCGTCGACGTGATCTCCGCCACGCAGGGGCGGATCGAGGCGGTGCTGGTCCGCCCCGGCGACCGGGTGCAGGCCGGACAGGTCGTCGCCCGCGTCGACCAGACGGAGACGGCCATCAAGCTGGAACAGCTCCAGGGCCAGTTGGCCGACGCCCGCCAGCAGCGCGGGGCGGTGGCCGCCTACCACGACCGCGCCATCCGCGCCACGCAGGAACTGCTGGCCGAACAGGAGCGCGCGCTGCGCCTGCGCGTCGGCATCCTGCAGGAGCGGCGCAAATGGCTGCACGAGCGCGGCACCCACCAGGCCGAGCCGGACGCCAGGACGAACATCGCCCGCCAACAGCTCATCGACGCGCGCGTCGAGATCAACACGATCGACGACGCGATCGCCCAGGCCGAGATCCAGTTGGTGTCCCTGCGCACCCAGACCGAGGAGCGCATCCTCCAGCGCGACCGCGAGCTGTTCCAGATCGGACAGAAGATCGAGGAGCTGGAGCGCATGGTGGCGGGCCTGAAGGAGTCGCTCGCCCGCAGCCTCGTCATCACCAGCCCGCACGGCGGCCGGGTGGCCGAGTTGAAGGCCACGCACGGCGAGTACGCGACGCCCGGCAAAGCCATCGTCGGCCTGCTGCGCGACCGGCCCGATGCCGATGGCGCGCCGGTGCCGCTTGAGGCCGTCCTCTACCTGCCGCCGCGCGATGGCAAGAAGGTGGCGCCGGGCATGAGCGTGTTCCTCGCCCCCTCCACCGTGGACCACGAGACCTACGGCTTCATGACCGGCCGCGTCGCCGTGGTGGCCGCCGTGCCCTCCTCCACCGAAGGCATGCTGCTGACGCTGAAGAACGATCAACTCGTCCGCGCCCTATCCGGCGAGGGCGCGCCGTTCGAGGTGCGCGTGGCGCTGAACGCCGACCCGGCCACGCCCAGCGGCTACGCCTGGACCTCCTCCCTGGGGCCGCCGGTCGGCGTCGATCCGGGCACGCTGACGGAGGGACGCATCGTCACCGAGCGGGTGCCGGCGGCGGCGCTCGCCATCCCAACGATGCAGCGCCTGCTGGGCAAAGCGCCATGATCGGCCGTTCGCCGTTCGGCCCGCTGTTCGGGGGGCGCCGCGTGCGCACACCCACGGTCCTGCAGATGGAGGCGTCGGAGTGCGGCGCCGCCTCGCTCGCCATCGTGCTGGGCCACTTCGGACGCTTCGTGCCGCTGGAGGAACTGCGCGTCGCCTGCGGCGTGTCGCGCGACGGCAGCCGGCTCGACAACGTGATGCGCGCCGCCCAGGCCTACGGCCTGGTGCCCCAGGCGCTGCGCGTGGAACCGGCCGACCTCGCCAAGCTGCCCCTGCCGCTGGTCGTGTTCTGGGAGTTCAACCACTTTCTGGTGGTCGAGGGGGTGGGGCGCGACCGTGTCCGGCTCAACGACCCGGCCACCGGCCCGCGCAGCGTCAGCCGCGCCGCGTTCGACCGCGCCTTCACCGGGATCGCCCTGGTGCTGACGCGAGGGCCCGAGTTCCGGCGGGAGGGCACGCCGCCGCGTCCGCTCGCCGGGCTGGCGGCGCGGCTGCGCTCCTCGCGCTCCGCCGTCGTGTTCGCGGTGCTGGCCAGCCTGATGCTGGTGGTGCCGGGGCTTCTGCTGCCGACCTTCTCGCGCGTCTTCACCGACTACGTGCTGATCGGCGAGCAGGCCGGCTGGCTGAAGCCGCTGTTGCAGGCCATGGGCGGGGCGGCGCTGCTGACGTTCCTGCTGATGTGGCTGCGGCAGGCGGCCCTGCTGCGCTTCGAGACCACGCTGTCGATGGTGGGCGCCGGGCGCTTCCTGATGCATGTGCTGCACCTGCCCATGGCCTTCTTCGCCCAGCGCCACGGCAGCGAGGTGGCGGCGCGCGTGGCGCTGAACGACCGGCTGGCGGTGCTGCTGTCGCACCAGTTGGCCACCGCGGCGCTCAACCTGCTCACGGTGGCGGTCTTCGCGCTGGTGATGGCGCAGTACGACGTGGTGCTGACCGGCGTCGTGGTGGGCTTCGCCGCGCTGAACCTGCTGGCGCTGGCGCTGACCACGCGCGCGCTGGCCGACCGTGGCGAGCGCGCCATCGCCGAGACGGGCAAGCTGTCCGGCATGGCCATGCAGGGCCTGACGACGATCGAGACCTACAAGGCCGGCGGCACGGAATCCGTGCTGTTCACCCGCCTCACCGCCGCCAACGCGCGGCTGCTGAACATCCGCCAGGACATGCAGCGCGCCCAGGCGCGCCTGGGCATGCTGCCGTCTCTGCTCGCATCGGTGGCGGGGGCGGCGGTGCTGGTGGCGGGCGGCCTGCGGATCATGGAGGGGGAAATCACCGTCGGCATGCTGGCCGCCTTCCAGGGGCTGATGGGTCTGTTCCTCGGCCCCGTTGGCGCCTTCGTGCAGGTGGCCGGGCAGATCCAGGACGCGCGCGGCCTGCTCGCCCGCACCGACGACGTGCTGCGCCAGCCGCCCGACCCGGCGTTCGCCGACGATGTCAGGTCGCGCTCGCGCTTGGCCCAACCTACGGCGTCGACGCGCAAGCTGGCGGGCCACGTAAGCCTGCACGACGTCACCTTCGGCTACAGCCCGCTGGAGCCGCCGCTGATCCAGGGGCTCAGCCTGGACCTTCCGGCCGGGGCGCACGTCGCCGTGGTGGGCGCCTCGGGCAGCGGCAAGTCGACCATCGCCAAGCTGGTGTCCGGCCTCTATCGCCCGTGGTCGGGGGAGGTGCGCATCGACGGCCGCCCCATCGACGCCATCCCGCTGCCGGAGCTGCGCAATTCCGTGGCCGTCGTCGACCAGGAGATCGTGCTGTTCTCCGGCTCGGTGCGCGACAACCTCGCGCTCTGGGACGGCGCGGTGCCGGAGGAGCGGCTGCACGCCGCCGCCCGCGACGCCGCCATCCACGATTTCATCGCCAGCCGCGCGGACGGCTACGAGGCGGTGCTGTACGAGAAGGGCCGCAACCTCAGCGGCGGCCAGCGCGCCCGCCTGGAACTGGCCCGCGCACTGGCGCTCGACCCCGGCGTGCTGATCCTCGACGAGGCGACCAGCGCGCTCGACCCGATCGCCGAGGCCGAGGTGACGGCGAACCTGAGGCGCCGGGGCTGCACCTGCATCATCGTCGCGCACCGGCTGAGCACCATCCGCGACGCCGACCTCATCGTCGTCATCGACCAGGGCCGCGTCGTCCAGCAGGGCCGCCACGACGATCTCAAGGACGCGGACGGCCCGTACCGAAGGCTGCTCGACGCATGAGCGGCGCCATCCCCGTTTCCCGCGCCGCCGGCGCCGCGCCGGGCGCCACGGCAACCCTGCCCATTGACCGGCTGGCGCAGATGGGCGAGCGCACGGCGCTGACCGGGGCCTGGACGCTCGGCCGTTCCGGCTGGCTGATCGCCAAGGGCGGGGTCGAGGTGTTCGCCGCCCCCGCCGAGGGGCCGGGCGACGCGGCGGAGGCCCGCCGGCACGTCTGCACACTGACGGCCGGCACCCTGATCCCGCCGCTGCCCGACGGTCCGGGCGAGGCGCGCCTCGTCGCCGTGCCGTGGGCGGAGACGGAGGCGGTACGCTACGACGCCGACGGGCTGGCGGCGGCCGGGGCCGACCCCATCGCCGCGCTGGCCCTGGCGAACGGGCTGGACGCCTGGATCGGCCGCTTCGGCGACGGCATCGCCGGCCTTGTCGCGCACCGGCCGCGCCCCACCGTGCTGGCGGTGCCGGGGCGCCGGCTGGCGCTGCCGGCCGGCGCGCTGGTTGCCGGGCGGCAGCGTGTGGCGTGGCTGACGCTGCCGGCGGGCGGCATGCTGGCCGGGCTGGAACCGGTGTCGGGCGCCGTGCCGGTCACCGCCGGGCTGTGGGTGGAGGTGGACGCCGCCGCCGAGACGATGCCGGCGGCGACGCTGTTCGCGCTGCGCACCACCGCCTTCCGGGAGGTGCTGGCCGCCTTCCACGCGGCGGCGATGGCGGTGCTGTCGGTCAACCTCAGCCTTGCCCTGGTCGACGAGCACGCGCTGGTCGAGGCCCGCGCCCGCCGGCAGGCACACGACCTGCGGGAGGTCCTGGGCGACCTCGCCGGGCTGGTCGGCGGCCGAACGGCCGACGCGCCCGTGGACGCCCGTGGCGGCGAGTTCCTCTTCGCCGCGGTTGCCGCGGTGGGCAAGGCCATGGCCCTTCCGGTGGTCCGCCCGCCCAAGATCCGCGCGGCGGACGCCGACGTGCCACCGACGCTGGAGGAAGTGGCGCAGGCCTCCGGCTTCGGCCACCGGCGCATCGCGCTGGAGGGCGACTGGTGGCGGCGCGACCACGGGCCGCTGCTGGCTTTCACGGCCGAAGGCCGGCGGCCGGTGGCGCTGCTGCCGCGCGGCGGCTGGCGATCGGGCTACCGGATCCACGACCCCGCCGACGGCCGCACCCGGCCGCTCGACCGCCGGGCCGCCGCCGGCCTCGCCCGGTACGCCCACGTGCTCTACAAGCCGCTGCCCGACAAGACGATGACGGTGGCGGGCCTGCTCGGCTTCGGCTTCCGGCAAGGCGGGGCGGACGCGGCGTCGCTGCTGCTGCTGTCGCTGATGGGAGCGCTGCTGGGCACGCTGCCGCCGGTGCTGACAGGCTTCGCCATCGACACCGTGGTCCCCGGACGCGCCACCGACCGGCTGCTGGAGATGGGCGTGGCCCTGACGCTGGCCGCCATCGTCAAGCTGACCGTCGATCTGGCCGGACGGGTGGCGGCCATCCGGGTCGACACGCGGGCGGGCGGGCGGCTGCAGGCGGCGCTGTGGGATCGGGTGATCCGGCTGCCGCTGCCCTTCCTCACCAGGCACGCGGCCGGCGACCTCGCGGCGCGGGTCGGCGTTCTGGAGGCTTTCGCGGCGTCCGTCCGCCAGCTCGCCACCGGCGGCGCCGTGGCGGGCGCGACGCTGCTGTCCAGCCTGGGGCTTCTGTTCCTCTACGACCTGCGCGTGGCGCTGGCGGCGTGCGCGCTGATGGCGCTGCTGATCGCCGTCACCGTGGCCACGGGCTGGCTGCAGAACCGCGCCATGGGCGATGGCGAGCAGAAGGCCGGCCTCGTCAACGCCTTCGTGCACGAGGTCGTCGGCGGCATCCAGAAGATCCGGCTGGCGGCGGCCGAGACGCGCGCCTTCGTCGGCTGGGCCCGGCGCTTCGCGCCGATGCGCAGCCGGATGCTGCGCGCCCGGCGCATCGCCGACCTGCACACCGCCTTCCTGGCCGGCTATCAGGTGCTGTGTCTGGCCGCCATGTTCGCCGTGGTCGCCCTGCCGCGCGAGCAGGCCATGAGCACCGGCACCTTTCTGGCCGTCGTCGTCACCTTCGTCGGCGCCGGCGCCGCGGCGGCGCAGCTCGCGCAGCTCATCATGGCCAGCCTCTTCCTGGCGCCGGGACTGACGTACGGGCGCACCCTGCTCGACGCCGTGCCGGAACGGCGCGCCGGCAAGGTCGATCCGGGGCTGCTGTCGGGCGCCATCGAGGTCAGCAATCTCGGCTTCCGCTATGATGGTGGCTATGGAGGCGGCGGCAGCGTCTTCGCCGGCCTGTCCTTCACCGTGGAACCGGGCGAGTTCGTCGCCGTCGTCGGCCCGTCGGGCTGCGGCAAGTCGACGCTGGTGCGCCTGCTGCTGGGGCTGGAGGTACCGCAGGCCGGCGCCATCTTCTACGACGGGCGCGACCTGCGCGGCCTGAACCCGCAGGCGGTGCGGCGGCGCATCGGCACGGTGCTCCAGCAGGGGCGGCCGATGGCCGGCTCGATCCTGGAGAACATCCGCGGCACCTCCGCCAGCACCGTGGAGGAGGCGTGGGAGGCGGCGACCGTCGCCGGCCTCGCCGACGACATCCGGCGCATGCCCATGGGCATGCAGACGATGGTGACCGACGGCGGCGGCACCCTGTCGGGCGGGCAGGTGCAGCGCCTGATGATCGCCCGCGCCGTGGCCGGCAAGCCGTCCATCCTCATCCTCGACGAGGCGACCAGCGCCCTCGACAACCGCATCCAGGCCGACGTGATGAAGCGACTGGAAGCGCTGTCCGCCACCCGCATCGTCATCGCCCACCGCCTCAGCACCATCGTCAACGCCGACCGCATCCTGGTGCTGGAGCAGGGGCGCGTGGTGCAGAGCGGCCCCTACAAGCGCCTGATCGCCGAGGACGGCCCCTTCGCCCGGCTGGCCGGCCGGCAAATCGCCTGACGCCGTTCCCCTGGGGGCGCCGCTCCGGCACATGTTTTTCGTGGGGAGCGTGGAACTCCCGACCGCCGTCCGTCACCAACGGGAAACAGCGTCGGCCATCGGGGCCGGCTCGCCTCGGGGAGTTTCCGACATGCGTCGTGACCGTACGTTCGCCACCCTTCTGTCCGCCACCGCCGCCCTGGTTCTGAGCATGGAAGCGTCGGCAGCCGGCATCCAGGAGCGGAAGCAGGTCGGCGAAATATGCATCCAGCAAAACGGCGTGTATCTCGCCAATGTCAGAATCAACATTCATGAACACAACGGCAGGGGATTCAGGATTAACGAAAAGAACGGCATGGCGATCGGCCAGACGCATTGCACTCCCTTCTTGAGCATTGATGAGAGGGCTTTTGTTGTCGTGGACGTTGTCTTTGGGCACACGAAGCGCTGCGAATTCAGCCTGGAGGGGCGCAGCGGCCGGCAGACGGTCACGGCATCCGGAACCTCGCTCAACGTGGGGTTGGCCTGCCCGTGATCCCGCACGAGGACGGCGGCACTCTTCTTCACCGCCCCGGATCCAGGTCCAAAAACATTGACATCCAATATTGCCATTCGCATTCTCAGGCACAGCGAGAAATTGCAATGTGTCGGGCGCTTCGAATTACGATGATGACGGACGTCGACGGACGCATTGGATGCACCGGGCCGCGCGCCGCCGGCCCGGTTGCCTGAGGCCGGCGCTTTGTCCCGCATTGCCGCGCATCGCCGCAGGCCCTTCCTCGCGGTCCTCATCGGGCTGGCCCTGACGGCGTCCCCGGCCACGGGGCAGGGGCTGCAGCCGAACCGCGCCTACGCGCCTGCCGGCGTTCCGCCGGTTCCCGCCGCGGCCGAGGGCAAGGCCGTCAAGCTGACCCTGCCGGAGGCGGTCTACCTCGGCCTGCGGCAGAACCGGCAGATCCGCAGCGCCTACCTGCAGCGCGTCGTCGACAAGTACAACCTGCTGCTGGCGGAGAACGAGTTCCGCCCGCAGGGCTCCATCGTCGCCGGTTACAGCGTGCAGCGCACCGGGTCGCTGAAGGTGCCGCCCGACATGGTGGCGTCCGGCGGCGGCGGTGGGGCGACGGGCAACACCTTCCGCAGCAGCGCCACCGTCACCCCCACCGTGACGCTGAAGAGCCCGATCGGCACCACGCTGGGCCTGACCTGGGGCAACAGCCAGACCGGCGCGCGCGGCACCGTCCCGGGCCAGCGCGGCGGCGGCCAGACGCTGACGCTGTCGGTCATCCAGCCGCTGCTGCGCGGCGCCGGCTACGACGCCGCCACCGCCGGCCTGCGCATCGCCCGCATCCAGGAGCGCGCCGCCCAGGTGCAGCTCAAGGCGCGCGTCGCCGACACCGTCACGCAGATCGTCGGCGCCTACCACCAGTTCATCGCCGCCCAGCAGCGCGTCGGCATCGCCCGCGCGGCGGTCAAGCGCGCCTACGACCTGCAGGCGACCAACCAGGCGCTCATCCAGGCCGGCCGCATGGCGGAATCCGAACTGGTGCAGTCGCAGTCCACCGTCGCCTCGCAGGAGCTGGCGCGCATCTCCGCCGAGAACGCCTTCGATTCGGCGCGGCTGCAGCTCGTCACCCTGCTGGCGCTCGACCCGCACACGCGCATCGAGCCCGCCGACACGCTGACCGCCCAGCCGGTGCGCATCGATTTCGAGGCGGTGCGCGCCATCGCCTTCGACAGCCGGCCCGACCACCTGGGCCAGTTGCTGTCCATCGAGACCGCCCGCATCGCCCAGGCGCAGGCGGAGAACCAGCGGCTGTGGGACCTGTCGGCGACCGGATCGGTCAGCGTGCCCACCAGCGGGCGCAGCGAGCGCGAGGCGCTGGAACTGATGGGGCGCAGCCGCACCAACCTGGGCGCCGGGCTGCAGCTTGTCATCCCGCTGAACGACCTGCCGCAGCGCCAGGCGGTGGTCAGCGCCACCACGCAACTGCGCCAGAGCGAACTCCAGCTCGAACAATTGCGCGCGCAGATCGAGCAGGACGTGCGCGACGCCGTGCGCAACGTCGACACGCTGTGGCGCCAGTACAAGCTGGCCAAGCAGGCGCACGAGCTGACGGTGAAGAAGCTGGAGATCGAGAACGCCAAGCTGCGCGCCGGCCGCACCACCAACTTCCAGGTGGTCAGCTTCCAGAACGAGCTGCGCCAGGCCGAGGTGACGGAGCTGGAGGCGATGATCAGCTACCTGAACGCGCTGGTGGCGCTCGACCAGCGGCTGGGCACCACGCTGGACACCTGGCAGATCCAGCTCAACGATCCCGAGGCGCCATGAGCAATCTTTCGGGGACGGATACGACCGTGGACGCCCTGCCGGGGAGCGACGACGCGACGCGCGCGATCCTCGACAGCATGACCGAGGGCGTCGTCAGCATCGGCACCGACGGCCGCATCGTCGCCTTCAACCCGGCCGCGGTCGCCATCCTCGGCATCCCGGCGGAGGACGCGCTGGGCATGCCGTTCGGCGCGGTGATGCTGGAGGCGCCGGGCAGCGACGCCTTCGTCGACGCCGTGCTCGACGTGCTCCAGGCCGCCGACGAGGAGGCGGAGCGCCGCAACGAGGTGCCCTTCACGCGCCCCGACGGCAGCACCGCCACCCTGTCGGTGGAGACCAGCGCGCTGTTCGACACGGCGGACGGCCGGCGCCGCCGCCAGGGCATCGTCTGCCTGTTCACCGACGTGACCGAACTGGTGGCGCTGCGCGAGGCCGAGCGCGAGGCGGCGCACCGGCTGGAGGAGCAGCACCGCAAGCTGGCCACCGCCTACCGCGACCTGGAGCGCAGCAAGGAGGAGGCGCAGGCCTCCACCCGCCGGGCCCGCACGTGGCGTCTGGCCGTCGCCGGCTCCGTCCTGGCGCTGTTCGCCGTGGCGGGCGGTGTGGCGTGGCAGTCCGGCGAGTTCCGGTCCGCGGCGGCCCCCACGCCGCCTCCCGACGCCATGGGAGGCATGGGGGGCGGCATGAGCCTCACCGTGCAGGCGCGGCCGGCCCGTAAGACGATCGAGCTGATGGGCGCCATCGAGCCGGGCAGCATGGTGACGGTGGTGGCGCCGTTCGGCGGCGTGCTGAAGGAGAAGCGCTTCGAGTACGGCCAGCGGGTGGCCGCCGGCACCGTGCTCGGCATCGTCGAGCCGGGCGAGCTGCAGACCCAGCACCGCGACGCCCAGGCCGCCGTCATCAAGGCGCAGGAGCGCGTCAAGGAACTGACCAACTGGGAACGCGGGGCCGAGGTGGCGCGCGCCCGGCGCAGCCTGCAGCGGGCCGAGCAGCAGTACCAGTCCGCTCGCCAGAAGGCGGGGGAGACCAAACAGCTCCTCGACCTCGGCGTGGTCGCCCGGCAGGACTACCAGATGCAGCTCGACCAGGAGCGCGACGCCCGCGCGCAGGTCGACGGGGCGCGCGACGAGATGGACAGCGTGCTGGCCAAGGGCAACCCCGATCAGGTGCGCGTCGCCCAGTTCGAGCTGGATAACGCCCGCTTCAAGCTGGGCGAGATCGAGCGCAAGCTGCAGGGCGCCACCATCCGCGCGCCGGTGGACGGCATCGTCATCCGCCCGCCGCAGAGCGGCCCGTCCGGCGGCGCCGGCGGGTCGGGCGGTTCCGGCGGCGCGACGTCGCAGCGCGACGTCGACGTCGGCATGAAGCTGAACGAGGGCGAGGCCCTGTTCGCCGTGGGGGCGCTGGACAAGCTGCGGGTCGTCGCCTCGCTGCTGGAGATCGACATCAACCGGGTCCGTCCGGACATGGCGGCCAACGTGACCGGCGAGGCGTTCCCCGGACTGACGCTGCCGGGGCGCATCGCCGCCATCGCCAACCAGGCGGTGAAGGGACAGGGCTCCTCGCCGCTGCCGTCCTTCCCGGTGACCGTGCTGGTCGAAACGGTGGACCCGGCGGCGGCGCGCGCCGTGCGCCTGGGCATGACCGCACGGGTCGAGGTCATCGTCTACGACAACCCCAGCGCGCTGCTGCTGCCGCCGATGCTGCTGACGCCCGGCCCGCAGGGCTACGCCGTCAAGCGCCGCAACCCGGCCACCCAGGCGGTCGAGACCGTTCCCGTGACGCTGGGCGAGCGGTTGCCGGAGGGCGTGGAGATCCGCTCGGGCCTCCAGTCCGGCGACGTGGTGGTGCCGTAGCCGGCAACGCAGGCGCCGGTCGGGGGCCGGCGCGTTTTTTCATCCTGGCGTGGAACTCCCGAAAGGCCGCCGTCACCAAGGAGTACGTCCGAGCGGGCACCCCGCCCGCCACGCAGGAGAAGAAAAAGATGAGCTTTCGCCTGACCCTGGGAGCAGCACTGCTGTCAACGATCGTTGCCCTGAACGCCAACGCGGCTTTCGCGCAGGACAGCCCCAAGAAGGGAAAAGTCTGCGTCGAGAACGCTGGGGCATTTGTCATGAATACGCGCTTTTTAGTTCGCGATATTAAATTTAGTTACTATGAAGCAACGGACAATTATACTATTAATCAAGTCAGACGCGTCGCCTTCGAAGAAGATGACTATCTTGTCGAGATATGGGTTTTCCCCATTCTGGGAAAGCATAATAACTGTGCCATCAATGTCAAAGGGCGTGCCGGGCAAACCATCACCGCGAAGATGTACGGCACCACCTTGATCAACAAACTGGATTGTTCAGGCTGAAGGCGCGTAACGACGCCGGCTTGGATTGCCGGCGTGACGGATCTGTTGCGCGGCCCGGCTCCCGGACTCTGTTTCGATTACGCTTTTTTCAGGTTCGGGTGGAACTCCGGGGCCGCGGCCGTCACCAAGGAGCATGTCCGGACGGGCCACCCGTCCATCACACCGGAGGAATGAAACCATGCGCATTCGTTTGTTTGTCGGAGCAACGCTGCTGGCGGTTGCCGCCTTGACCGCCGGTCCGGCCTTCGCGTTGGATCTGCCCTCCGGCCAGAAGAAGGGCCTCACGTGGGGCACCATCTGCGTCGAGAATGCCGGAGCCTTTGTCATTGAGACAAGCTTCAATATTACCAACAGTGAAGCCAACTGGGCCAACCGCTTTGTTGAAACGGGCGCGTATCCTATTCTTCAAACCAAATGCGTCGATTTCCTTTCAAACGACGCATACGCCGAGATCAAGGTCCATGTCGTGGCCGGCATCGATAAGACGTGCAATATAAATCTTTCGGGGCGCGCTGGACAAAACATCAAGGCGAGGATCCACGGCACCACTTTGATCAACCAATTGGATTGTCCGCGCTGAAGGCGCGTAACGACGCCGGCTTGGATCGTCGGCGTGACGGATCCGTTGCGCGGCCTGGGCTCCCGGACTCCGTTCCGATCACGCTTTTTTCATGTTCGGGTGGAACTCCGGGGCGGCGGCCGTCACCAACGAGCATGTCCGAACGTGCAACACGCCCCACCGTACCGGAGGAATGAAACGATGCGCCTTCGCCTGTCCCTTGGAGCCGCGCTGCTGTCGACGATGGTCGCGCTCGGCGCCGATCCGGCCTTCGCGCAGACCCCCAATCCGAAAGGCAGCATCTGCCTTGAGAACGCCGGGGGCTTCGTCATCGAGGCGGAGTTCGTATTTTCCAACGGGCCATACACGGGAGCCACCCGTATCGTCAAAGCGGGCAGCTACCCTGTTCTGCAAACCCGATGCGTCGAATTCACCGAAGACGACAAGTACGTCGATGTTATTGCCAAGGTCTGGGCCGGGCGTAACAATAGTTGTATGATATATTTGCCGAGGCACGCCGGAAACCCCATTGCCCTGAAAATACATGGGACGACGCTGATCAATTATTTGGAATGTCCGCGCTGAGGGTGCGTAACGACGCTGGCTTAGGTGCCGGAGGGGGGAGATCCGGTCGGGGCTCAACTCAGGTGACGCGGTGGTGCCATAGCCCCGGCTTTATTATGTCCTGCCGCTTTTTTTCCGCCAGCGTGGAACTCCGCGCCAACGCCTGCCACCAAGGTGCATGTCCAAAGGGGCGGTCCGCCCCGCCAAGTCTGGAGTGAAGCAATGCGCTTTCGTCTTTTCCTCGGGGCGGCGCTGCTGCCCGCCTTGATCGCCCTGAACGGTTCCACGGCTTCCGCGCAGAACCGATCCGTGGCCGGCAAGATCTGCGTCGAAAACGCCGGAGCGTTCGTCATCGGGACGCAATTCAGCTTCACCGATGGCAATGTCCGCAATCCGAGCCGTACGGTCGACGTGGGCTATTACCCGGTTCTGCAAACCAGATGTGCCGACTTCTACACGGACGACTGGTCCGTCCGCATCAACGTCGAGGTGGCTTGGGGAGTGGGCAAAGAGTGTGAGGTGGTGCTGAACCGGCACGTCGGCAACACCGTCACCGCGAAGATGCACGGCACCACCTTCATCAACAAGTTGGAATGCCCATGGTGAGAATGCGTGACGGAGCGGGCCGCCAGACGCGGCCCGCTCACTCCGCCCGCAGCGCCTCGATGGGGTCGAGCTTGGCGGCGCGGCTGGCGGGGTAGTAGCCGAAGAACACGCCGATCAGCACCGACACCGCCACGCCCAGGATCAGCCCCTGGCTGGAGATGAAGAACGGGATCCCGTTCATTTCGCCGAAGCCGTAGGCGGTCGCCATGCCGACCACCAGCCCGATGGCGCCGCCGGCCAGCGACAGCATCACCGCCTCGGTCAGGAACTGCCAGGTGATCTCGCGCGGACGCGCGCCGATGGCGAGGCGCAGGCCGATCTCCCGCCGCCGCTCGGTCACCGAGACCAGCATGATGTTCATCACGCCCACCCCGCCGACGATCAGCGAGATGCTGCCGATGGCGCCGAGCAGCAGCGTGAACAGGCGCATCTGCTGCTGCATGGTGGCGATCAGCTCCTCGGCCAGTTGCACCCGCGCGTTGGCGCCCGGCGCCTTCTCGGCGATGCGGCGGTGCACGGCCTCCGCCGCCTGCCGGGTGTCGTGGCCGGGTGCCGCGCGGCCGACCAGCATCGTCACCTTTGCCTGCTCGGCGATGCGGCGCATGGCCGGGGCCGGCACGAACAGCGTGCGGTTGGCGTCCACCGGAAGCAGCGGGTTGAAGCTGGCCGGCGCCAGCTCGCCCACCACGGTGAACAGACTGTCGCCGATCTGCAGCGTGTCGCCGGTGCGGGCCGGGGTGATCGCCTGCGCGCCGAAGCCGCCCTCGAACGCCGCGGATCCGACGACGACGAACGGCTCCGACCCGTCGACGGTGGAGACGAAGCGGCCCTTGCCGACCTGAAGCTTGGCGACGTTCAGGAACGCCTCGGTGCTGCCCACCGTCTGCGCGAAGCCGCGCTGGCCGTCGCGGACATAGCCGGGGCCGCCGGTGATGACCGGCACCAGCACGCGCACGCCCGGCGTGTCGGCGAAGCGCTCCGCCACGTCGAGGTCGAGGCCCTTGAAGGTCTGGGTGGGCGCGATGTTGATGGTGAACAGGTCGGTGCCCATGGCCTCGAACTGTTGGAGGGCCTGGGCGGTGACCATCTGGCCAACGTTGGTCATGGCGATGACCGACGCCGTGCCGATGACGATGCCGATGAGCGCCAGCAGCGAGCGCTGCTTGGCGCCGATCAGGTTGGCCGCGGCCTCGCGGGCGATTTGCAGCAGCATGGCCGGATCACGCCGCGACCGGCTGCGGCCGTACCGGCCGCGCCTTGTCGAAGGCGCCGTCGTCGCCGACCAGCAGGCCGTCGCGCAGCAGCAGGCGGCGCCGGCACTGCGCGGCCACGCCGGGGTCGTGCGTGATGATCACCGTCGTGACACCCAGGCTGGCGTTCATCTCCTTGAAAAGGTCCAGCACCTCCTGCCCGACGCGGGTGTCGAGGGCGCCGGTCGGTTCGTCGGCCAGCAGCAGGCTGGGCTCACCCACCAGCGCGCGGGCGATGGCGACGCGCTGGCGCTGGCCGCCGGACAGCTCGTTCGGGCGGTGGTGCGCGCGGTCGGCCATGCCGACGCGGTCCAGCCACGCCATGGCCTGCTCGCGCCGCGCGCGTGTGCCGATGCGGCGGTAGAACAGCGGCAGCGCCACGTTGTCCAAGGCACTCAGCCGCGGCAGCAGATGGAAGGACTGGAAGACGAAGCCGATCTTGCGGTTGCGCAGGTCGGCTTGGCGGTCGGGCGGCAGGGATGCCGCGTCCTGCCCGTCGATGCGGTAGGTGCCGGCCGTCGGCCGGTCGAGCAGGCCGACGATGTTCATCAGCGTCGACTTGCCGGACCCCGAGGTGCCCATGATGGACACCAGTTCGCCGCCGTCGATGGTGAAGGTGACGCCTTTCAGCACCTCGACGTCGACCGGGCCGACCCGGTAGGTCTTGCGGATATCCTGAAGTTCGATCATCGCGCTCGGGGTGCGTGCTGCCGTGGGGTGCGGGTGACGCTAGCACCGCAACCGGCAAAAAGAAACGCGCGCGGTGCGGCTATCGGTCGGGCGCTTGCGGGACGCCGGTGGACGTGCTTTCGTGTCGCGGATCGTTCGTTCGTGCAGGGTTTCGCATGATGCCGGTGCTTGCCGTCCGCCGTTTCGCCGCCGTGCTGGCGCTGGGGCTCGCCGCCTGCGGCACGCCCGAGGTGCTGGAGCGCCCGGTCGCCGGCCCCACCATGCCGCCGCCCAAGGGCGAGGCGATGCCGCTGCCGCGCTATGCCGAACGCATCGGCGAAGAGACGGTGACACGCACGCTGGACGCCATCGACGCTCCCGGTCCCGGCATCGCCGCCCTGCCATCGGCCGGCGCCGCCCCGGCGCTGCCGGGAAAGTCCGCCCCCGGCACGCCCGCACCGGGAGACGACGAGTGGTCGGACCTGCTGGCCGTACCGGGGTTGCCGGCGCCCGGCACCTACCGCCGCTCGGGCGACCAGATCGTCGGCCCGCAGGGACCGCTGGTCCGGCAGGCCGACGGCCTGTACCGTCGGGCCGACGGCACCTGGTCGCGCCGTTCGGGAGACACCTGGATGCATTCCGACGGCACCTCCACGCAGCGCAACGGCGACACCTACTTCCACTCCGACGGCGGTTGGACCCGGCGCAGCGGCAACACGATCGTCGATTCGAAGGGCGGCAGTTGCACCCTGGCGGCCGGCACGGCCGTGTGCGCCGGCCGCTGACCGGGCCGCCCCATCGGGGTGGGAGAAGGGCGCGGCCACGCTTCCTCCTCCCTTCAGCCGGCAAGGCGCAGGATGACACCGCGGCAATCGGTCTGTTCCAAGCCGCACGGCACGGTTTCCCACAAGGCCCCATCCCTGGTCGGAAGCCCGCCCCACCGGCATTTTTCGCGACGTAAGAAAACCTCTCCGGGCTACCGCGCACAAACGGGGAAGAACGACCGTTCCGACCGAAGCGCAACGTGGGGCCGAGCCCGATGACGGATTGCCGAACCGGGCGCCAACGTGCCCCCGCACAAGTGTCAGCCCTGATCGGGGTTGCGGCATGGATCACGCCCGGAGTCCACCCGAAAGGGGGCTCCGGGCGCTCAACAGCCGGGCCGCACACGGGCCTTCAGACCGCGGCGGGGCCTACAACGGCCTGATGCCCTGCCGGTAGGTGAACAGATCGGCTCTGTCGTAGGCGGTTTTCACCCGCCGCAGCTTGGCGTAATTGCCGCCGTAATAAGCGGAGGCCCAGTCCTTCAAGGAGGGGTCGGGGAAGTTCTGGAAGGCGCCCGTCGCCTTGGTCGCCTTGTTGACGGCGGCGTAGAACTGCTCCTGCCAGGCCAGGTTCTCGTCCACCAGCGTCTTCGGGTCCTTCCGGTCCCACCAGTTCACTTCGGAGGAGAACAGCCAGTCGTAGCCGCGGTGGACGTAGGCGGTGGCGTCGGCCGGCGTGGCGTTCACCTTTCCGCCCACCTGGAAGAACTTGAAGGCGTTGGCCATGCAGGTGCCCGGCATGCGGCTGGCGAGCCGGACCATGGTGGCGACGGCGTCGGGCGTAATGTCCGCCGCCTTCATGTAGGAGGATTTCTCCTGATAGAAGTACGGGTAGGTGAATTCGCTCAGGAGATCCTGCGCCGGCCAGTAGGGCAGGTCCTTCTTGATCGTCTTCTGCGACGCCTTTTCCAGCATGGGGCCGATGATCGCCTCCACCGTCGTGTTGCATTTGTGCAACTGACCAAGGATGGAGACGGTGATCTGTTGACCGCGGCTGCCGCGCGGCGGCTTGGTGACGCTGATCTTGCTGCCGAACTCCGGCGGCGCCTCCGCAAGGCGCGTCAGCAGCGTGTGGAGCACCTCCTCCACGTCCGCAGTCCAGGTGATGTCGAAGAACGTGACCGTCTCGACCGGGAAGGTCCGCAGGGTGAAGGACGTGTTGATGCCGAAGTTCCCGCCGGCGCCGCCGCGGCAGGCCCAGAACAGGTCGTTGCCGGCACCGCCTTCCTGGATGTCGGAATGCAGCGCGCCGTCCGCCGTGACGATGCTCGTGGCCTGCAGCAGGTCCGATCCCATGCCGAACATGCGCATGTTGAAGCCGATCCCGCCGCCCAGCAGGAAGCCAGCCGCGCCCACGGTGGTGCAGCGCCCGTGGGTGATGGTGCGGTTCAGCCGCTCCAGGGCCTGGTAGACCATGCCGTTGAGGGCGCCGCCGCCGACCTTCACCAGCCCGTCGCCACCGGGCAGCGCGGCGATGCTGCTCATGGGCGTCATGTCGATCAGCAGGCCGGGGGTGGTGGAGAATCCGGCGTAGTTGTGCCCGCCGCTGCGCACGGCGAACCGCGCGCCGTGCTTTCTCACCCAGGTGATGCAGGCCTGCACGTCCCGGTCGCTGGCGCAACGCGCGATGGCGGTCGGGAGCGTGCGGAAGCGCAGGTTGTTCGGCCGGGCGTAGTCGCCGAAGAACGGGTCGTCGGGCAGCACGACGCCACCCTGCACAGCCGCCGCCAGATCCTTCAGCGCCGAGGCATCGATCCGTCGACCACCGGCCTCCGCCGCAGCGGGGAACGGCACGACGCTGGTGAGCGCCGATGCGGCGGCGAACCGACCGGCCCCGACCAGGAACGTGCGGCGGCTCGGCTGAACGGGCTTGAGCATAGATTCCCCCCTTCGGATTATCGCCGAACGATATACAGCCATATGAGAGAAGAAGGAAGCCGCTTGCTCGTTACAGGCGAGGAGTCTGGTGTTGATCGAGACGCACCGGGAAAGGGCCACATGAAACGGGATTATCGAAAATTGAACCGCGCCGGGTTCTCCGAAGGCCTGCTTGGTTGAGTGGCGCCGGCGTCAGGGTGACGCGGGCTATCGCTTCATCGTCGGCGACGGCGTGCCCGACCACACCGTCATCGCCCGCTTCCGCCAGCGCCATGTCGGAGGCCAATGCCGCCAGCCAGAGCGAGGAGTGCGAGCTGTTCATCGCCACGCAGAAGGACCGCAAGCAGCGAGACTGCCCCCGCAAGGTTGCGCGCGCGGCCAGCAGCGGCTCGGCGATCGCCGCCAACATCGGATGGCTCTCGACCAACGCGTGACCCCGCGCCTCAAAATGCCCCTCTTCAGCTTAAGGCAGCAATCCGGCGCGAGCCCGCCGGGTGCAGACGTCGTGGACGCAGCCTCTGAGCCAGCGGTGCGCCGGATCGGCGTCGAGCCTCGGGTGCCAAAGCATCGAAACCGTGATCTGCGGGGCGGGGATCGGAAGGGGGAAGCTGTGCAGGCCGACACGCAGGTTTCCCGTGTGTCGCTCGGGAACACTGGCGATCAAGTCGGTGGCCCGAGCCAGCGCCAGCGCTGCCGAGAAGCCGCCGACAATGGTGACGACGTCCCGTTCCAAGCCTAGCGGCTGAAGGGCTTCGTCGATTAGTCCCCTGTCGAGACCCCGCCGCGAGACGAGGACGTGCCGACCGGCCGCGTAGCGGGCGGGAGAGATGTCGCCCCGGCAGAGCGGGTGGCCCATGCGCACGGCGCCGACGAAACGGTCCCGGAACAAGGCCTGCGTGCGCACTTCCGGCCCCGTCGTCGTCCCCACCACCCCGGTTTCCAGGTCGACCGTCCCGTCGCGCAGCGGTGCGCTGTCCTTGTCCTGCTTCGGCACGAAGCGCAGCCGCACGCCGGGCGCATCCTCGGCGGCGCGGACGATAAGACCCGGCCCGAAGTTCTCCACGAAGCCGTCGCTCGTGCGCAGCGTGAACGTTCGCACAAGCCGCGTCAGATCAAGCGTCTCGGCGGGCCGGAGAACCGCTTCCGCATCCTCGACGAGTTGGCCGATCCGTCCGCGGAGTTCGAGCGCCCGTGGCGTGGGGACGAGGCCTCGGCCGGCCCTCACCAGCAGCGGGTCGCCGGTCGTTTCGCGCAAGCGCGCCAGCGCCCGGCTCATCGCCGAAGGACTGAGCCGCAGGCGCCGGGCGGCGCCCGCGACGCTGCCTTCCGCGAGCAGGGCATCAAGGGTGACGAGCAGGTTGAGATCGGGGCGTGGCATGCACCGACCATAGCACCGGCCGACATGGCGTTGTGTGCATGAATAAAGTGCAAACGGTGCGCCTTCCGACATGTCCGGTGCGGGGCCAAGTCTCTCAGCACCCTATTTCGGGAACCGCGAGGGATCGGAGTTCATGCAGATGCCAATGGGAAGCAAAGACCGGAACCGGCGCCACGCCGCGCGGGAGTTCATCCGGACAGTCGGATTCGATTGTCGGGTGCGGGGCAAGCGCTCATGACGGCCCGACTCGATGAAGCCGTCGCTGCGGGTGCCGAACGGGCGCCCTCGGTGCGATGGGCGCTTGCCGGTCTTTCGATCGGTATGCTGCTGCCCTCCCTCGGCACGAGCATCGCCAACGTCGCCTTGCCGACCTTGGCGGAGGCGTTCGGCGCCTCCTTCCAGCACGTCCAGTGGATCGTCGTCGCCTACCTCCTCGCCAGCACGACACTGATCGTCAGCGTTGGACGGCTCGGCGACATCGTCGGCCGTCGACGGCTGTTGCTGGCGGGGATCGTCCTGTTCACAGCCGCCTCGGCCCTGTGCGCCGTCGCGCCCACGCTTTGGCTGCTGATCGCCGCCCGGGCGGGGCAAGGGCTGGGAGCCGCCGTCATGATGGCCCTGACCATGGCGTTCGTCGGCCAGACAGTCCCGAAGGCAAGAATTGGCAGCGCCATGGGGCTGCTCGGAACGATGTCCGCGGTCGGCACCGCTCTCGGCCCGTCGCTGGGCGGCGTCCTGATCGCGGGATTTGGCTGGCCCGCGATCTTCCTGGTCAACCTTCCGCTCGGCGTCCTCGCGTTCCTTCTCGCCCGGCGCCAGTTGCCCGTCGATGGCGAGGGGCCGACGGTTGACCGCGCCGGCTTCGACGGCGGCTTCGATAGTCTGGGCACGCTCCTGCTGGCCCTGACGCTCGGCGCCTATGCGCTCGCCATGACGATCGGGCGCGGCAGCGTCGGCCCGCTCAACGCGGCCCTGCTGCTGGCGGCCGTCGTCGGTGCCGGCCTCTTCGTCCGCGCCGAGTCCAGGGCCGCATCGCCCTTGATCCACCTGACGATGTTCCGTGATCCGATCGTCAGCGCCGGCTTCGTCATGAGCATGCTCGTCTCGACGGTGATCATGGCGACGCTGGTGGTCGGGCCGTTCTATCTCGCGCGCACCCTCGCGCTCGACACCGCACTCGTGGGTATCGTCATGTCGGTCGGTCCGCTGGCGGCCGCGCTGGCCGGCGTGCCCGCCGGTCGCCTGGTGGACCGTTTCGGCGCCCGTCGCATGACCATCGCCGGGCTCGTCGGAACAGGCGCCGGTTCCTGCCTTCTGTCCGTGATCCCGGCGACGCTCGGCGTGCCCGGCTACGTCGTCCCGATCGTCGTCACCACGGCCGGCTATGCGCTGTTCCAGACGGCCAACAACACCGCCGTCATGACCGACATCGCCCCGGACCGGCGAGGCGTCGTCTCCGGGATGCTCACCCTGTCGCGCAATCTCGGGCTCGTCACGGGCGCCTCCGTCATGGGAGCCGTGTTCGCGCTGGCGTCACGAACCGTCGACGTCACCACGGCAGGTCCCGAAGCCGTCGCCGACGGCATGCGGATCACCTTCGCGCTCGCGACGGCCCTGATCACCCTTGCGCTCATCACCGCCGTCGGAAGCCGCGTCCTTTCGCGAGGCGGTGCTCACTCCCGGTCGGAAGCACGGCTCCGACACCGCTGATGGTCGGCTTCGCGCCACGGGCCGCCGGGCCGGAAGGGCAGCCCCTCACCAGCGCCGGAAAAGGCGAGCGCCGCGCACCCGGCGTTCAGAGTCCGAACCGGCCGCCCGTCGACAGCCGGTGTGCAAAGACGCACATCCCCGGCATGCCGCGGAGGAGCTTAGCCTTGGCTCAGGTTATTCCCAAGCGAGGGCTGAGCGATGAAGCAGTGGTTGTCCCAAATGGCCCTGGTGGCCGTGCTGGCGTGGAGCAGCGCGGCAAGCGGGGCGGAGAAGGTCGGCGTCGTGCTGATGCACGGCAAGAAGGGCACGGCCGAGCATGTGCAGACTTTGGCGACCGACCTGATCGCCGCCGATTATCTGGTGCTGACGCCTGACATGCCGTGGTCGCAGTCCCGCGCCTACGAACGCACGCTGGAGGAGGCGCACACGGAGATCGACGCCTGGATCGCCGACCTGCGCGCCGAGGGCGCCACCCGCATCGTGGTGGCCGGGCACAGCATGGGTGCGAACATGGCGATGGGCTACGCCGCCACCCATTCCGGCGTCGACGCGGTGCTCGCCCTCGGCCCCGGCCAGACGGCCGACACGCCCAACTTCCGCAACCGGGTGAAGGACAGCGTGGCGATGGCCCGCGCCATGGTCGCCGCCGGCCGCGGCGACACCGCGGCGGCCTTCGAGGACCTGCACCTGGGCCGGGTGAGCACCGTCACGGCCACGGCACGGGTCTACGCCAGCTACTTCGATCCCGAGGGTCTGGCGGCCATGGCGTCGGTGGCGCCGCGCGTCGGCGTGCCGGTGCTGTGGACCGTGGGCACGGCCGACAAGAACCTGATGGACCTTGGCCGCGCCTACGCCTTCGACCGGCTGCCGGCGAACCGGCACAACACCTATGCCGAGGTGGCCTCCGACCACATGGGCACGCCCGACGCCTCGCGCGCCGTGGTCCTGGCGTGGCTCCGTCAGGTCTTCGGCGAGCCCGGCCAGCGGTCGTGAGGCGGCACGGTTTACAGCCCGCGGGGGCGCCGCCTAGACTGGATCGGGGTGTGCGCACCCGCACAGGCCGGGGCACGTGCAGAGCATGGACTGGGAAAACGTGAAGTTCTTCCTGGCGGTCGCCAGGGAGGGCACGCTGGCCGGGGCGGGCCGGGCGCTGGCGGTGAAGCACTCGACCGTGCTTCGCCGCATCGCCGCGTTGGAGGATGGCATCGGCATCCGCCTGTTCGAGCGGCACCCCACCGGCTACGTGCTGACCGCCGCCGGCCACGAGATGCTGGCCGGCGCCAAGCGCATCGAGGACGAGATGGCCGGCGTCGAGCGCCGCCTGTCGGGCCGCGACCGGCGGCTGAACGGGCTCGTCCGCCTTGCCACGCTGCCGGTGCTGGCGCCCTGGGTGTGCGAGGCGCTGGCCGGTTTCCGCGCGCTGCACCCGGGCATCACCGTGGCGGTCGACGTGTCGCCCGAGGTGCTCAGCCTGTCCCGCCACGAGGCCGACGTGGCGCTGCGCGTTACCGCCAACCCGCCGGACAGTCTGGTGGGCCGGCGCATCGCCACGCTGGCGCACGGCGTCTACGCCGCGCTGTCGCATCCGGCGGCCACGGCGACCGCACCCGACCTGATGGCGCAGGACTGGGTGAGCCACGGCGACAGCCGCGCCGATACGCCGCAAGCGCACTGGGTGCGCGCCAACGTGCCGGAGGAGCGCATCGTGCTGCGCAGCAACTCCACCGGCCTGCTGGTCAGCGCGGTGCGTGCCGGCATCGGGCTGGGCATGCTGCCGTGCTACCTGGGCGACGGCGACCCGGCGTTGCGCCGGCTGCGGCTGATCCGCGGCCTGGGCTACGAGATGTGGCTGCTCACCCACCGCGACCTGCGGCAGACGCCGCGCGTGCGGGCGCTGATGGATTTCATGGCGAAGAAGCTGGCGCGGCACCGCGCGCTGATCGAAGGCCGGGTGGCCGACGCGCCGGAGTGACGCCCCCCTGTGTGCCCCCCTTCGCGCGCCCCCTGTGCAGGTGTGCACAGCCGGCGTGCCGGGTTGGTGTCTCGGACGGCGGGCGGCGGCGGGGCAGGATGGCGGCGTTCCGTCGACCATCCCGCACGAGCTTCCATGTCCATCGCCCTTTCCCCGCCGCGGCGCGTCCCACTGCTCGCCGCATCCGCGCTGGCCGCCGCCGGCGCGCTCATCGTCCTCCACCCGCCGCCGGGGCTGCCGCCCGATGGTGCGCGCGTTCTCTCTCTGGCACTGGCGGCCATCGCCGGCTGGGCCACCGGCGTTCTGCCGGGGCACGTGGTGGCGCTCCTCTTCTTCGCGCTGGCGACGCTGACCGGCGCGGCGCCGGCCGCCGTGGTGTTCTCCGGCTTCCAGTCCTCGGCCTTCTGGCTGATCTTCAGCGGCCTCGTGCTGGGCGTGGCGGTGCGGCGCAGCGGTCTGGGCCCGGTGCTGGCGGCACGGCTGACGGCGCTGTTCGGCGCGACTTACGCCGGCACCATCGCCGGCATGGTCGGGTTGGGCGTATTGCTCAGCTTCGTCATGCCGTCGGCGCTGGGGCGCACCGCCTTCCTGATGCCGATCGCCGCCGCCGTGGCCGACCGCCTGGGCTTCGCCGAGCGCAGCGCCGGGCGCATCGGCGTCGTGCTGGCCGCCGCCTTCGGCACCCAGGCGCCGAGCTTCGCCATCCTGCCCGCCAACGTGCCCAACGCCGTGCTGGCCGCCAGCGCCGAGGCGCTGTTCGGCCAGAGCTTCAGCTACGGCGCCTACCTGCTGCTGCACTTCCCCGTGCTGGGATTGCTGAAGGCCGCGGCGATCGTCCTCATCCTCGTCCGGCTGTTCCGCGACACGGTTCCCGCCACCGTCGCGGCACCGCCCGCCGGCCCGCTGACGCCGGAGCAGCGCCGCGTCGGGCTGTTGCTGGCGGTCACGCTGGCGCTGTGGGTGAGCGATTCCCTGCACCACCTGCCGCCAGCCTGGGTCGGGTTGGCGGCGGCGGCGGCGTGTTTCCTGCCACCCTGGCGGCTGGTGCCGCCGGGCGCCATCGACGGCGAGATGAGCCACGGCGCACTGCTGCACGTCGCCGGCCTGATCGGGCTGGGCGCGGTGGTCGCCGCGTCCGGGCTGGGTGCCCGGCTGGCGGACGGTGCGCTGGCGCTGCTGCCGTTCGACCCGGCGGCACCGCTCGCCAATGTGGCGATCCTGGCGGGGCTGACCATGGTGGTGGCGCTGCTGACCACGCTGCCCGGCGCGCCCACCGTGCTGACGCCGCTGTCGTCCGATCTCGCCGCGGCGAGCGGATTGCCGGTGGAGGCGGTGCTGATGGCGCAGGTGCTGGGCTTCTCGACCGTGCTGCTGCCCTATCAGGCGCCGCCGCTGGTCATCGCGCTCCACATGGCGAAGCCGCCGGCCGGTGCGCTCGTGCGTTTCTGGGCGGCGCTGACGGGCACGACGCTGCTCGTCCTGCTGCCGCTCGACCTTCTCTGGTGGCGCCTGCTGGGCGCCGCCTGAGCCTCCCCCCAACCAACCACAAAAGGAGCATCTCCATGACCAAGAACTGGCCCGAGCGTCTGGCCGAGTTGAAGGGTGCCGTCGCCACGCTGCGCGGTGGCCACCCCGAGGTGATGAAGCACTTCGGCGCGCTGTCCGCCGCCGCCATCGAGACGGGCGCGCTCGACGGCCGCACCAAGGAGCTGATCGCGCTGGCGGTCGCGGTGGCGGCGCGCTGCGAGGGCTGCATTGCCGCGCACGCCGAGGCGGCCCTGCGCCACGGCGCCTCGCGCGCGGCGGTGCTGGAGGCGATGGGCGTGGCCGTCTGGATGGCCGCCGGCCCCGGCGTGATGTACGCGGCGCAGGCGCTGCAGGCCTACGACCAGTTCGCTGAGCAAGGCACCGCCACCTGAGGCGCCGGCCCAGGCCGTCGTGTTCAAAAGGAGGAGGGGCGGCCGTCCAACCGGGTCCGCCCCTCCTGTGAACCGCACCGGGTTTCCCGGAGGCCGCTTTGGATTGAGTCACGCCGCCATGGCGAAGCTGGCTGGAAGTGCTCCAAAGCCACCGCCGACCAGTTCCGGCTGCTCATCCACACCGCCGCCTACTGGATGCTGCACACCCTGCGCGCCCTCGCGCCGAAGGCGTCGTTCTGGCGTGACGCCCAGTTCGATACCATCCGAATCGCCCTGATCAAGGTCGCCGCCCGCGTTACCGAGATGGTGACCCGCATCAAGGTGTCCCTGCCGTCCAGCTTCCCCTACCGCAACAGCATGGCCCTGTTGGCCGAACGCGCAGCGAAGATCCTGCCGTAGCCGCAGGGGCCTGTGCCCCAGAACGAGCCCGTCCCCGCAACCAACAAGCCCGCCAGAACGCGCCCCCCGGCGCCACACTTCAGCGCGCCTCCAACGTGCGCACCGCCGGACCTTCATGAATGATCCGGGCCAGGCGTTGGCATAGGCGCCTCGGTTCTTGGACATCGTGAATTCCCCCTCGGGGGGCGGAACAGCCCAAATCAGGGATTAGAGGGGCGTCCGAAACCGTTTCCCAAACTGTCCGAAATCGCGCACCGCGCTACACAGAAAGCGTGCAAATTCACGTTCTTAGCGGAAGCACGGGCAGGTTGCGGGTTGGATTGGGAGCGAAATGAGAAAGGCCCTGATTTCCGTTGAAAATCAGGGCCTTACATTGGTAGCAGCGGAGGGATTTGAACCCCCGACCAAGGGATTATGATTCCCCTGCTCTACCACTGAGCTACGCTGCCATCGGGTCCGACCGTCTCCGGCCGGGGCCGCTTACATAGGCGATCGGATCGGGGTTGTCAACACCCAGAATACACACCCACGATCAAGTTTCCGCTGCGGCGATCCAGCCGCCGCCCAGCACCCGGCCGCCATGGTACATCACACACGCCTGGCCCGGCGCCACGCCGTACTGCGGCTCGGCCAGTTCCACCTCCGCGCCGCCGTCGGCGGTCAGGCGCACGGTCGCCGCCACCGGCGGCTGGGCGGAGCGCAGCTTCACCTCGGCCGCCACAGGTTCCCCCGCCGCCACGGCGGGGCCAAGCCAGTTCACCTCGCGCACACGCACCACCCGCCGCGCCAGCTCGCGGCGCGGGCCGACGACGACGCGGCGCGCGGGCGCGTCCACGCGCACCACGTACAGCGGCTCGTCCTCGCCCCGGATGCCGCCGATGCCGAGGCCCTTCCGCTGACCCACCGTGTAATGGACGATCCCCTCGTGCCGGCCGAGCGTGCGGCCGTTCACATGGACGATCTCGCCGGGCTCGATGGCGCCGGGGCGCAGCTTCGCCACCACCTCCGCGTAGGAGCCGTCGGGGACGAAGCAGATATCCTGGCTGTCCGGCTTGGCCGCCACCTCCAGCCCGTAGCGCTGGGCGAGATCGCGCGTCTCCGGCTTGGTCATGCCGCCCAGCGGGAAGCGCAGGAAATCGAGTTGCTCCTGCGTCGTGGCGAACAGGAAATAGCTCTGGTCGCGGCTGGAATCGATCGCGCGGTGCAACTCCGCCCCGCGCTCGCCGCCGACGCGGCGCACGTAGTGGCCGGTCGCCAGCGCGTCGGCGCCCAGGTCGCGGGCGGTGTTCAGCAGGTCGCGGAACTTGACGCGCTGGTTGCAGCGCACGCACGGGATCGGCGTCTCGCCGCGCAGGTAGGTGTCGGCGAAATCGTCGATGACGTCCTGGCCGAACCGGCTCTCGTAGTCGAGCACGTAGTGCGGGATGCCGATGCGGTCGGCCACCTGGCGGGCGTCGTAGATGTCCTGGCCGGCGCAGCAGGCGCCGGGCTTCTGCACCGCCAGCCCGTGGTCGTAGAGCTGCAGCGTGACGCCGACGACGTCGTAGCCCTCCTCCCGCAGCAGCGCCGCAGTGACGGACGAATCGACGCCGCCCGACATGGCGACGACCACGCGGGTGTCCTGAACGGACTTTGCGAAACCGAGAGAATTGACGGGAGAATTCATGGCGCCCTATATGGGCCGGCCGCGGCCCGAAGCAAGCAAGGACCGCGGCCGCGGGGCGTATCAGCCGTGTTTCGTTCAGCCCTTCATGGCATTGCGGGTGCCGCCGGGCAGGCGGACGGTGAGGCCGTCCAGCTCCTCGGTCATGATGATCTGGCAGCCCAGGCGCGACGTCTTGGTCAGACCAAAGGCGAGGTCCAGCATGTCCTCCTCGTCCTCGCTGGCGTCGGGCAGCAGGTCGTACCAGTCCGGCTCGACCACGACGTGGCAGGTCGAGCAGGCGAGCGAGCCCTCGCACGCCCCCTCCAGGTCGAAGCCGTGCTTGTGCGCGACCTCCAGGACCGACAGGCCAAGCGGCGCGTCAACCTCGCGGCGGGAGCCATCGGGTTCGATGAAGGTCATCTTCGGCATGTACGCGAACTCCTTGGGATAGCGATGGGCAGGGGGATGTCGGGATGGGATTTCGGTGTTCAGAATTTCGCTGTTCAGGGGGCGGGGCCGAGGGTGGCGCGGCGCTCCCGCGCTTCGGCGGCGATGTCTTCCAGCTCTTCCAGACGCGCCACGACGCGCCGCGCGGTGGCGGTGAGGCCGGCGCGGAACGCCATCGCCAGCTCGCGGATGCAGGCCTCGATACGCTGTTCGACGTCCAGCGCCAGGCGGTCGACGGTGAGCGCATCGGTGGCGGCCGCCAGTTCGCCCCGCAGGGCGGTGACGTCCGCCGGCTCGCCGGGATCGTTCTCCAGCGGCCCGGCGCCGAGCAGGTCGAGCAGGTAGCGCGCGCGGCGCACGGGATCACGCAGCACCTCGTACCCTTCGGCCAGCGCGTCGGCCTGGGCGCGGGCGTGCTCCTGCTGGCGCTTGCCGCGGGCGACGAAGCGGTCGGGATCGAGCGCGCGGCCGAGCCCGTTGAACTGGCGGTTCAGCGCCTCCAACTCGATGTCGAAACGGCGCTCCAGGCCCAGGCGGGCGAAGTGGTCAAGCCCGGCCCGTGGCGGCTGCACCGCGCCGCAGGCGTGGCAGAACAGGGCGCGCGCCGCCACGGAGCGGCCACACAGCCAGCACGGCTGCATGTCTCCTTCGATCGTGCCGGCGATGCGGGGGCCGGCGCCCCCACCCCTGCCCTTGCCCGACTGGCTCATGGCTCGCTTCCCTGGGACGTTCTCGACGTCGATGGCCGAGCTTCCGCGCGGCGGCCCTGTGTCGCGGGCGTCATACCCACAAGTGCGCCGCGAAGCAACGGCGGAAAACACTTGAAGCGGCAAAACGCATCACGCGGCGGCCCGGCCCGACAGCCGCGCCGCCATCGCCGCGTAGGCCGCGACGAAACGCTCCACATCGGCCGCGCCGCTGCCCCAGCCGAGGCTGACGCGCACCGCCGAGCCCGCCGTCGCCGCGTCCGCCCCCATGGCGGCCAGCACGTGCGACACCTTGACCTTGCCCGACGAGCAGGCCGCCCCGGCGCTGACCGAGATCCCGGCGAGGTCGAGCGCCATGACCTGCGTCTCGCCCGGCACGCCGGGCAGCGCCAGGCAGGCGACGTTGCCCACGCGCTCCGCCCCGGCGCCCATCACGCGCACGCCCGGCACGGAGTTCAACACCTGCGCCTGCAGGGAGTCGCGCAGGACCGCAAGGTCGGCCGCCCGTGCCAGATCCTCGGCCGCCAGCGCCGCCGCGGCACCAAAGCCGACGAGGCCAAGCAGGTTCTCGGTCCCGGCGCGCCGCCGCCGCTCCTGCCCGCCGCCGCGCAGCAGCGGCTGCGGGTCCAGCCCCTCGCCGACCAGCAGCGCCCCGGCTCCGGCCGGCCCGCCGATCTTGTGCGCCGACAGGGTGATCAGGTCCGCCCCCAGCGCCGCCATGCCGAGCGGCAGGCGCCCGGCCGCCTGCACGGCGTCGCAGTGCAGGACGGCGCCGTGCGCGTGCGCGATCCGCGCCGCCTCGACCACCGGCTGGATCACGCCGGTCTCGTTGTTGACGCGCTGGAGGGAGACGAGCGCCGGGCCACCCTCGGCCAACCGGCGCTCCAGCGCCATCAGGTCGACGACGCCATGGGCATCGACGGGCAGGCGCTCCGCGTCCGGCACGGCGCCCAACACCGAGTCGTGCTCAACGGCGGACACCAGCACGCGCCGGCCGGGGAAGCCGCGCAGGGCAAGGTTGTTCGCCTCGGTGCCGCCGCTGGTGAAGACCACGCGCGTCGGCGCCACGCCGGCCAGCGCCGCCACGGCGCCCCGCGCCTCGTCCAGCGCGCGCCGCGCGGCGCGGCCGTGGCCGTGCACCGACGACGGGTTGCCGATGAGGTCGAGGGCGGCGGCGACGGCCGCCTTCACGGCCGGCTTAAGCGGGGCCGAGGCGTTGTAGTCGAGGTAGACGCGGGCCGTCATGGTCGTCTCAAAGACCCTCCCTCAGCCCCGCTGGGGGAGGGAGGAACTATTCCGCCGCGACGGCGGCGCTGCCCGGCTCGGCAAGCTGGACGAGCATGCCGGAGGTGCCGATGACCTTGCGCTCGACCACGTCGGCCACCGTCACCGAATTGAGGTACAGGTGGATCTGGTTGCCCAGTTCCTCCCACAGCTCGTGCGTCAGGCAGCGGGAGCGGTTGGTGCGGCAGCCCTGCGGCGTGATGTTGGCGCAGCGGGTCGTGCGGATCGGCTCGTCCACCGCCAGGATGATGTCGGAGATGCGGGTGGCGTCGGCGGCATGGGCCAGCAGGTAGCCGCCGCCGGGGCCGCGCACGCTCTTCACCAGGCCGCCCTTGCGCAGCTTGGCGAAAAGCTGCTCGAGATAGGAGAGCGAGATCTCCTGCCGTTCGGCGATATCGGCCAGCGCCACCGGGCTGCCATTGCTGTTGGCGGCCAGATCGACCATCGCCATGACGGCGTAGCGGCCCTTGGTGCTCAGTCTCATTTACCCTCTCCCTCTTTCTTCGGCCCGGCCCACGTCGGAATTTGTGTTGTGGGTGATCGCCCGTTTCGGGTACCGGGCCGGCCGGCCTTGTTCAACAGGGCCCCAGCGGCCCCGCCCCGACGGGGTGGTGTTCGCGTTCGCGCACCGCGCCGTCGGTGACGCCCGTGGCCGGCAGGACCGGCGGTTCGACACCCGGCAGGCCTGCGTTGGCACGCTCCAGCTCCTCGACGCGCTGGCGCAGCGTGGTCACCTGCTCCAGAAGGCCGGTCAGTGCGCGGGCCACCGGATCGGGAATGTCGCCGCACGGCGTGCCGTACGGCAGGAACTTGCTGTTGTCGGTCCTGTCGCGCGGCACCACCGCCTTGGCCGGGATGCCGACAACGGTGGCGCCCGGCGCCACCTCGCCCACCACCACGGCGTTGGAGCCGACGCGGGCGCCCCGGCCCACGGTGATGGCCCCCAGCACCTTGGCGCCGGCGCCGACGATGACGCCGTCCTCCAGCGTCGGGTGGCGTTTGCCGTGGTGCAGCGCCGTGCCGCCCAGGGTGACGCCATGGTACAGCATGACGTCGTCGCCGATCTCCGCCGTCTCGCCGATCACCACGCCCATGCCGTGGTCGATGAAGAAGCGGCGGCCGATGGTGGCGCCCGGATGGATCTCGATGCCGGTGAGCGCGCGGGCAAGCTGCGAGATGACGCGGCCAAGAAGCTTCCAGCCGCGCTGCCAGCAGTAGTGCGCGATGCGGTGCATGACAATGGCATGCAGCCCCGGATAGCACAGCGCGACTTCCAGCCGCGACCGCGCCGCCGGATCGCGCGCCATGATGCCGTCGATCTCTTCGCGAAGATGCTTGAACACCGAGACACCCGCCGTGGTATAGTCCGCGCTCTCGTCCGACGACCGTCGCGGCCTCGAACTCCAGCGGCCGTGCGGGTTGCCCCGGACGACACATCGACGCATATAAGATGACCAAGCAAAACGGTCAAGAATTGTGTTCGCAAAAAACGTGGTCTGGAATGCGAGTCCACAGTAGCTTGTCAGACGCTTCCGGCCCCCACCGCGCGGTGGTTTTCGCCCCTTCCCGTTCGCGCCAGGATCGTCGCCCCCATGCCTGAAGTGCTCATCAACGGTCCGGCCGGCCGCCTCGAAGGTCGCTACACCCACGGGAAGCTTGCGAACGCACCGGTCGCGCTGCTGCTGCACCCGCACCCGCAGCACGGCGGGACGATGAGCAACAAGATCGTCTTCACGCTGTACCAAGCCTTCACCAAGCGCGGCTACTCGGCCCTGCGCTTCAACTTCCGAGGCGTCGGGCGCAGCCAGGGCTCCTACGACAAGGGCGAGGGCGAGCTGGCGGACGCGGCGGCGGCGCTGGACTGGCTGCAGACCTACAACCCGAACGCCTCGCTGTGTTGGATCGCCGGCGTGTCCTTTGGATCGTGGATCGGCATGCAGTTGCTGATGCGCCGGCCGGAGATCGACGGCTTCATCACCGTGTCGCCGCCGGCCAACATGTTCGACTTCTCGTTCCTGGCGCCCTGCCCGTCATCCGGCCTGATCGTGCACGGCGACAAGGACGAGATGGTGCCGAACGCGGCGGTGCAGAAGCTGGTGAACAAGTTGTCGCACCAGAAGGACATCCGCATCGACCACCGCGTGGTGCCCGGTGCCAACCACTTCTTCCTCAACCGCACCGACGAGCTGGCCCGCGAGGTCGACGACTACCTCGACCGCGCGCTGGGCAACCCGCTGGCGGCGGTGGCGGAATAGGGGGCAGGACTTTTCCGGCAAACCGGGAAGGGCCAAATTCCCTGGTAATCAACTCTGGTCCCGGAGGCTCCATGCCGGACACCGTGTCGCTTGCCGATGCCAAGGCCCACATTGACGAATTGGTCGCCCGCGCCGCCGCCGGAGAGGAAATCCTTATTTCGGAAGATGGCCGGCCGCTCGCGCGGCTGATCCCGGCCGGCGCCGCTGGGTTGCGCCAGCCCGGCGCCTGGGCACACCTGCGCGACCGGATCACGGACGAAACGCTGCTGGAACCAGCCGAAGCGGAAGACCTCGATGCTGCGGAGGGAAAGCTGACTGATGCGTTCGGCATCAGCCGGCATCGACGCCAGTGACGCGGCTCCTTCTCGACACCCACGCCGTCCTATGGTGGTTGCTTGGCTCCGACAAGCTGTCGCAAGCGGCGCGCGAAGCGATATCGGTTCCAGCCTCGACCATCTATGTCAGCGCCGCATCCGGCTACGAGATCATCTACAAGCAGGGACTTGGGAAGCTGCCTGCCGACCTTCCCGAACTTGAGCCGGCCCTGCTATCGCAACGGTTCCTGGTACTGCCCGTTACCCTCAATCACATGACGGCCGCCGCCCGACTTCCCAAGCCTCATCGCGATCCCTGGGATCGCATCATCATGGCGCAGGCGCTCACCGAAGGGTTGACGGTGGTAACAATAGACCCGGTGTTTAGCGACTACGGGGGCCCGGTGCTCTGGTAGCGCCGCTCAGACCTTCACCACCACGCTCGCCTCCACCGCCACCGGAAAGTTGACGGAGTTGGCTACGAAGCACAGCCGGTGCGCCTCGTGGTGCAGCGCCTTCGCGTGGTCGGGATCGCCCTTGGCGATGGTCGCGACCGGGCGCAGGGTCACTTGCGCGAAATGCCCGCCGCCGTCCGCCGTCTCCACCATCGTGCCCTCCGCCGCGTCGGCATAGGCGGTCACCACGATGCCGTCGCGCGAGCACAGGTGCAGGTACCACAGCATGTGGCACGACGACAGCGAGGCGACCAGCAGATCCTCGGGGTTGTAGCGCGCCGGGTCGCCACGGAACGCCGGGTCGGAAGAGCCGAGGAGCATCGGCTTGCCAGGCGCCGTGATCTCGTGATCGCGGCTGTAGGCCTTGTAGCCCGAGGTGCCGGTGCCAAGATCGCCGGTCCACGTCACGGTGGCGGTGTAGGTGTGCTCCCGTCCCTGCGCCATGCGCTCCTCTCCCTTGGTTGATTATGCCGCGGCGTGGAAACGCCCTCCGGACAGCGGGGCGGGCACGCCGGTCGTCGTCGGCAGGCTGAGCGGCAGCCCCAGACGCGAGCGCACGGCCAGATAGGCGAAGGCCTGCGCCTCCAGCGCGTCGCCGTCCCAGCCGAGGTCTTCCACCGGGGCGACCGGAGCGCGCAGGCGGTCGGCCAGCATCTCCATGAGCGTGCGGTTGTGCCGCCCGCCGCCGCAGACCAGCCAGCGCGTGGGCGCCTCCGGCAGGTGCGGCAGCACGCGCTCCACCGCGAAGGCGGTGAAGGCGGTCAGCGTCGCGGCACCGTCGGCGGGCGCCAGATGGCGCACCGGCGCCGGGTCGAAGGCGTCGCGGTCCAGCGACTTGGGCAGCGGCCGGTCGAAGTACGGGTGGTCGAGAAGCTCGGTCAGCGCCACCGCGTCGATGCCGCCGGTGCGCGCGAGGTCACCGTGCGCGTCGTAGCGCCGGCCGGCGTGCGCCAGCACCCAGTCGTCCAGCAGCGCGTTGCCGGGACCAGTGTCGCCGGCCACCACGGCGCCGTCCCGGCCGATCCAGGTGACGTTGGCCACGCCGCCGACGTTCAGCACGGCGACCGGCCCCTCCAGGCATGAGGCCAGCGCGCGGTGGAACAGCGGCACCAGCGGCGCCCCCTGGCCGCCGGCCCGCACGTCGGCGCCGCGGAAGTCGTCGACCACGGCGATGCCCGTCTCGCGCGCCAGCAAGGCGCCGTCGCCGATCTGCCAGGTGCGGCGCTGCTCGGGCGCGTGAAGGATGGTGTGGCCGTGGAAGCCCAGGAGGTCCACCGCGTCGGCCGCGACTCCGGCATCGGCCAGCAGGCGGCGCACGGCGTCGGCGTGGCGGCGGGTCAGTTCCCCCTCCACTGCGGTCACCGGCCCGCCGCCGCCCAGGCAGGACCGCAGGCGGGCGCGGAAATCATCGTCGTAGGGGATGGTGAGGAAGGCCACCGGCTCGACCCGGTCATGCCCGTCGGTGCGCACCAGGGCGGCGTCGATGCCGTCCATGGACGTGCCGCTCATCAGACCGACCACGGTTTGCATGGCTGAGGGTTCCCCGGTTCGCGGCTCAGTGCACCGTCGAAACGCTGTCGTCCTCGGCCACCATGATGACCGGGATGGATTCGCCGCGGCGCAATGCGGCGATCTGCGCCTCCATCACGGCGATGCGGCGCTCCTGCACCTCGATGCGCTGCTCATACTCGACGAGCGTGTGCTCGACCTCGCCGATGCGCTCCTCCACGTCCAGCCAGCGGGCTTCGGCCTCGGCCACGTAGGAACGGAAGCGTTGCTGGAGGAGGAGCAGTTGCTGTTCGGCCGGAAGCTCGGCCGGAAGGTCGTCGATGAGGTCGGTCATGGTCGCCGCGGCAAAAAAGGTTCGAGTTCCAAGCATAGCGTGCACGCGCACGCGCGTCGACTCCCGCCCTGCGGATTGTCGCTGGGGCCGCAGCGTGCTATCAGACGCCGCCCAAACCCGCACCAGCAGACAAGAATCGGCCATGACCACGCTGAAATCGGACTTCCTGCGCACCCTGCAGGACCGCGGCTACATCCACCAGTGCACCGACATGGCGGCGCTCGACGCCAAGGCCGCCTCCGGGCAGCCGGTCGTCGCCTACATCGGCTTCGACTGCACGGCGGACAGCCTGCACGTGGGCAGCCTGATGCAGATCATGATCCTGCGCTGGCTGCAGAAGACCGGGCACAAGCCGATCGTCCTGATGGGCGGCGGCACCACGAAGATCGGCGACCCCAGCTTCCGGGACGAGAGCCGGCCGCTGCTGGACGACGCGCAGATCCAGCGCAACATGGACGGCATCAAGCAGGTCTTCGCCAAGTACCTGACCTTCGGCGACGGCCCGACCGACGCGGTGATGGTCAACAACGCCGACTGGCTGGACGCGCTGCACTACATCCCGTTCCTGCGCGACGTCGGCCGGCACTTCACCATCAACCGCATGCTGAGCTTCGAGTCGGTGAAGATCCGCCTCGACCGCGAGCAGCCGCTGACGTTCCTGGAATTCAACTACATGATCCTCCAGGCCTACGACTTCATGGAGCTGTCGCGGCGCCTGGGCTGCGCGCTGCAGATGGGCGGCTCCGACCAGTGGGGCAACATCGTCAACGGCGTCGAGCTGACCCGCCGTATCGACGGCAAGGAGGTCTTCGGCCTGACGACGCCGCTGCTCACCACCGCGTCGGGCGCCAAGATGGGCAAGACCGCGTCGGGTGCCGTGTGGCTCAACGCCGACAAGTTCAGCCCGTACGAGTTCTGGCAGTACTGGCGCAACACGGAGGACGCCGACGTCGGCCGCTTCCTGCGCCTGTTCACCGAGTTGCCGATCGACGAGATCGCCCGCCTGGAGGCCCTGGAAGGCGCCGGCATCAACGAGGCCAAGAAGGTGCTGGCGACCGAGGTGACGGCGCTCGCCCACGGCCGCGACGCCGCGATCGAGGCCGCCGAGACCGCGCGCCGCACCTTCGAACAGGGCGCCGCGGCCGAGGGTCTGCCGACGATCGAGGTTCCCCGCGCGGAGTTGGAGGCCGGCATCGCGCTGGTCGACCTGTTCGTCACCGCCGGCCTGACCGCGTCCAAGGGCGAGGCGCGCCGCAAGGTGAAGGAGGCGGCGCTGAAGCTCAACGACGCCCCCATCGCCGACGAGGCCGCCAAGGCGACCCCCGCCGACCTGAACGCCGACGGCGTCATCAAGCTGTCCTTCGGCAAGAAGAAGCACGCGCTGGTCAAGGCGGTGTGACATGGATCGGAAGGGGAACTGCTTAAGTAATACGACAGTTAACGCCGTCGACGTTGGCGGGGAGCGGCAAAATCAAAAACTTGACAATGAATGACGGCGCCTCTGCCAGGACTACCGCCAAAGCAACTGATAACCAACCACCCGGCAAGGTCGTCTCGATGGTAGCAGTGCTAGCAGGTGCTGAAGCGGCGTGATTGCTCACCGGGGCGGCGGCCGTTGAGCGGTCAGGCGACGACGAAGGTGCCGTCGATCAGGTCGCGGATGGCGGTCCAGGCGGGCTGGCCTTGGCGGCGTGCGGTTCCGGTGACGGAGCGATAGCCGGCGTGGATGTCCGGCCCCCAGTCGGATCGGAACCCGTTGGTCACCGTACGAAAGACGACGGACGGGCGGATCTCCTGCTCGCAGGGCGCGGTGGACGCAGCGGGGTAATTGACGCCACAACGACGTAACTGTCGCCGGCGCCGGCCGACGGCATCATGGCCGGCATGTTCGAGACACCGACCATCGCCCAGCTGAAGATCACCGTCCAGGAGATCGATCCGCCGATCTGGCGGCGCTTGCTGGTTCCACGCAAGACCACGCTGGGCGAGTTGCATCACATGATCCAGGCGGCGTTCGGCTGGCTCGACTACCACCTGCACCGGTTCGAGATCGGCGGCCTGCGCTTCGGCGATCCGGAGATGCTCAACGCGGACGCGTTCGAGGACGATACGCAGGCGCTGCCGGAGGATGAGGTCCGGCTGTTCGACTTCCTGCCCGGCGCGCCGCCGTTCATCTACCTGTACGACTTCGGCGACGACTGGCACCACCGGGTCGAGATCGAGACGCCGCTCCTGGCGGAGCCCGATCGCAAAGACCACGCCTGCATCGATGGCGCGCGCTCACGCCCGCCCGAGGACGTCGGCGGAGTCCACAGCTACAGCGAGTTCCTGGAAGTCTTTCACGACCCGCCCGACCCCGAGCACGCCGACATGCGCCGATGGGCCGGACGCGCTTTCCATCCCGAGAAGTTCGATCTTACGAAGACCGATCGCGCTGTGCGCGCGGCTGTTCGCGCCGCCAAGCGACGGGCGGCGACCATGCGCTACGAGTGACCACCATCGCCTTGGCCGGCCGTAGTAATTGACGCTGACCGGACTTCGAAATTGCCATTGCACAGATGATACCGGCTATGGACGGATTGGCTCGGCTGCTGACAGGATGGACAATGGATCACAAGAAGCTCTTTCATGCTCCATTACATGGGATTTTCCGAGAGCGCCGGCTCCAGCGCTGCCAGCCTTTCCACGCAAAGTGCGGGAGAACCCAAATTTTCCGGGGCCATCTCACACCGCCGTTCCAGATTGCGACGAATCTGCTCACGGGCGCGGAAGAGCCGCGAGCGGATGGTTCCCACCGGTACGCCCAGGCGGTCTGCCGCGTCCTGGTACGAGGCGCCGTCGATGCTCACCAGCTGGATCAGGTCGCACTGTTGCGGCGTGAGGGCGCGGATCGCCTCCCCAACCTCGTCGAGGGCAACGTGCGCAATCTGCGGCGGCGGGATGATGCAGTCGTGTTCGTCCAGTTCGACCTGCGGACGTCGGTGGCGGCACCGGCATTCGGTGAAGAACAGGTGCTTCAGGATCGTCCTTAGCCAAGCTTCCAGGTTGGTGCCCGGCTCGAACTTGTCGGCGTTCCTCAGCGCACGCTCCAGGCAGTCTTGCACCAGATCCTCGGCGGCCGCATGCTCGCCCGTGAGCTTGAGGGCGTAGCGCCGCAGCTCCGGGATGCACGTCAGCAAGTCCTCGCGGAAGGATGTGGGCATGCCGAACCCCTGCTTGCTTGCGGCGGCTGGCAGTCGTCAGGCGGAGGGCCGTTGCCGCGCGTCAGGAGTCCAACCCGCCGCCTTCGGCTTGGGTTCCGCAATTCAGCACATATGTGCGCGATTTGACGATTGGTGCTCAGAGGATCAGCCTCTGGATCCGCTGGCCCAGGGAGGTGTAGCCGGCGAAACTGGTCAGTTGCTCGCGATCGAGGACGGTGAGCCGCCCGTTCTCCACATGGGCGAGCCGCCGCTCCCGCAGTTCGCTGAGCGAGCGGTTGACGTGTGTTCCCGACAGGCCGGTGGCGTCGGCGAGGTGGCGGCGGCGCAGCGGGAAGTCGTAGCAGCCGTCCTTCATCTCGCCCGCCTCCTCGAGCCGCTCCGCCAACTCCAGCATCAGGTAGGCGATGCGCTGTGGCCCCAGCGTGCGGCCCAGCACGGCAAGTCGGCTGTCGGCGCGCCGTTTGTCTTCGGCCAGTGTGTGGATCAGCGCCCGGGTCAGCGCCGGGACTTGGGTGCACAGGTCGTCCAGCGACGGCGCCCGCAGCCGGCACAGCACGACCCGCGTCAGCGCGGTGACTTCGTAGTCCCAGTTGCCCAGCAGCGCCACATGCAGGCCGAACACGTCGCCGGGCAGCAGGATTTCGACGATCTGCCGCGAGCCGTCCGCCATCCGTATCGACCGGAACGCCCAGCCCGAGTAGAGCGTGTAGATGAAGCCGCCGGCCGGACCGGCGCTGAGCAGCCTCGCTCCGGCCGGCCGTACGAGCTGCCGGTCCCGGAGCTTCGCCACATAGTCGAGTTCATCCTCGTCGAGCGGTTTGAACAGGCGCGTCCGTCGCAGAGTGCAATCCTGGCAGGCCACGTTGGGGGCGCCGCGATGGTGAAGGGACGGGCTGCCGTGATCGGGCGTCTGTTCCATGGACCGTTCATGCGATAAACCACCCTTCGGAGGGGATTCGGGGCGCTCCGGCCCGTTCAATGGTGCCGGTTGCGTCCGCGCCCTCCGCTTTCCAGCATATGGTCCTTGCGCAGGCGCCGCGCAGCGTCCTCGTCGCCAACGGAGGCAAGAAAGGAGTCGGCCGCCCGGTCCCAGGCATCGCGTTCCTCATCCGGCTGCGGGTCGTGGCCGGGCCCGTGATCGTGCCGGCCGAGCTCATCATCGGTGTCGGTTCACCCATGGTGGGTTCTCCCTGGTGCGTGGCTGATCCGTCACGTCATCCTCATCGGGTGAGATAGTCGCTGAGCGCCAGGCCGAACAGGATCGCCAGCCACAGCGGCGCCGTCGCTCCGGCCAGCCGCACCAGCGGCCGGGTGCGTCGGAAATGCATGTAGAACCAGACGATCAGCACCGTCTTGGCGACGGCGATGCCCAGGTTCAGAACGGTGTTCCAGGAGCCCAGGTGCAGGAAGGAGACGCCCACGGTCGCCGCCAGCAGCGCCATCAGCGCCGCCCACACCAGAACGAAGGTCGCGCTCTCTCCCCTGGGCATGGCGTCACCCTGAGACGAGGTAGAGGGTGGGGTAGAGGAACACCCAGACGATATCGACGGTGTGCCAGTAGAGGCCCGGCAGTTCCACGCTCTCCGCGCGCTCCGGCAGCCTCAGGTAGCCGCCGAGCACCCGCGCCGACAGGCCCAGCATCAGCAGCACGCCGATGGTCAGGTGCACCGCGTGCAGCCCGGTGGCGGCGTAGTAGAGGTTGAAGAACAGTTCGGCGCCGGGGTGGTCGTGCAGGCGGAAGCCCGGTCCGGGCATCAGGCCCTCGCTGAACTCCTTCTGGTACTCGTACGCCTTGATCGCCAGGAAGATCACGCCCAGCCCGGCGCCCCCCGCCAGCAGGCCGGCAGTGCGCTCCTGCCGGCCCCGCCGTGCCGCGCTCACCGCCAGCGCCACCAGGAGCGAGCTGGTCAGCAGCACCCCGGTGTTGACCGTGCCCAGCAGCTTGTCCAGATGGCCGCTGGCGACGCGCACGCCTTCCGGCACCCGCAGGCGCACCACGGTCAACGCGAAGAACAGCGCGCCGAACATCATCGCCTCGGTGGCGAGGAACAGCCAGATGCCGAGGTGGTTGGCCTCCTGCTGCTGCTCCGGGCGGACGAAGGGGGCGGTGGTCATCCCTGCTCCTCCTGCGGCGGCGGGTAGTCGTAGGCTTCCCAGCTCACCACCGGGATCTCCTCGAAATTGTGCTTGGGCGGCGGCGAGGGGACGCGCCACTCCAGGCCGCTGGCACCCCACGGGTTGGCCGGCGCGCGCGGGCCGTAGCGCAGCGACCACAGCAGGTAGACCAGCGGCAGCAGGTAGCCGACGCCCAGCATCACCGCGCCGGCGGTGGACAGCACCTCCCAGCTCTGGAACTCCGGCGGGTAGGAGTGATAGCGGCGCGGCATGCCCAGCCAGCCGAGGATGTACTGCGGGAAGAAGGTGATGTTGAAGCCGAAGAAGATCAGCAGCGCCGAGATGCGGCCCCAGAACTCCGAATACATCCGCCCGGTCATCTTCGGCCACCAGCAGTGCAGTGCGCCGAGGTACGCCGACACCGCCCCGCCCACCATGATGTAGTGGAAGTGCGCCACCACGAAGGCGGTGCCGTGCGCGTGCACGTCGAGCGCCAGGCTCGCCAGGATCAGCCCGGTCAGCCCGCCGAAGACGAACAGCCCGATGAAGCCCATGGCGTAGAACAGCGGGGCGCGCAGGTCGAGTTGCCCTTTGTAGAGCGTCGCCGTCCAGTTGTAGACCTTGATCGCCGAGGGCACGGCGACCAGGAAGCTGAGGAACGAGAAGACCATGCTGGCGTACATGGACTGCCCGGCCACGAACATGTGGTGGCCCCAGACCAGGAAGCCGATGATCGCGATGGCGATGGAAGCGAAGGCCACGAACTCATAGCCGAAGACGCGCTTCTTCGCGAAGGTCGTCACCAGCTCCGTCACCACGCCCATGGACGGCAGGACCATGATATAGACGGCCGGGTGGCTGTAGAACCAGAACAGGTGCTGCCACAACAGCGGGTCGCCGCCCAGGTCAGGGTCGAAGACGCCGATGCCCAGCGCCCGCTCCAGCGCCAGCAGGATCAGCGCCATCGCCAGCACCGGCGTGGCGAGCACCAGGATCACGCTGGTGGCGTAGTGCGACCACACGAAGATCGGCAACCGAAACCACGTCATGCCCGGTGCCCGCAGCGTGTGGATGGTGACGATGAAGTTCAGCCCCGTCAGGATGGACGAGAACCCCACCACGAAGATCGCGGCGGCCGCCATCACCGTGTGCCCCGGTGCGTATTTGGTGCTGAGCGGCGTGTAGAGCGTCCAGCCCGTCTCGACGCCGCCGGCGACCAGCACGTACGCGGTGAACAGCCCGCCCAGCACGTAGATGTACCAGGACAGCAGGTTGAGGCGCGGGAAGGCGAGGTCGCGCGCGCCGATCATCAGTGGGATCAGGAAGTTGCCGAACACCGTCGGGATGGACGGGATCAGGAAGAACCACACCATCACCACGCCGTGCAGCGTGAAGGCGCGGTTGTAGCCGTCGGCGTGCAGCAGGTCGAGCTTGGGCGTCAGCAGCTCCAGCCGCACCGCGGCCGCCCCCAGCGCCCCCAGGAAGAAGAACCCGGTGATGGAGATCATGTAGAGGATGGCGATGCGCTTGTGGTCGGTGGTCAGCAGCCAGGAGCGCAGCGTATAGCCCGCCTCGATGTAGGTGCGGGGCCGGGCGGCGGGGGTGTTGGCGTCGGGGGTGTAGACGGTCAAGGCTGTCTGTTCCCTTCCCGCGGCAGGGATTTGACGTAGGCGATCAGGCGCAGGATCTCCTCCTCCGACACCTTGCCGGCGAAGGAGGGCATGATCGGTTCGTAGCCGGCGACCACCTGGCGCTTCGGCATCAGGATGCTGTCGCGGATGTAGCGGTCGTCGGCCAGCGCGAAGGTCCCGTCGGACAGCGGCTGCTGCGTGCCGTAGATCCCCGCGAGGTCCGGCGCGTGCACGGAGGCGTTCGCGCCGTGGCAGCCGGAGCATCCCAGGCGGCGGAACAGCCGCTCGCCCTCCTGCGCCAGCGTGCCGTCCACCGCCGAGGAGCGCAGCCACGCCTCGTAATCTCTGGGCTCCTGGACGATGAAGCGGCCGCCCATCAACGCGTGGTCGGTGCCGCAGAACTGCGTGCAGCGCAGCGCGTAGGTCCCCGGCCGGTCGGCCTGGAACCAGATCGTCGTATAACGGTCGGGCAGCACGTCCATCTTCAGGCGCAGCTCGGGCAGGAACAGGCTATGGATTACGTCCTGCGAGGTCATGGTCAGCTTGACCGGCTGGCCGGTGGGGACGTGCAGCTCATTGATCTCGCGCTGGCCGCCGGGGTGCTGGAACTTCCACATCCACTGCTTGGCGACGACGGCGACCTCCAGCGCGCCACCCGGCGGTGTGCGCTCGACGTAGTACAGGTGCGCCGCCCAGACGAAGAAGACCATCGCCAGCAGGAAGGGGATGACCGTCCAGTCCGCCTCGACCCAGAAGCCGCGGGTCGGCGCATGGCTGCGGTCGGCGGGCGAGCCGCGGTAATACTTCGCCGCGAACCACACCATGCCGACGACCACTGGCGCGGCAAGCGAGACGATCAGCGCGCTGAAGGCCCAGACCAGCAGGTCGATGCGGTCGGCGTACGCCGACGCGGAGGCCGGCCAGAAGGGAAGCCAGGACGTCATGGCCCCCTCCGCTCGCGCCGCAGCGCCCAGACGATGCCGCCGCCCAGACCCAGCACGGTCAGCGTCCCGGCGACGCGCAGGGTGCCGAGGATGGTGGCGTCGTAGGTCCCGCGCACGGGGTCGTAGTGGTAGCAGAGCAGCCGCAGACGGTCGGTCAAGCTGCCGATCTTGCCCTCGCCGGCTTCGGTCAGCGCGAGTCGCAGGTCGGTGCCGTCGAAGCCAGCACCGGAGATCCAGCGCGACGCCCGGCCGTCCGCCGTCAGCACGAAGACGCCCACGGGGTGGAGGAACTGCCTGAGGTCCTCGTCCCAGCGGTAGCGGAAGCCGACCGCGTCGGCGACGCGGCGGATCTGCGGTTCGTCGCCGGTGAGGAAGCGCAGGCCCTCGCCGCTGCCCAGGCGCTCCACCGCCTGCGCCCTGGCCGCCGCCGCCTCGGCCGGCCCCTCGGCCGGGTTGATGGAGAGCGCGGTCAGGCGGAAGTCGGCGCCGGCGTGCAGGCCGGTCTCCTTCAGTGCCGACGCGATGCCGCCCAGCGTCACCCCGCACAGGTTCGGGCAGCTATAGTAGGCCAGCACCAGCACCACCGGCGGCCCGCCAAGCGTGTCGTCCAGGCCGGGCACCGCGCCGGCCGGAATGCGTGCTCCGGGCGGGGGCGAGGCCATGATATCGGACAAGTCGGGGGCGGGAGCCGCCAAGGCGGGCGAGGCGGCCAGCAGGAGGGCGAGCAGGGGCAGCAGCCGCATCACTTCCCCTCCTCCGTCCAGCCGCGCTCCGCCAGCAGCGCCATGGCGTCCTCGACGGGGATACGGGCGAGACCGGCGCCACAGTCCACCCAGCCGAGCGCGTGCAGCTCCTTGTCTTCCGCCTCGCGGAACTCCTGGAGGTCGCGGGCCGGCGCCCCCTGCAGCCGTGGCGGCGGCGCCTCGATGGGGGTGCGGGCGATGGGCGCGACTGGCGGCCGGTCGATCGCGCCGACGAACACCGCCTTCATCCCCCAGACCAGCAGAAGGATCAGACCCACGCTCGCCAGCGCCAGCAGCCCGGCCACGAACAGCTTGAGCGGCGGGACGTCGGCGACCTCATGGCCGCGCTCCAGCGAGGTGCGGTTCACGTCAGCCATGGCCCGGCGCCTCCACCCAGCGGGTCTTCCGGCGCAGAAGGCCGCGCCCGGTCAGCACCAGCGCGCCGCCGAACAGCAGCGCCGGCAGCAGGTGCCAGACCGCGTGCTCCTTAAAGGCCGGCAGCACCAGCCAGAGCATGTCCACCGCGTGCCCGGCGAGGATCAGCCGACACAACGCGCCCACTGCGCGCGGGCTGCGCCGGGCCGGCGGGAACAGCAGCGCCGCGAAGGGCAGAACGCCCTTGAGGAACACCAGCGCCCACGCGAACCAGCCCCACGGCGCAGCACCCCGCGCCAGATACCAGGAGACGAGGTGCGGCTTGTTGCCGGACCACACCACGAGGTATTGCATGAAGGCGATGTAAGCCCAGCTCAGCACCAGCGTCAGCAGCAGCGCCCCCATGTGGCCGAGCTGTTCCGGTTCCGGCGGCGGGCCGTCGCGCAGGCGCAGCCACAGCGCCGCGGCGAATCCCGCCTGTGCCGCCGCGGTGAGCACCATCAGGCCGTAGGCGGAGGAGGCGAACTCCGGCTCCAGCGACATTATCCAGTCGATGCCGGCGAAGGTAGCGGTCAGCCCCAGCACGACCAGCCCGGCCGCCGCCGCCGCCCGCCCCATGTCCGGCCGCATCGCCAGCCGGCCGAGCAGTCCCCACACCAGCAGGTACACCACCGACCGCCCGGCGAAGAACCACGGCGCCAGCCAGAACGCCTTCTCCGGCTTCACCTCGTGCATCCACGGGTACACGACGCCCGCACCCAGCAGCACCGGCAGGAAGACCAACGCCGCGAAGGGCAGCGTGGCGGTCACGGCCGTCAGCTCGGCGACCAGCGGCCGGCTCCAGCCGGTGGTGAACAGCCGGTCCATCAGCAGCATCGCCAGCGCGCCGACCGGAATCCACAGCACCACCATCGCGGCGGCCAGCCAGCATTCCAGCAGGAAACGGAGAAACGTCATGGCCGGCCCTCCAGCTTGGCGCGCAGATCGTCCGACAACTCGGCGGCGGCGACGCGCCGGCTCAGTTGCAGGGCTCGGATGTAGGCCAGGATCGCCCAGCGGTCGGCGGGCGCCACACGCGCGGCGTAGGAGTACATGGCGCCGTAGCCGTTGCTCATCACGTCGAGAAAGTGTTGGTCCGGCGCCTCGATCAGCCGTTGCTCGAAATAGCTGGGCGGGCGGGGGAAGCCGCGCTGGACGATCATTCCATCACCCTCGCCGGTGCGGGCGTGGCAGGGGGCGCAGTTGATCTCGAACCGCTCGCGCCCGCGCGCCAGCAGGGCGGCGGTCATCGGCGGGCGGGTGGCCAGGGCCTGCTCCGCCGCCAGCGCGTCGCGCGCCACGGTGCCATCCGGCGGCGGCTGGTTGACGCGGTGGTCGGGCAGCCGGGCCGCGGTTTCGTACACCTTGCGGTTCGGCTGCTCCACCATGCGCTGATCGCAGGCGGCCAGCAGGATCAGGGGGAGGAGGAGGGCGGCTCTCATCCCGGCACCTCCGACACCGAGACCGCGCCGCATGCCTCCAGGAAGGCCCGGGTGCGCTCCGGCAGGAAGTGTGGGTCGGCGGCCTCGATGCACAGGAAGAAGCGGTCCACCTCGGCCGCGGAGAAGCGCTTCGCCTCGAACACCGGGTGGTTGAGGCGCGGCAGCCGGTTCAGCGCCAGCATGGCGACCACGGCGAAGATCGTGGCGCCCAGCACCGTCAGCTCGAACGCCGGAAGCACGAAGGCCGGCCACGCCGCCTCCGGCCGCCCGCCGATGTTGAGGGGATAGCTGACGACGTTGGCGTACCATTCCATGAACAGGCCACCGCCGCCGCCGAACAGCCCGCCGGCCAGCGCCGCCCAGGCGACGGGCGAGGTGTTGGTGCCCAGCGCCTCGCCCATCCCGCTCACGGGCATCGGCGTGTAGGCGTCGAGCCGCCGGTAGCCGTCGGCACGCGCCCGCTTCACCGCGTGCATGAGGCGCTCGGCCGTGTCGAACTCGGCCATCAGGCCGTAGAGGGGGAGCGGCTGCGGCATCTAGCGCTCCCTCTCTTCGTGCAGCACCTCCTTGACCTCGGCGATGGGGACTGAGGGTAGGAAGCGCACGAACAGCGTGAAGGCGAAGAGGAAGAACCCGACGAGGCCGAAGAACAGCGTCCACTCCCACACGCTCGGCACATACGGTCCCCAGGAGGAGGGAAGAAAGTCTTTGGACAGCGCGCTTTCGACCAGCATGTAGCGCTCGAACCACATGCCGATGGTCACCGCCAGCGCGACCAGGAACATCACCGGCATGGTCCGCCGCAGCCGCGGCAGCCACAGCAGTTGCAGCGGCACGAAGTTCAGCACCACCGCCGACCAATAGGACAGCGCGTACGGCCCGGCCACGCGGTCGAGCAGCGTGCCGCGCTCGAACGGCTCGGCGCTGTACCACGCGGTGAAGGCGTCCATGACGTAGCCGTAGGAGGTCATCAGCCCGGTCGCCAGCAGCCACTGGCCGAGCAGGTCCATGTGCCGGTCGGTGATCAGGTCGCGGAAGCCGAACACCGCGCGCAGCACGATGGCGAGCATGACCACCACCGCGAAGCCGGAGAACACCGCGCCCAGCACGAAGTAGGGCGGGAAGATCGTGCTGTGCCAGCCGGGGATGGGACCGACGGCGAACAGCATCGCCACGCCGGAATGCACCGACACCACGAGCGGCACGGCGATGGCCGCGACGATGACGTAGGCGCGCCGCCAGCGCGCCCAGTGCGCCGCCGAGCCGCGCCAGCCCAGCGCCATCAGCCCGTACACCACCTGCCGCTGCCGGCTCGTGGCGGTGTCGCGCAGCGCCGCCATGTCCGGGATCATGCCCACGTACCAGAAGATCAGCGAGACCGTCAGGTAGGTGAAGAAGGCGAACATGTCCCATTCCAGCGGGCTGCGGAACTGGGGCCACAGGTGCATGACGTTGGGATAGGGGATGACCCAGTAGAAGTAGAAGGGCCGCCCCAGGTGCAGCACCGGGTACATGGCCGCGCACGTCGCCGCCAGCAGCGTCATCGCCTCGGCGAAGCGGTTCAGCGAGTTGCGCCAGTGCTGACCGGTCACCAGCAGAACGGCCGAGATGAAGGTCCCCGCGTGCCCGATGCCGATCCACCAGACGGTGTTGGAGATGGCGATGCCCCAGTTGACCGGGATGTTGATGCCCCAGACGCCGATCCCCTTGAAGAACAGCCAGAAGATCGACACCAGCAACATCATCACCATGAGGCCGCTGGCCCCCAGCACCGCCAGCCATTTCCAGCCCTTGCCCGGCGGGTGCAGGACGGAGCCGGCGATCTGCCCGGTGACGCGGCGGTAGGTCAGGTCGGCGGGAAGCGTCTTGCCCTCGGCCATGGCTCACGCCTCCTTGGTGTGGCGCTTCTCGCCGATGCGGGCGAGGTAGGTGGTGCGCGGGCGGGTGCCGAGTTCCTCCAGCAGCGCGTAGGCGCGGCCGTCCGTGCGCGCCTTGGCGACGGCACTGTCCGGGCGGTTCTTGTCGCCGAAGGCGATGACACCGGTCGGACAGGCGGCCTGACAGGCGGTGCGCACCTCAATGGCCGCCGGGTCGCGGCCGTCGCGCTTGGCGTCCTGGCGGGTGCTTGCGATGCGCTGGATGCAGTAGGTGCACTTCTCCATCACGCCGCGGGCGCGCACGGTGACGTCGGGGTTGTACTGCAGGCCCTGCTGGTCGGCGGCGATCTGGCCGTATTCGAAGAAGTTGAAGCGCCGCACCTTGTAGGGGCAGTAGCTGGAACAGGTGCGCGTGCCGATGCAGCGGTTGTAGATCTGCTCGTTGATGCCGTCGGGGCTGTGCACGGTGGCGTTCACCGGGCAGCCGACCTCGCAGGGCGCCTTCTCGCAGTGCATGCAGGGCACGGGGAGGAAGTGGATCTTCGGGTCCTCCGGCGCGCCCTCGTAGTAGGAGTCGACGCGCAGCCACAACATCTCGCGCCCCATGGCGACCTGCTCGCGTCCGACCGAAGGCACGTTGTTTTCCGCCTGGCAGGCGATGACGCAGGCGTTGCAGCCGATGCACAGGTCGGTGTCGATGGCCATCGCCCAGGCGTTCACCGGGTATGTCCAGTCGGGGTAGAGGCTGGGCGGCTCCTCCTCGATGGGCTTGAGCGTCGGGGAGTCGGGGGTGACGACGCGGATCGGCTCGGCCTCGGCGATCTCGTGGTGCGGCTGGGTGGTGACCAGCGGGTGGCGCTCGCCGGTCTTGCGGATCTCCAGCCCGGTCGCCGCCCACGGTGCGCCGGAGCTGCGCAGCGCGTAGGCGTCGACCCCCACGCCGTTGCCGACCCGCCCGGCGCGCCGCCGCCCGTTGCCGAGGAACAGCGTGACCGAGCGCTCCGCCTGTCCGGGCTGCACCAGCACCGGAGCACGCAGCGTGCGTCCGCCCATACCCAGGTTCACGAGATCGCCGCTCTTCAGGTCCCGCTCGCGGGCGAGTGTCGGGCTCACCGCAGCGTAGCTGTCCCAGCTGATCTTGGACACCGGCTTGGGCAGCTCCTGGAGCCACGCGACATTGGCGCGCCGGCCGTCCCATAGGCAGGGGTCGGGTCGCAGCGTGAGTTCGATGCCGCGACCCGGCTCCGGCGGCGCGGCGATGCGCCCGGACACGGGGGACACCTCCACCGGCGCCTCCGCGGTGCCCTCGATGAAGCCCTGGTGCAGCGCTCCCCGCCATGCCGCGTCGGTGGACAGCCGCTCGCGCCACGTGTCCCGCACCAACGCCTGCGCCCCGGCAAAGGGATCGCCGGCCAGAACGGCGATGATCTCCACCAGGGGCCGCCCGCCGAAGATCGGGCGGATGGTGGGCTGGAGGATGGTCGCCGTCCCGTCCACCGCCCTTCCGTCGCCCCAGCTTTCCAGCGCGTGCGCCATTGGCGCGTGCCAGTGGCTGAGCGCCGCCGTCTCATCGGCGTGCAGCCCGGCGTGCAGACGGAACGGCACGCGCTCGCAGGCCTCGGCAAAGCCCAGGTCGGCCGGCGCGGTGTAGGCGGGATTCACGTCCAGCATGAGCAGCGCGCGCACCTCGCCGCCGTCCATGGCGCGCACGAGGGCGGCAAGGGGCTCTGCGCTCGCCGCGACCGGAGCGGTGTAGGCGACCGCGCCCGTCCGCAGCGCCGCGTTGATGCGGTGCGCTGTGGACCGGGCCTCCGGCGGCAGATCGGTTCCCGTGGTCACCAGGGCGCGGTCGCCGTGCTCGCGCAGCAGCCCGGCGGCCTCGTCCACCCAGCGCCGCTCCCGTTCGGTCAGCGTCACTTCACCCCCGGCGCCGGACACGGACAGCGCGCCGGCCAGCGCATGGACCAGCAGCGGAAGGCGGGCGGCTTCCACCGGCAGCCGGTCGGCCGCCACGGCGCCGGTCGGTGTCGGGGCGGCCTCGGCCACCATCAGGCGCGGCAGGTTGCCGGGCAGGCGTCCCTGTGCCCGCCGCACGGCCCAGCCGAACGCGTTGCGCAGTTGCGCCGGGCCGGTGCCGAGCAGATCGTTGCCCAGGCTCACCACCACGTCCGCCTGACCGAGGCGCGGATGCACGGCGAGAGGCCGTCCGAAGGCGAGTTGCGTGCCGTCCTCGTGCTGTTCGGACCCGACGGACTCGTGGACGTGCCAACGTAACTCCGGGAACTGGCGGCGCAGAGCGTCGATGTGGCGCAGCAGCGTCGGCGAGGTGATGGCGCCGGTCAGCAGCCGCACGCCGCGCCCGCCATCGGCCTGCCACTGCGCGCGCTGAGTGGCGACCACGGTGGCGAAGGCGTCCCAGGTCGCCGGCCGGTCGAGGTGGCGGGGTGTTTGCGAGCGGTCGGGGTCGTAAAGTTCGAGCACAGCCGCCTGGCTGTAGGCGTCGAGCGCCGTCGGGTTGATGCTGTCACGCGCCAGGGGATGGTCGGGGTTGCCGTCCAGGCGGGTGGGGCGGCCCTCGTGCGTTTCGGCCAGCACCGGCTGGACGAAGCCCTCGAACGGCACGGCGGTGGCGTAGAACCGCGGCGTTCCAGGCACCGCCAGTTCCGGCTGGACGACGTAGGGCACCGCCTCCTCCTTGCCGCAACCGGTCAGCCCGGCCAGCAGGATGGAGGCGGCCATGGCGCGCAACACCTCGCGCCGCCCGGTTTCCGGCAGGGCTAGGCCGGGAAATTCCTCGGCCAGGTAACGATGGAACGGCGCGGATTCCGCGGCCTGCTCCAGCGTCCGCCAGAAGCGCCGGCCGCCGCCGGTGCGCAGGCGCGCGGCAATCTCGGCAAGGTCGGGCGGGAGAGGGCGTGTGCTCATGGCCTCACCGGTGGCAGACATAGCAGTCGTCGAGGCGCCCGGGATGGATGCCGAGCTTCGCCATGCGCTCCTCGCCGCGTTTGCGCTGGTCGGGGGGCGGCTGCCAGTCCATGTCGAACACCTCCGAGGGATCGCGCAGGTTGGGCGCCGGGTCGCGGTGGCATTCCAGGCACCAGCTCATCTGCAGGCTGCGCGCCTGATAGGTCAGCGGCATGCGGTGCACCGGCCCATGGCAGGTCGAGCAGCCGACGCCGCGCGCCACGTGGACGGAGTGGTTGAAGTAGACGAAGTCTGGCAAATCGTTGACCCGGTTCCAGCGGATGGCGGTGTCGTTGGCGAGGCTCTGCCGCACCGGCGCCAGCATCGGCGCGCCGGTCCAGATCTGCGAATGGCAGGTCATGCAGGTGTACGTCGGCGGAAGTCCGGCGCTGGCCGCGGTCTCGACGCCGGTGTGGCAGTAGCGGCAATCGAGCCCCAGGCCGGACACGTGGTGTTCGTGGCTGAACGGCACCGGCTGCTCCATGAAGATCCCGGTGGTGGTAAACCAGTTCGAGTTGACCAGCCCGCCGATCACCAGGAAGGCCGCGAAGGCCCCAAGCACGGCGAGCACCATGAGCAGCCGCAGCCAGGTGTCGGCGGAAGGCCGGAAGATCTGGGCCATGGCGTGCGGACGCTCCCCGTGGGGTGGTGGCGTGGTACTCTGATTCCGGCCGACCAACGACGGAATGCGGCGGCGGTTCCCTCGCCATTGGGTGTACGCCGACACGCAACGCCCGGCGCGGGCGGACATGCGCAGCGGCCGGGCGCCAGCCCGATCATTTGGCGTCCGACCGTTCGCTCTTCCGCGAGGCGCGCTTCATGTGGTCGCGTCGGCGGCCCTCCCGCCCCTCATCGACGAGGGCATTGATCTCAGCCCCGGCCAGGATCGACAGGGCGCTGAGATAGAACCACAACAGCAGGATGACGGCGGCGCCGAGCGACCCGTAGAAGCGCCCGAACGACTGGGCGTGCGCCACGTACACCGACAGCCCGAAGGAGGCTGCGATCCACAGCGCGGTGCCGGCGAGCGCCCCCCCAGCTCATCCATTGCCAACGCGGCCGAGCCCTTGCGGCACACTGGTGACGAACTCGCGAAGGAGATCGGCTGTGCGATCCGGCAGAATGGTCCGCGATGCGGTGATCGATCCCTGCAATGCGCCCGGGCCGGGCGCCATGCCCCAGACCACGGCCACCGCCGCCAGCGCCGGCAACACGCCCACGATGCCGTGAAATGCCATGGCCGACGCCACCATGAGCACGAGAGCATGCAGAACTCCTGGGGGGTTCGGGTGGGCAAGAGGAGCGGGGGGCAGTAAGGTTCGAGAACGCCCCCGCGAAACAGACTTCACCATGCCTCGCCGGTTGTCCGCCAAGAGCACGCCCCCGGAACCGCCTTCCGGCTCGATCCTCCAGGTGAGGGGCCACCTGCTCGGGATCAGCCCCATGGTCTGGCGGCGGCTTCTGGTGCCGAGCGCGTACACGCTCGAAGAACTGCACGGCGTCTTCCAGGTGGCGATGGGCTGGGAAGGCATCCACCTCTACCGGTTCGGGATCCGCGCCGTCCATTACGGCTCGTTCGCGCTGTGCGTCTCCCTCGACTCCTTCCGATTCCGCAAGAGCGCCAAGTTTGTCTACGATTAAGACATGACCGGCTCCTGGCGGCACGAGGTCCGGATCGAGGATCGTCTGGAGCCCGAACCGGGGCGGTCCTACCCGCTCTGCATCGCCGGCGACCACGCCTGTCCGCCCGAGGACTGCGGTGGCCCGGAAGGCTACACCGACCGGCGACGCGACGCCGTCGGCTTCGACGCCATGGACGACGTCGCCACGCTGGCCGGTCTGATCAAAGCGATCGCGGGTGAGAAGCGGACCATCTTTCTCGACGATCCCGATGCCCGTTGGGAAATGGAGGACGTCGTCGACCGTATCAAGGCCCGCGAGCCTTTCCTGGCCGACACCTTTTCCCGTCGTGTGGTCAACCAGCGCGTCCGACAGGACGAGCACCATGTGCTCATGCATCAACAGCTCTGACGGGAACCGCCCAGAAGGTCGGCGGCGAAGGCGGCGGCCGGCGCTCCGCGGTCGGCAGCGACCCTCGAACCGCCAGCTTCACCGACTTGACGGTGCCAAAACTGGGAAGAGCCGGATTCTCGAAGCCGATTGACACGTCCATCCCGTCAGAACCGTTTTGGCTACCCGACCGCGTGCTTGCGCTCAGTCGCGAAGGGGCTGAGGCCGAGCCACTGGTGCATGGAGCGGGCAAGCGCGGAATCGCCGGTCAGTTCCACGCGCCCGGCCTCGACCGCTTCGCTGAGGCGCGTCAGCCCCATCCAAACGGCGGTCATGGTGCGCAGGTCGGTGACGACGTAGAGATCCACGTCGAAGCCGGGATCGACCGAACAGAGATCGACGTCGCCATTCTCGACGACGAGCCACCAGTTGCGCCGGGCGGGCGACTGATCCGGGTACAGAAACTGTATCACCCGCCGCCCCTCGGGCATCGGGGTGGTGTCGAGGTTGCGCCGCATGTCCCACATCAGCAGGCTGGGGTCGAGGTTGCGCAGGCTGGGCTGGGACTGGACCCAACGCTGCCCCCAGAAGCCGATGCACTCCACGACCCCGCGCAGGTCGCGCCCGGCCTCGGTCAGGCGGTATTCCCCGGCGCCCTCGCCCTCCGCCACGCGGCTGAGGACGCCGGCTTCCTCCAGCTCCTTCAGGCGCTTCGACAGCAGTGCAGGCGACATGCGCGGCACGCCCTTGCGCAGCTCGTTGAAGCGGGTGCTGCCGGCGACCAGCTCGCGCAGGACCAGCATGGTCCAGCGGGTGCACAGGACCTCCGACGCCATGGCGACGGGGCAAAACTGCCCATAGCTCTGTGATTCCATGCGGGCCTCCCTGCGGGTGCCGGTACAGATGCTGAACTTGAGGCTTGCCTTCCCTTGGGGACATGCTGTCCGTCCGCTCAAATCACAGAGCAAGGAGGCTGCAATGTCCAACGGCATTTGCAAACATACGCCCGCATCCACTCGCACGCGATGGCTCGAAAGGGGGTGGGTCTTCGTTGGCTGCGGCCTGGCGGGCGCGATGCTCGCCGCCACTCCGGTCCATGCGGAGATGAGTCGCGACGAGATCATCAGGAAGGCGCTGAGCGCCGGACCGCCGCAGATGGCCGAGACGGCGATGGTCGTCGGCCCGGACGGCACGGTGCTGAAGGAGGGGACCGGCAAATTCACCTGCATGCTGACGCCGGCCGAGCCCACCGGCGGCGCGCCGATGTGCGCCGACAAGACCTGGATGCCCTGGGCCGACGCCTGGGTGAACAACAAGCCCTACACCCCGTCCGGGCGTCTCGGGCTGGCCTACATGTTGGCGGGCGACACGTCCAACGGCGGAGCCAGCAACACCGATCCCTCTGCCATGGCGCCGACCGCCGACAACGAGTGGGTGGTCGAGGGGCCGCACATCATGCTGATCGTCCCCGACGAAACGCTGCTGGCGGACATTCCGTCCGACCCGAACAGCGGCGGCCCCTACGTCATGTGGCGGGGAACCCCCTTCGCCCACGTGATGATGCCCGTGGGCCCGCGTCCCGCGCAACGTCAGGTGGCCGAGAAATAATCAGCACAGGGAGAGCGCCATGACCGAGTTGTCGCTGCGCACCATCGACGGAAACCGGGTCTCCCTGGACAAGGAGACCATCGCAGGGCTGGCCGCGCAACTGCGCGGCACCGTCATCCCGCCGGACTCCCCGGCTTATGACGAGGCCCGCCAGATCTGGAACGCCATGATCGACCGGCGGCCGGGCCTGATCGTCCGCTGCCACGGGGCGGCCGACGTGCTTCAGTGCGTCCGGCTGGCCCGGCAGCACCGGCTGCTGACCGCCGTGCGCGGGGCCGGGCACAACATCGCCGGCAACGCCGTCTGCGACGGCGGGCTGATGATCGACCTGTCGCCCATGGCGTCGGTGCGCGTCGATCCCGCCCGCCGCGCCGCCTGGGTCGGTCCCGGCGCGACGCTCGGCGACTTCGACCGCGAGGCGCAGGCCTTCGGGCTGGCCACGCCGCTCGGCATCAACTCCACCACCGGGGTGGCCGGGCTGACGCTGGGCGGCGGCTTCGGCTGGCTGAGCCGCAAGCACGGGCTGACCGTGGACAACCTGACCTCCGCCGACGTGGTCACCGCCGCCGGGCAGTTCTTGCGGGCCAGCGAGGCGGAGAACCCGGACCTGTTCTGGGGCATCCGGGGCGGCGGCGGCAACTTCGGCGTCGTCACCGCCTTTGAGTTCCAACTGCACCCGATCGGGCCGGAGGTGCTGGCGGGCCTCGTCGTCCACCCGTTCGAGCGGGCGAGTGAACTTTTGCGCCAGTACCGGGAAGTCGCCGCCCGCATGCCGGACGAGCTGGCCTGCTGGGTGGTGCTGCGCAAGGCGCCGCCCCTGCCCTTCCTGCCCGCCGAGGTGCACGGGAAGGAGGTGGTGGTCTTCGCCGTCTGCTACGCCGGTGACCCGGCGGCGGGGCGCAAGGCGGTGGAGCCGATCCTGGCGCTCGGGGCACCGCAGGGGCAACCGCTGGGCACGCATCTGGACCCGATGCCCTACGTCGCGTGGCAGGCGGCATTCGACGCGCTGCTGACGAGGGGCGCCCGCAACTACTGGAAGTCCCACAACTTCACGGCGCTGGACGACGGGCTGCTCGACCTCACCGTCCAATACGCCGCGCAGCTGCCGACCCCACAGTGCGAGATCTTCATCGGGCAGATCGGCGGGGCGACCAAACGGGTGCCCTCCGACGCCATGGCCTATCCGCACCGCGACGCGGAGTATGTCATGAACGTCCACACCCGCTGGGACGACCCGGCGGACGACCGGCGCTGCGTGGACTGGGCACGTGACTTCTTCACGGCGGCCACGCCCTACGCCACCGGCGGCGTCTACGTGAACTTCATCACCGAGGACGAGGAGCGGGTCGCGGCGGCCTACGGCGCCAACTACCAGCGGATGGCCGCGCTGAAGCACCGCTACGACCCGGAGAACCTGTTCCGCCTGAACCAGAACATTCCGACCCAGGCGGCGGCCTGAGCCTCCATCACCATGAGCAGGGAGCGGTCGTCGTAGGGTTAGCATGGGTGCGGCACGAGGGGCGTTCGCCGGTGACGCGGAAGCCGTGGCGCCGATAGAGGCGCAGCGCCCCCTCGTTCTGCGAGAAGACTTGCTGGCTGACCTGCCGGCAGCCGGCAAGGCGCGCCTTTTCGCGCGCAAGGTTGAGCAGGCGGGAGCCGATGCCCTGGCCCCGCAGCCCCTCCCGCACGGCGAAAGCGTTGATGTAGAAGGTGCCCGCCGCCTGCTGTTCCAGGGCGACCAGCGGGCGCAGCAGGTCGGCCCCCCCTGACAGCGCGGTCAACGTTGGTGCACAACTTGGCGCGCTGTCAAAGTTTGCCCTGACCGACAGGTGATCAGGCGCCCTTGCGGGAGACCGGCCTGCCCAAGCTGGTTATGATGTCGGACTTATGTAGCACCCGCCACCGCCTGACTCTGCCGTCGGCTGGCCCTGGACGGTAGCGTGTCCGCCACGAGCCAAGCAGGAAGGGAGACGGAGTATGGGCGGGCCGCATGTCGTCAGCGCCTTGCGTGAGAAGCGGGCCGAGATCTCCGGGGCGATCGTTGACCTTGAGAAGCGGATCGTTCAGCACCGGGCTGACCTGGTGCACCTGGACGCCACCTTGCGCCTGTTCGCCCCGGACCTGGAGCCCGCGAGCATCGCGCCGAAGAAGCCGGCGGCGGCTCGCTCCCACTACTTCGCCACCGGCGAGCTGGCGCGCCGCTGCCTGGACGCGCTGCGCATTGCAGAGGGACGTGTCGTGGCCGCCGAGTAGACCGCCGTCGCCGCCATGCGCGACAAAGGGCTCGATCCGGAAAACCGCAAGACCCGCTCCGACTTCATCCAGCGCGTGCTCAACACCCTGAGCGCCCTGAAGGGCAAGGGCACGGTGGAGAAGCTCGGCAATGGCCTGGGCGCCCGCTGGCGGCTTCCGGCCGAGCCCGCCGATCACGCCGCGGCGGATGCGCGAGAAGAAGGACTCCGCCCCGTTGATGCAGGCGCCGTCCTGGCTGTAGGCGTCCTGGTGGTTGATGCGGCGCATCGCGTACCGGGCGTGCAGGTCGTTCCAGGCGCTGGCCTCGTCCGCATGCACCTCGGTGCCCTTGGCGATGCGGGTACGGATGAACGTGCCGGCGGCGTCCTCGGAGGGGAACACACCGGTCACGGTGCGGCCGTCGCGCTTGCGGATGGTCACGACGCACCGGCGCTTGCCGGTCTGGTTGACGGCCAGCCGGCGGTCCTTGCGATCCTCCTTGCGGTTCTCCGGGCGGACGTGGCCGCCAAAGCAGGCGCCGCCGATCTCCGCCGTCCTGCCCGCGCCGCCGATCACAACGCCCTGGCTCTCGGCAGCCATGATTTCGCGGAGGTCGTGCCCCGCCGAGTGGTGTAGCAACCGTGTTCGACGAGGAAAGTTCGTGAACCGGGCGTGCTCCGCGTCAAGGCTCGCGCTGGCGCGCGCCCGCCCTTTGGGCGGCGGCGGCCTTGACCCGT
>Ga0196970_1000096_pt1 | contig 145190 bp, 147 predicted proteins | sample S1v_513CmetaG_FD_148672 | JGI IMG/M metagenome (GOLD analysis project Ga0196970, IMG submission 148672) | Soil microbial communities from Anza Borrego desert, Southern California, United States - S1+v_5-13C | ecosystem: Environmental > Terrestrial > Soil > Desert | place: USA: California... | reverse complement strand
CATCATGCAGCCACGTGACGGAAGCAATTGATCCAGAAGGGGTTCCGGGACCACGGGGTGGCACAGTGGAGAACAGGAATCATTCCCAAGCTTACGACGAGGGTTCGATTCCCTTCACCCGCTCCAACGCTACCGCCCTGAAACGCCTGAAGGTTTTCGGGCAGGCGGCTCCCACACAGAACTTCTCGGACGCTCTCACCGTGGTACGCCGGCACAGGCCGGCGTACCACGTGGATGCGGTTTCGGTAACCAACTTACCATAGGTCGAAAACGCCGGGGGCATGCCGCTGGAGAACGCCCCTGACGCCCTCCACGACCACGTCACGAACGCCACGCGAGAGATGAGGGACAACGATGGTCAGGACTTCCATTCCCTGCCCATCAACATGTGCCTGGTGACACTCAACACCTGGAATTGGCCGTCCCCATCCCACGCTCACATCCTCGTCCTGCAAATGTTCAAATTTTGCAAATAGCCGGCTGGAATACTTGTTCGGTTTCAGAGCCGCTTTCAACCACTTGAACCCTGTCCGACCGCCGACAAGGATCACCTGCGGTCGAACATAACCGATGATCTCGGTGATGAAAGGTGCAGCCATGGCCGCGGCTTCCAGTGGGTCGAGTGGGTGGCGGTTGGCATCGACCAACGAGGCAGCGTTCGGGCTGCGGTGCCAAATCACATTGCTGCCCTGTACACGGCGAACCTTCGCAACGTCGCCGCACAACCGGAGAAGGAACTGTCCAGTGTTCCGCGATGTGTCTCCATCACCGTCTATAAACTCGCTGTGACCAGAGAGGAGTTCCTCGTCCGACAGGATTTTGGCGTCTGGTGATCGACCAAACTCGCCAGCCGGATTCTGCCCGAGCCATAAGATCGGATGCTCTTGAGGGAGCGAGTAGAAGATCGAGTAATGTCCCCGGTGCTCCAGGCCGCTCTCCGCTCGCCACCGACGGTCGATGGAGTCCATGAATTCCTTGGGATTCAGTCTTCCTCCCATCCGACACTGTCCCCACTGGTTCTCGAATATTTCAGTCCAGCTTCTTCGCGATTTCCGCCGCAGTCATGTGCGTATACCTCAGCAGCATCCGCATGTCCTTATGGCCGCTGATCAGGGCAACCTCGGGAACACCGAGGCCCTTCTCGAAGAAACGGCTGATCGCTTCGTGACGGAGATCATGGAAGTGAAGGTCATCAACGCCAGCATCACCGACCGTGGCATCCCAGGCTCGCTGCACCGCCCGCACATGGTAAGGAAAGGGTGACTTTAACTTCAACCCCTGACGGCCTTCCAGAATCTGAATGGCTTTGCGACTCAGCGGTATGACTCGGGGCGTTCCGTTCTTGCTGTCCTTGATGAGCAAGGTACGCGAAGTCCACTGGATGTCAGCCCACAGAAGGTTGAGAATCTCGCTCTGACGCATCGCGGTTTCAAGTGCGAAGCACATCAGGCCAACGATGTCGCCGGCCATGATCGACTGCCCTGCCACCGTTAGCCGATTGAACTCGTCCGACGTGAGACGCCGCACGCGACCTGATGGCTGCTTGGGTTTCCGGACTTTCGACACGGGGTTCTCGGGAAGACCGAGATCCCACTCGTTCATTGCGACTCGGAACACCTGTCCCAGAAGGACGAGGTCATGGATAACCGCCTGAGAGCCAACCGACTTGAGCCGCTTGTCCCTGAAGGTTGCGATCATTCCGGGCGTCACTGCATCAGCCGCGGTATCCGAAATCGCGTCCCTCAGCAGCTTGTTGATTCGGCAGGTTTCATGCCGCCGGCTTTTCTTCCGGGGGGTAACCTGATCGCGGTAGCGTTCCAGTAGTTGCCGGAGCGTAACCGGACAGGACGGCCTTGACGAATCCATCGTCGAGGTGCCGTTGGCATGAACTTCAGCCTCCGTAGCCCTCGCCCAAGCTACGGCCTCCGATTTGGTTGGAAAAGTCCGCGACACAGCCGGTGAGCCGCTGAGTCGGATCTGCACCTGCCACTTGGCCCCACGCTTCCTGATCGTCGGCATGCTCGCCCGTCACTGTGACAAACAGTGTGACGGAGAGCGTCCGAGAAGTTCTGTGTGGGAGCCGCCTGCCCGAAAACCTTCAGGCGTTTCAGGGCGGTAGCGTTGGAGCGGGTGAAGGGAATCGAACCCTCGTCGTAAGCTTGGGAAGCTTCTGCTCTACCATTGAGCTACACCCGCGCGCCCGCTGTTTATAGGCGAGCGGCGCAGCGGATACAAGAGCGGAATCAAGCACTCCCGTGCGCAGGATCGCTGATCGCCGGAGCGGAGGCTGGAGTGGGAGAGGCCGCTGGCTGGGGAGCGGCATCCTTGGCCCGGACCGGCGCGTCGGGACGGCCGGAGATGGCGCGGGCGACGCCGTCGGCGACCACGCGTTGGCAATGGTCCGCCAGAGCCTTGCGGCTGGAAAAGCCGTCGATGGTTACCGGCGGGTGGAACTCCACCTCGATCGTCATGCCGCCGAGGCGGAAGGCCTGCCACAGGTGCGGCACCAGATCCATGTCGCCGTACCAGGCATAGAAGGGGCGGAAGGCGATGCCCATCGGAATGCCGTCCAGCCGGGTAGCGGCGACGCTGACAGGCTGGACAGTCAGCGGACGGCCGTCGATGCGGCGGGCGGCGACGGCGAACAGCGCGGTCTTGAAGGGAAGGGTGCGGTTGCCGTCGCTGGAGGTGCCTTCCGGGAACAGGATCAGGCTGTCGCCGGCATCCAGGCGGCTGCCGATGTCGTCGCGCTGCTTGTCGACCGAGGTGCGCGCCTTGCGCTCCACGAAGACCGTGCGCTGAAGGCGGGCGAGCAGGCCGAAGAAGGGCCAGGTGCCGACCTCCGTCTTGGCGACGAAGGAACCGGGGATCAGCGACCCCAGCACCGAGATGTCCAGGTAGGAGGAATGGTTGGACACGAACAGCACCGGCCCGCCGGCCACCTGTTCGCCGCGCACCACCACGTCCAGTCCCATCAGCCGGGTGCAGACGCGGTGATAGAAGCGCGGCAGGGTGCGGCACAGCCGCCATCCCCGCGCCACGGCCAACGCCTGGAGCGGAATCAGCAGCAGGGTCCACAGCAGGTACAGGCTCAGGCGCAGGGCCCCGCGGCCGGACGATCCCAGGGCGCGCGCGGTACGGGTCATGATCGCCTCAGCTGCCCTGGCTGTCGCGGCTGCGACGTTCGTAATGCTTGAAATACTTGTCGGTGATCAGGTCGGTCTTCACCACGATGCAGACATCGGTGGTGTTGAACTGATGGTCGATGACCGCACCGTCGCCGATGAACCCGCCCAGGCGCAGATAGCCCTTGATCAGCGGCGGCAGGATGTTCAGCGCCCGTCGGGGATCGATGCGGTCCTTCGGCATGCGGTCCAGCGAAACATGGCGTTCCGGCAGGGCCGTCGCCCGCAGCTCCGGCGGGGCGAGGTGATGGTGGTACAGGTAGGACAGCGGCTCCGCCAGCGCATCGGGGTCGGTGCCGGGCAGGCTGGCGCAGCCGAACATCAAGGCGATGTCATGCTGGAAGACATAGGCGGCGATGCCCTGCCACAGCAGCTGCATGCTGCCGCGGCTCCGGTAGCCGGCGTCGACGCAGGACCGCCCCAGTTCCAGCACCTCGCCGGGATAGCTGGCGAGCCGGCCGATGTCGTACTCGTCGCTGGAATAGAAGCGCCCGACCTTCTCGGCGGCGGGCCGGCGGATCAGCCGATAGGTGCCGACCACCATGTCCGGACCGTTGCCGCGCGCATGGTCGATGACCAGCAGATGGTCGGCCACACCGTCGTAATCGTCGAAATCGCGGCCCTGGGCCTGCATGGCGGGGGAGGGGATCGCCGCCATCTCCTCGTAGAAGACACGGTAGCGCAGGGCCTGCGCCCAATCGATCTCCTCCGCCGACCGGGCCAGCCGCACCTCCAGCGTGCCCAGGCGGATGCCGTCCATGAGCCTGCCGGAAACCGCCGCATCGGAACCGGCGGCGTCCTGTGCGGAGGCTTCGCCCAGCTCCGGGCTGGTCCGGGTCATGTCCGGCTGGTCCAAGCTTGCATCAGCCATGTCGACGGTCCGCTGCGATGGTTCGGGACGATGCGCCGCGCCGGCTGTCTCCGCAGGGGCCCAGGCGGCCACGTCGGGACGAACAGCGTCGCACGCAGCGCAAGGGATAACACGATCAGGCGGTTCCCGGTCAACCGACATCGTATGGCGCCGCCGGCCGGCCGTAACCGGCATCCGCGGTCCTGCAGGCAAGGGCGTCGGGCCTATGGTTTGGGGGCGATCGCCTGGCCACCACGGTTTTCAGGTGAGGTTTTCAGGTCACCGCAAGTGGGACGACCGCGAAAGGGTGGGAGCGGCGGCCCAGGACGCAAGGCGCACCGGAAGAGTATGGACCGGAGGAGGGTGGGCCAGAGCGGGGGCGTCGTGATCGGCGTCCGCCCGCCCTGCGGAAACTCCGATCCTCAGGCGCCGCGGCGGGCGCGGGTGCCGAGGCCGATCTGCTTGGCCAGCGAGCTGCGCTGGCGCGCGTAGTTCGGCGCAACCATCGGGTAGTCGGCCGGCAGGCCCCAGCGGTCGCGGTATTCTTCTGGGGTCATATTGTACGCCGTCTTCAGATGGCGCTTCAGCATCTTCAGCTTTTTGCCGTCTTCCAGGCACACAATATAGTCCGGCGTGACCGACTTCTTGATCGGCACTGCGGGCTGCGGCCGCTCCTCCGCCACCACCGGTTCGGTGCCGACGTTGGCCAGCGACTTGTAGACCTGTTCGATCAGGGTCGGAAGATCGGTCAGTGCGACTGTATTGTTGGAGACATGCGCCGCCACGATCTCCGTGGTCAGAGACAACAGCGCGTTGGAAGGGGACCCGTTGCTCATGTAAGCTTGCTCCGCGGCATTCGTACCTCACCATATAAAGAGGTTTTCTGCGGCGTGCAATATCCATCCTTTGAAACAAAGAGGAATCGGTGACCGAAAAAAGCTCCACAGACTTGTTTCTCGACATCACCTCGCAGGTTTGTCCGTTAACCTTCGTCAAGACCAAGTTGATGGTGGAGCGGATGGACGCGGGGCAGACTCTCGAAGTCCGGCTGAATGCGGGCGAACCCTTGGAAAACGTTCCACGATCCTTGTTGGAGTTGGGTCACAGCATTCTGTCTGTCCACCCCGAACGATTGGATGAACCGGAGGGAGTCCACCGCCTGATCGTGCAGAAAAATTAACCCCTATGCCCCGTCGAGATTGCGGCGCAGGACAAGCGCCGCGACCCGGCCGTCAGGTCGTTTGTAGTATCCGGGACGGCGTCCGACGGAAAAGAAGCCGCAAGCCTTGTATAGAGTCCATGCCGCCTGGTTGTCTTCGGCGACCTCGAGAAACAGCGCAGTCGCTCCCAGATCACGGGACCCGGCGACCGCCGCCTCGACCAGCAGGCGGCCGACGCCGCCCCGCCGGGCCTGCGGCAGCACGCCGATGGCCAGGATCTCCGCATCCTCCGCCGCGACCCGGGCCATGACGAAACCGACCGGCTGGTCCTGCACGTCCAGCGCGATGACGGCGAAACCGGCAGGCGGAGCGGTCAGGGTGGCGACCGACGCCTCATCCCAGGGATCCTCGGGGAAGCAGGCCTGCTGCAGGGCGGCGACCACCCCGGACTCCAGCGGGCCGGCAGGATGAAGGCGGACGGCGGGCGCGGTCACGACCTGTTTCCAGACCCGGTCCCAGGGCCATCCCCAAGGCCGGCCTTGGCACCGGCCGCCTTCTGCACGGTGGCCGCCTTCGGCAGGGTGACGTCGGGCGGACGAAGATAGAAGGGTTCGGCCGGCAGGCCGGTCGGACGGGCGGCCCCCAGCGCCGCCACCACCGCGGCATCCGGCAACCCGTCGCCCGCCGCCACCGCCAACCCGGACCGACCGGCCAGCAGCGGGACCAGCGCCGCCGCCGCGTCGCCGGCCAGCAGCAACGGTCCGGACGGGCACAGCGCGTCGAGCCAGCCGGGGATCGCCGCCGGGTCCGGCATCGCCGGCTCCCCCACCGGCGCCAGCGCGGCATCATAGAGCTGCAGGAAAGGCTCCGCCCGCCGGCTGTCGACGGCGACCAGCAGGGGTCGCCCGGCGCGCTCGGCCTCCGGCACACCATGGGCGATGGCGTCGAAGCTGGTGATGCCCACCACCGGAAGATCCCGTGCGACGGCGATCCCGCGGGCGGCGGCCAGCGCGATGCGCAGCCCGGTGAAGGCCCCCGGCCCGACGGTGACGGCGATGCGGTCGAGGTCGTCGAACGCGGCGCCGGCCTCCGCCAGCACCTCCTGCGCCAGCGGCACCAGCACCTCGGCCTGCCCGCGCGCCATCGGGGCGCTGCGCCGCACGGTCACGCGTGGCGCACCGGTCGAGGCACCCGCCAAGCCGACCGTCCCCTCCCACAGCGCGGCCGAACAGCCGGACGTCGCCGTATCCAGACCCAGAACCTTCATCGCCCCACCTTCCTTAACCGGCCGTATCGGGTTTGCCGCCACGCCGGTCCGTCTTCATACGAGCCTGCCTTCACCATGGATTGCCGGCCGAGCACAATCCCGCACGAGCCTGCATGGCCCGCCGGCCCGGGCATGGCAGACCCGCGACCATGGCAGGCGGCGCCGGCGCCATGCTAGAGGTCGTGCCTCTTCCCAATACGCCGACGATTGCCCTTTCCATGCTGACCGAAATCGCGCCCCCGGCCTTCGACATCGACCTGGAGCTTCTCTACGCCACCGCCGACAACCTGTCGGGCGCGCCGATCTACCGGTCGGCGGTGTGCCTGCTGCACCCCGACGCGGCCCGCCGGCTGACCGACGCCATCCGGCTGGCGCGCGGCATCGGCTGCCGGTTGCGGGTGTACGATGCCTTCCGCCCGGCAGAGGCGCAATGGCGGCTTTGGCACGCCTTTTCCGATCCGACCTACATCGCCGACCCCCGGCTGGGCTCCAACCACACCCGCGGCGTGGCGATCGACCTGACGCTTGCCGATGCCGCCGGCGTGCCGCTGGACATGGGCACCGGGTTCGACGCGATGACGGAGCGGTCGCACCATGGCCGCAGCGACCTGAGCGCGGAGCAGCAGCGCAACCGTGCCATGCTGCTGGGCGTGATGGTCGCCGCGGGCTGGGAGCACTACCCCTCCGAATGGTGGCATTACCAGCTGCCGGATGCGGAGCGCTATCCCTTGCTGACCGACGCCGCCGCCGGCGGGCGGCTGATGTAGGCTGCGGGCGGCATCCCGGCGCCCCGGTATCATGGCGTGTGCTGCGCATCACGCGTTCCATTGTTGCACGCGCGCACCGCATCGCTGCCCTCAGCGGGAAAGTGGCGGTCGACGCTTGTTCGCATGGCGGAGACTATGGCACACCCTTTGCGTCGGGGCGGAGGTCGTCCCGGCCAGCCTATTCCGCAGGGCGCCATGCCGTTCCGTCGTGCCGTCAAGGTTCTCGCTGCCGCCGCGCTGTCCGTCTGGACCGCGCTCGTGCCGGCGTCGCGGCCGGCCATGGCCGACTCCGCTTCCCCGCATGGCGCCAGCGCGGTCGTCTTCGCCTATGACCGCTTCGGCGAGGACCAGAACCCCTCGATCAGCATCCGCATCGACCAGTTCGAAGCCCATCTGGACGAGCTGACGGACGGCGACTACCGCGTCCTGCCGCTGCCGAAGATCCTGGATGCCCTGCGCACCGGGAAGCCGCTGCCCGACCGCACGGTCGCCATCACCATCGACGAAGCCAGCCGCTCCGCCTTCACCGAGGCTTGGCCGCGGTTGAAGGCGGCCAATCTGCCCTTCACGCTGTTCGTCGCGACCGACGCGGTCGACCGCGGCTCTCCCACCCACATGACCTGGGGCGAAATCCGGCAGCTGGCGGCGGCCGGCGTCACCATCGGCGCGCTCGGCACCTCGACACAGTCGATGCTGGCGCGCAGCCCGGACCAGTTGGCCGCCGACCTGCGCCGGATGTCTGACCGCTTCCAGGCGGAGCTGGGACGGCGCCCGACGATCTTCTCCTACCCGCAAGGGGAATATTCGCTGGCGGTGCGGCAACTGGTGATGGACCAGGGCTTCGCCGCCGCCTTCGGCCAGCAGTCGGGCGTGCTGCACGCCCAGGCCGATCCCTGGGGCCTGCCGCGCTTCGTCATGAACGAGACCTATGGCAGCGCCGACCGGTTCGAGTTGGCGGCCAACGCCCTGCCGCTGCCGGTGTCGGACCTGACGCCCGACGACCCGCTGGTCACCGTCAACCCGCCCCCGCTGGGCTTCACCATCGCCGACGGGGTGGGGGACAGTTCAAAGCTGGCCTGCTTCGCCACCGGCCAGGGCCGCACCGCGCTGGAACGCATAGCGGAAGACCGGGTGGAGGTCCGCATCAAGGATCCATTCCCACCGGGCCGCGCCCGCGTCAACTGCACCCTGCCGACCGCCGACGGCCGCTGGCGCTGGCTGGGCGTGCAGTTCCTGATCCCGGACTGACGGCCTGAAGCGTTCCCCCGGGGATTTCATCAAAGCCCGAGGGCTCCGATAGGGCATTGGCGGCACGGCCTGTGGCGCCTATGGTGCCGGCCCTGGCGCGCCGTTGCGGCGTGCGCGGCAAACCCGGGAGGGAGCGATGGCGCAAGGCCACCAGATGCAGAACGGACAAGAGACGAATGGACCGGGATCCGACATCGGCTGGGCCGATACGGTGCGGTTCCGCCTTCCGCCGGGCTGGGCGGTCGATGTGGAGGAGCATGAGGGCCAGCCCGTCGGCAGCTTCCGTCCGCCGCCCCCGGCCGCCGGCGTGCTGCGGCTGGTGACCGACCGGGTGACGCCGCGGCCGGAATCCGGCGGCGTGGCCGGCACCCTGCAGGAGATGGCCCTGCGCTTCGTCAGGCCGCAGGATCCACGGGCCGGTGACCGGACGGTGGAAAGCCGTGCCGACGGCGCGGTGATCGCCCAGGCAATGATGCGGACGGAAGAAGACGGCCGGGCCGAGACCCATTACCTGTGGCTGGTCGGCGCCGAACGCGCGCAAGCGGCAGGGACCGTTGGGGGAGCGGTGGCCGCGGTCGCGATGTTCAGCTTCGCGCTGCCCGCCCTGATGGATGGCGACGACTCCTGCGCCGAAATGCTGGGCCGGATCGACGACGCCATCCGCAATGCGGAAATACTGTAGATCCTGACGGCTGCCGTGCCCGAAACGCCGATATGCCGAACGACGGCATGCCGGTCAGCAGTGGCCGGCGCCGGTGGCCATCAGCGCCTTCAGGCGGACTGACTTCGGATCGTGGGCAACCGCCGCCTCTTCCGCGGCCATGGCGGCGAGACTGATGAAGCGCGCGAGGTCGTCCAGATCGCAACGCGTCGCGTCGCTCATCAGGCTGTCCAGGCAGGACTTGATGGCCAGGGCCACATCGCGTCGTTCGTCCATCATCGCGCTTCCCTTTCACACCTGTGTGACCAGCTTTGCATGGAACCGCATGCAGTGGTGGCAGCGGCGCAAACGTCGCCGGCCCGACCCTTTGCGGTCATACCCTATAGCGCAAAGGAGATAGCATATTCCTTTTGTGGTTTCACTAATAGATTTGCCTTTCCATGAATAAACACAGCAACCGCGAATTGATTGGAAGCAGCTTTGCACGCCGTTGCTTGTTAATGAAAGGTTAACTTCAGAAGATGGTTCATAGTCGAACCATTATTCACTTGTAACACTTGTGACGAGTTGAATCGGACGGGGTGAATATCGGGATATTCATCTTCGCGGATTTGAATGCATCCGTATTCTACTGCCGCGGGACGCGTATCGGCAACGCCTGCGGGAGGGACGGGACTGCAGCGTTTTTTCCCCGCTTTTGCAGGCCGAAAGGCGCGCCACCCTGTTGCAGCCCGAAACGGCTCCGCCTATATCTCCGCCAGCACGGGCCGGACCCCATGGATCGGAACTCCATGGGCCGGACCCTCAAGCGCTCCACCGACGTTTCACCGACCCAATGGGGATCGCGGCGGTGCCGGACCAGACGGGCCGCCACGCATCTGCCGAACGAAAGAGGCTGAACATGAGCAAAGTGATTGGTATCGACCTCGGCACCACGAACTCGTGCGTCGCCGTGATGGAAGGCGGCAGCGCCAAGGTTATCGAGAACGCCGAGGGCGCGCGGACCACGCCGTCCATGGTCGCCTTCAGCCAGGGCGGTGAGCGGCTGATCGGCCAGCCCGCCAAGCGCCAGGCGGTCACCAATCCGGAAAACACCCTCTTCGCGATCAAGCGTCTGATCGGCCGCCGTTTCGACGATCCGCTGACGAAGAAGGACCAGGGCCTGGTTCCCTACCGCATCATCTCCGGCGACAACGGCGACGCCTGGGTCGAGGCGCACGGCAAGAAGTACAGCCCCAGCCAGATCAGCGCCTTCATCCTCACCAAGATGAAGGAAACCGCCGAGAACTATCTGGGCGAGAAGGTCACCCAGGCGGTCATCACCGTCCCGGCCTACTTCAACGACAGCCAGCGCCAGGCCACCAAGGACGCCGGCAAGATCGCCGGCCTGGACGTGCTGCGCATCATCAACGAGCCGACGGCCGCCGCGCTCGCCTACGGCATGGAGAAGAAGGGCACCGGCACCGTCGCGGTCTATGACCTGGGCGGCGGCACCTTCGACATCTCCGTGCTGGAGATCGGCGACGGCGTGTTCGAGGTGAAGTCGACCAACGGCGACACCTTCCTGGGCGGCGAGGACTTCGACAGCCGGGTCATCGAGTATCTGGCCGACGAGTTCAACAAGGAGCAGGGCATCGACCTGCGCAAGGACAAGCTCGCCCTGCAGCGCCTGAAGGAAGCTGCGGAAAAGGCGAAGATCGAGCTGTCGTCCACCACGCAGACCGAAGTCAACCTGCCCTTCATCACCGCCGACCAGACCGGTCCGAAGCACCTGAACATCAAGCTGACCCGCGCCAAGCTGGAAGCCCTGGTGGACGACCTGGTGCAGCGCACGATCGAGCCCTGCAAGGCGGCCCTGAAGGACGCCGGCCTGAAGGCCAGCGAAATCGACGAGGTGATCCTGGTCGGCGGCATGACCCGCATGCCCAAGGTCATCGACGCGGTGAAGCAGTTCTTCGGCCGTGAGCCGCACCGCGGCGTGAACCCGGACGAGGTGGTCGCCATCGGCGCCGCCATCCAGGGCGGCGTGCTGAAGGGCGAGGTCAAGGACGTCCTGCTGCTCGACGTCACCCCGCTGTCGCTGGGCATCGAGACGCTGGGCGGCGTCTTCACCCGTCTGATCGACCGCAACACCACGGTCCCGACGAAGAAGAGCCAGACCTTCTCGACCGCCGAGGACAACCAGAACGCCGTCACCATCCGCGTCTTCCAGGGCGAGCGCGAGATGGCGCAGGACAACAAGATGCTGGGCCAGTTCGATCTGGTCGGCATCCCGCCGGCCCCGCGCGGCGTTCCGCAGATCGAGGTGACCTTCGACATCGACGCCAACGGCATCGTCAGCGTCACGGCGAAGGACAAGGCGACCGGCAAGGAGCAGCAGATCCGCATCCAGGCCTCGGGCGGCCTGTCGGACGCCGACATCCAGAAGATGGTGAAGGACGCGGAGGCGCATTCGGCCGACGACAAGAAGCGCCGCGAGCTGGTCGACGCCCGCAACCATGCCGACGCCCTGATCCACACCACCGAGCGGACCATCAAGGAGAACGGCGACAAGATCCCGGCCTCCGACAAGACCGCCGCGGAAGCTGCCGTCGCCGAGCTGAAGTCGGTGCTGGACAGCGAGGATCTGGACGGCATCAAGGCGAAGACCGACGCGCTGGCCCAGGTTTCGATGAAGCTGGGCGAGGCGATGTACAAGGCCGGCCAGGGCGAGGCCCCGGCTGCGGGCGGCGAGGCGCCGGGCGCCCAGCCGAACGAGCCGGGCGTCGTCGACGCCGACTTCGAAGAGGTCCAGGACGACAAGAAGAAGTCGGCCTAAGGCTTATCTCTTAGGGCAGCAGCTTCTTTTTGATACGGACCTGACGCGAGCATCGATGGCCCGCCGCCTTTTCCCGGCGGCGGGCCTTCGGTATGCTGGGGTCAGGCTCCGGCACCACTCGGACAGTTTGGACCAGAACGACTCAAAGGCGGTCGGCCCCCATGGCGAAACAGGATTATTACGAGCTGCTCGGTGTGGCGAAGAACGCCAGCGCGGATGAGCTGAAAAAGGCTTATCGCAAGATGGCGATGCAGTACCACCCGGACCGCAACCAGGGTGACAAGGACGCCGAGCAGAAGTTCAAGGAAATCAGCGAAGCGTATGACGTCCTGAAGGACGATCAGAAGCGCGCGGCCTACGACCGGTTCGGCCACGCCGCCTTCGAGAATGGCCGTGGTCCGGGCGCGGGCGCCGGGGCCGGCGGCTTCAACTTCGACTTCGGCGGTGGCGGCGGCTTCGCCGACATCTTCGACGAGATGTTCGGGGAGTTCATGGGCGGGCGCCGCGGCGGCGGCGGTGCGTCCGGCCGCGGCCAGGATCTGCGCTACAACCTTGAGATCGGGCTGGAGGAGGCCTTCAAGGGCACCCAGACCACCATCCGCGTGCCCACCACCGTGCAGTGCGACGGCTGCAACGGCTCCGGTGCGGCGGCGGGGACCCAGCCGATCACCTGCCCGACCTGCCAGGGCCACGGCAAGGTGCGGGCGCAGCAGGGCTTCTTCACCATCGAGCGGACCTGCCCCGGCTGCCATGGCGCCGGCAAGGTCATCAAGGACGCCTGCAAGACCTGCGGCGGCTCCGGCCGTCTGCGCAAGGAAAAGACCCTGCAGGTCAACATCCCCGCCGGCGTCGAGGACGGCACCCGCATCCGTCTGGCGGGGGAGGGGGAGGCGGGCCTGCGCGGGGCGCCGGCCGGCGACCTCTACATCTTCCTGGCGATCGGGCCGCACCCGATCTTCCAGCGAGACGGCGCCAACATCCACTGCCGGGTGCCGATCCCGATGACCACGGCGGCGCTCGGCGGTTCGGTGGAGGTTCCGACCATCGACGGCACCCGCACCAAGGTGACGGTGCCGCCGGGCACCCAGTCCGGCCACCAGTTCCGCATCAAGGGCAAGGGCATGTCGGTGCTGCGCAGCGCCCAGCGCGGCGACATGTACATCCAGGCGGTGGTGGAGACCCCGGTAAACCTGACCAAGCGCCAGCAGGAACTGCTGCGCGAGTTCGAGGGCGCCGCCAAGGAAGGGTCGAATCCGCAGTCGGAGGGCTTCTTTGCCAAGGTGAAGGAGCTTTGGGAGGACCTGAAGGACTGAGCGGCCAGCAACCGCGGATCCGTTGGACGGGCGGCGTGTCGGTGACGCGCCGCCCGTTACTTTTTGTCGCATGGCCGGAGCTTTCCGTGCTTTCGGAAGGCTGAAACGCCATTTCCACGCGAAAGCCGTTGAAGGGATGGTCATGCGCGTGTAATCACCCATCATGGCTAATTCTTCGGCGACATGCCCGGCTCATGCCGGGGGCAGGCGGCTGCATGCGGGTTGACAGGCTCCTCGCTGCCCTGTTCGACGCGTTCGTCCGGGGCGACGAACTGCCCACGCTGATCCATCCGGCCGACCACACGCCCATCCTGCAGCGGCGGCGCGCCGCGATGATCCAGTCGCGCGTGCGGATGGTGGCGCTGATCTTCGGCATCCTGACCCCGCTGTGGATCGCCATCGACGTCACCGTCTTCGAATGGTCGCTGGCCATCTGGCTGATCGTGCTTCGCCTGAGCGCCAGCGCCGCCTTCCTGGCGCTCGCCTTCGACCGCCGGTCGTGCGAGGACATGACCTGCGCCTGGTGGCGGCTGACGGCGCTGCTGGCGATCCCGACGCTGTTCTTCGCCATCTCGCACCCGCTGCTCTGCAACCAGGGTGTCGACGATCTGCGCATCGCCGTCAGCGCCGGCTACGGTTATCTGCCCTTCGTGATGGTGGCGGGTCTCAGCGTCTTTCCGCTGACCGCGCTGGAAGGCGCCCTGTTCGCCGCTCCGATGCTGGGCGCCCATCTGGCCGCCGGCTTCTACGGGTCGCTGGTGATGCCGTTCCCGTCCTACATCAGCGCGCTGTGGTTGCTGGCGCTGATCGCGGTGGTGGCGACGCTGGCGGCGATCAGCCAGCTGCATTTCATGGTCGCCCTGCTGGAGCAGGCGGCTCACGACGCGCTGACCGGCGCCTTTTCCCGCCGCATCGGCGAGGAGTTGCTGAAACTCCAGGTCGCCCATGCCGAGCGGGCGTCGCAGCCCTTGACGGCGATCTTCGTCGACCTGGACGATTTCAAGGCGGTCAACGACCGCTTCGGGCACGAGGAGGGCGACCGGGTCCTGCGCCATGCCGCCAACACCATCCGCAGCCTGCTGCGCCAGTCCGACGCGCTGGTTCGCTGGGGCGGGGAAGAATTCCTGATCATCATGCCCGACACCCCGATAGACGGCGCGATGATCGCGGTGGAGCGGATGCGCCGCGCCGGTTTCGGCAAGCGGCCGGACGGCAGCCTGCAGACCGCCAGCATCGGCATCGCCGAGCAGGCCACCGACCACCCCGCCGATTGGGAAGCCCTGGTGGAGTTGGCCGACCAGCGCATGTACCGCGCCAAGCAGGACGGCAAGAACCGGGTGATCGGGCCGGGCGACGGCATCAGGCCGGCCTCCGAAACCCAGCCCTGGGACGAGATCCTGGCCTAAACGGCGTCCAGCGGATACTCCCGCAAGGCCTCATACACCGCGCCGCCGTTGCCGAGATGGCTGCGATAGAGCGTGACATGCTCCACCGGCATCGGACCGGCTCGGAACAGGCCGCGGTCTGACAGGAAGCGGCCGATGCGGTCGGCGGGTGCGTCCTTCAGCCGGGCCAGCGTGACATGGGGGGAGAATTTCCGCTCCTCCGCCGGCAGGCCGCAGCGGACGAGCGCGGATTCGACCTTGGCCTGCAGATGGGCCAGCGCCTCGCTGCGCTCCACCCCCGCCCACAGAATCCGCGCCCGGCGTGCGCTGCCGAACACGCCGACCCCGTCGAGGATAAGCGGAAAGGCCGGCGCCCGGACCTCCGCCAGCGCGGCGTCGATGTCCATCGCCTGATCCTCCGGCACCTCGCCGATGAAGCGCAGGGTCAGATGCAGGTTTTCCGGCTCGGTCCAGCGCGCACCGGGCACCCCGCCGGCCAGTCCCGCCAGCCGTTGGCGAATCTCCTCCGTCAGGTCGAGGGCGACGAACAGGCGGAGCATGGGGCACCTCCGGGGTTGCTGCAACGGCGGCGGATTGCCCCCTCCCTAACCCTCCCCCGCTTCGCGGGAGAGGGGACTACCGCCGCTTTGCGAATAACTCACGCCACCAAGCGTCCTACCCCCTCTCCCGCGAAGCGGGGGAGGGATGGGGTGGGGGCAATAGAGGGGACACTTACCAACAGCTCACGGACACGGATCCGGCATGCGGTTGTGCACGGCGTCGATCTCCGCCAGCACCTCCGGCGACAGGGTCACGTCGATGGAGTCGATGTTGGAGATCAGCGTCTCCATCGTCGTCGCCCCGATCAGGGACGAGGTGACGAAGGGTTGCTGCACCGTGAAAGCGATGGCCATCTGGTTGGGTGCCAGGCCGTGGCGGCGGGCGATGTCCAGATAGGCCTCCGTCGCCGCGTCGGCGTTGACCGTGGTGTAGCGCGACGGCCGGTGGTCGAGCGCGCGGCGGCTGCCCGGCGGAATGGCGCCGTTCAGGTACTTGCCGGTCAGCGTGCCGGCGGCCAGCGGCGAATAGGCCAGCAGCCCGACATCCTCGCGCAGGGCCATCTCCGACAGCCCGTTCTCGAAGGTCCGGTTCAGCAGGTTGTAGGCGTTCTGGATCGAGGCGACGCGCGGCAGGCCGGCGACCTCAGCGGCGCGCAGGTAGCGCATCACGCCCCATGGGCTCTCGTTCGACAGACCGATATGGCGGATTTTGCCCGCCTGGATCAGTTCCGCCAGAGCCGCCAGCGTCTCCTCGATCGGCACGCCGTCATGCTGCGGCTTGTGCTGGTAAGTGCGGACACCGAAGCGGTTGGTGACGCGGTCGGGCCAGTGAATCTGGTAGAGGTCGATGTAATCGGTCTTCAGCCGCGACAGGCTGGCCTCGACTGCCGCGAAGAGGTTGGCACGGTCCAGCCGCGACTTGCCATCGCGCACCCAGCCGAACCCGCCGGCCGGCGCGCCGATGATCTTGCTGGCGAGGATCACCTTGTCGCGCTTGCCGCGCGACTGGAACCAGCTGCCGATCACCTCCTCCGTCTTGCCGTAGGTGTCGGCGGTGGGCGGGATCGCGTACATCTCCGCCGTGTCCCAGAAATTGATGCCGCGGTCGAGTGCCGCGTCCATTTGGGCATGGCCTTCGGCCTCGGTGTTCTGGCGGCCCCAGGTCATGGTGCCCAGGCCGATGGCGCTGACCGACAGGCCGGTTCGGCCGAGCGGACGATACTGCATCCGGAACGTTCCTTATTCGAAATGATCTTTACAGAAAGAGCGTCAACACGCCGGTGTAGCCATAGAGCCGGTTGTGCGACACCTCGCCCGACGCGAAGAAACCCGTCAGCGGGATGTCGCCGAAGGTCTCGCGGATCATCGACAATTCGGCATCGGCGGTGCCGAACAGGCTGGGACCGCGGGCGATGCAGCTGACATACACCGCCCCCTTCGGCGTCGCCTTCACCCGTTTCTTGAGGCTGTCCAGCATCCGGCGCATGTCGGCGGCGGCGGTTTCCGGATCGCGGCGGGTGAACATCACCGGCTGGCCGGTCGTCACCCGTTCGGCGATGGAGATCCAGCCGGCGCGCGGATCGATGGCGATCAGGTCGCGGACCAGATAGTCCTGCGTGTCGGAACCGGCGATGGGCAGTCCGGCGCAGATCAGCCCGGACACCTGCCGCAGGTCGGCGGCAAGCTCCGGACCGATGTCCTCCTTGAAGACGTCCAGCGCCGGGCGGCCGTCGATCTCCAGGATCACGTTGTCGTCGCTGGCGGTGACGGTGCGGGTCGGCCCGATGGGGCGGCAGCCCTGGGTCAGGGCGGTGGCAACCGGCAGATTGGGTGCGAACAGCACCCCGGACACGCCGCCGTCGGTGACCGGATCGGCATCCTCGGCCCCGGCGGCGATCTGTGGAAACTCCCCGCGCGAGGCGGTCAGCCCGCCGACCAGGAAGACGCCGGCCTCCTCCGACAGGCGGGACACCAGCCCGGCCATGTCGGCATGGTGCGGATCGACATGGACCAGCGCCAGCGCCGCGCCATGCTTGTCCAGCCAGCCGCCGGCACTGCCGCGCAGCGGCTCCAGCCCGTCGGTCAGGGTGGGGAACAGGCGGAAGCTGTCCTCCGGCAGGCGGGCGGCCATGATTGCCAACCCCGGCTCGTCGAACAGGGCGTCACCGTTCGCCATCACGCCGATGCCGGCGGTGCCCACCCAGTGGCGGATGCCGGTGACGCCACGCAGCAGGGTGACGATGCTGGTCGCATGTTCCGCCAGCCCGTCGGTCAGGTAGAGGAAGCCCAGGTTGCAGCCGGCGACCGGCCCCAGCTTGTCCAGGCAGCCCTTGACCGTCGGTCCCCACTCCGCCCCGGCGGCGCAGGCGGCGTGAAAGCGGGTGTCGCTGTCCAGGGTAACGGTCATGATGGGTCAGCCTCCGGATTTTTCGGTAGTCTTCTGGATTTGCGGCAGACTGTCGAGCAGGGCGGTGACGGAAGGCAGGATGCGCTCCACGATCGTCGCCACACCCTGGGCATTGGGATGCAGCCCGTCCTGCTGGATCAGCGACCGTTCCAGCGCCACCCCGTCAAGGAAGAAGGGGTAGAGCGGCAGGTCGTAGGTCTTCGCCAAGTCCGGGTAGATGGCGTTGAACTTGTCGGTATAGGGCTTTCCCAGGCTGGGGGAGGCATACATGCCGGCCAGCAGGGTCGGGACCTTGCGATCCTTTAGCGACTTCAGGATGGCGTCGAGGTTGGCCTTCGCCTGAGCGGGATCGAGCCCGCGCAGCATGTCGTTGGCGCCCAGCTCGACGATGGCGGCGTCGGGCTTGTCGGCCAGCGCCCAGTCCAGCCGTGCCCGGCCGCCGGCGGTGGTGTCGCCCGACACGCCGGCATTGATGACGGTGACGCTGTACCCCTTCGCGGCCAGCGCCTTTTCCAGCTGGCGGGTGAAGCCCTGCGGTTCCGGCAAGCCGTAGCCGGCGGTCAGGCTGTCGCCCAGCGCCAGCAGCTTCACCGGCTGCGCGGCGTCTGCGCGGATCGGAACGGTCATCGATACCCCTGACGCAAAAACGAAGGCGAGCGCGGCTCCGATGGCGCCCATGTTGAAAGCCCGGCGGGTCGTGCCATATGGCGATGGTCCGTTCCGCTTGTGCGAGAGTCGCATGTCCAAAGTCCAATCCTCTGCAACGTCGTCCAATTCCATCGCCCGACCCCTCCATGATTCCATCGTGGAACTCGACGACGTCCACTTGAGATTGGACAGCGGTGCCGGGCCCGTCAACATCCTGCGGGGCGTGAATCTTCAGGTGGCGGCCGGGGAGCGGGTCGGCGTCGTCGGCCCCAGTGGTTCCGGCAAGTCGACCATGATGATGGTGATGGCCGGCCTGGAACGCCCCAGCGGCGGCACCGTCCGCGTCGCCGGACAGGAGCTGAACCGGCTGGACGAAGACGGCTTGGCGCGCTTCCGCCGCCAGCATGTGGGGATCGTCTTCCAGGCTTTCCATCTGGTGCCGACCATGACGGCGCTGGAGAATGTCGCCATCCCGCTGGAATTCGCCGGTGTCGCCGACGCCTTCGACCGCGCCCGCATCGGGCTGGAGCAGGTGGGCCTGGGCCACCGCATCCATCATTACCCCGGCCAGCTTTCGGGCGGCGAGCAGCAGCGCACGGCGCTCGCCCGCGCCTTCGTGACCGAGCCGTCGCTGCTTCTGGCCGACGAGCCGACCGGCAACCTCGACATCGACACCGGCGCCACCATCGTGAAGCTGCTGTTCGATCTGGCCGAGCGGCGCGGCACGACGCTGGTGCTGATCACCCACGACCCGAGCCTCGCCGCCCGCTGCGACCGGACGGTCCGGCTGGCCGACGGCCGCATCGCTGACGACGGGCAGGCGGCACGGCGCGCAAGGCTGCAGGCGGCGGGGGAGTGAGCGGGATGACTGGACTTACGCAAGCCGTTTCCCCCTCTCCCCCCCGGGGAGAGGGTCGGGGTGAGGGGGTCGCACGGCGTGGCTTAGGCCGGCACGCAACGTGCTTTTCATCAATGTACTCCTCGCCATGCGTCCCCCTCACCCTAACCCTCTCCCCGGGGGGGAGAGGGGACAGGACGGGGGGGAGGAGCACCCGATGACCAACCTCAGCCTCGCCCTCCGTCTTGCCCGGCGGGAGTTGCGCACCGGCCTGAAGGGCTTCTGGGTCTTCCTCGCCTGTCTGGCGCTGGGCGTCGCGGCCATCGCCGCGGTGCAGTCGGTGTCGAGCGGGCTGCTCGACGGGCTGGCCAATGACGGACGCTCCATCCTCGGCGGCGACGTCGCGTTGCGGCAACTCTACAGCCCGCCGGCCGACGAGCAGATGGCGGTGCTGACCGCCGGCGGCCGGGTGTCGACCTCCGCCGAGATGCGGGCGATGGCCCGTGCCGACGACGAGGTCCGCGCGTCGCTGGTCGAGTTGAAGGCGGTCGACGACGTCTACCCGCTCTACGGCACGGTCACCCTGGCGGGCGGCGGCGACCTGCGCGACGCGCTGGCTCAGAAGGACGGCCGCTGGGGTGCGGTGATCGAGGCCAGCCTCGTCGACCGGCTGGGCGTGAAGACCGGCGACACCATCCATGTCGGCGAGGGCGCCTATCGCGTCGCCGCAGTGCTGGACCGCGAGCCGGACCGCGCCTCCTCCAACGCCTTTTCACTGGGGCCGCGCCTGATGGTGGCGCTGCCGTCGCTGCAGGGCACCGGGTTGCTGCAACCCGGCAGTCTCACCTGGTGGAGCGCCAAGGTGGCGCTGCCGCCCGAGACCGACCTGAAGGCGTGGCAGGAGAGCCTGCGCGCCCGCTTCCCCGACGCGCCTTGGCGGATGCGCGACTACACCAACGCCTCGCCGCAGATCGAGCGCTTCATCGACCGCATGACGCTGTTCCTGACGCTGGTCGGTCTGACCGCACTGCTGGTCGGCGGCGTCGGGGTGGGCAATGCGGTGCGCAGCCATCTGGACTCACGCGCCCGCACCATCGCCATGATGAAGTGCATCGGCGCGCCGGGCGCGCTGGTGTTCGAGCTTTATCTGGCGCAGATCCTGGCGCTCGCGCTGCTGGGGATAGTCATCGGGCTGGCGCTGGGCGCCGTGGCGCCGCTGGCGCTGGGCCGGCTTCTCGACGGCGTGCTGCCGGTGTCCGCCCATATCGGCGTCTACCCCGGGGCATTGGCACTCGCCGCCCTCTATGGCGTGCTGACGGCGCTGACCTTCTCGCTCTGGCCGCTCGGCCGGGCGCGGGAGGTGCCGGCCGGCGCCCTGTTCCGCGACGTGATCGCCCCGGCCGCCGGCCGGCCGCGCATGCCCTACACGCTGGCGATGGTCGCGTCGGCGGTTGCGCTAGCAGGATTGGCGGTGCTGACCGCCCATAACAAGCTCTTCGCCCTGTGGTTCGTCGGCGGCTCCATCGCCACCTTCATCGCCTTCCGCGCCGCGGCGGCGCTGGTGACCTGGGGAGCCGCCCGCGTTGGCCGCGTGCGGAAGCCGGGATTGCGGCTGGCGCTCGCCAACCTGCACCGGCCGGGAAACCCGACGGCGGCGGTGGTGCTGTCGCTCGGGCTCGGCCTGACGGTGCTGGTCGCCATCGCGCTGATTCAGGGCAACTTCTCCCGCCGGGTGTCGGAGACGATTCCGCAGGACGCTCCCAGCTTCTTCTTCGTCGATATCCAGCGCGACCAGTTCGATCCCTTGCGCGACCTCGTCACCGGCATCCCCGGCACCAGCGCCTTCGAAGCGGTGCCGAGCCTGCGTGGCCGGGTCGAGCGGGTGAACGGACAGGACGCCGAAAAGGCGCTGGTGAACCCGGAGCAGGCCTGGATCCTCGCCGGCGACCGCGGCATCACCTATTCGGCGACGCTGCCGAAGCACTCCACCGTCACCGCCGGCAGCTGGTGGCCGACCGACTATGCCGGCCCGCCGCTGATCTCCATCCACCAGAGCGTCGCCGAGGCCTTCGGCATCGGCCCCGGCGCCACGCTGTCGATCAACATCCTGGGCCGCAGCATCGAGGCCACGGTCGCCAACGTCCGTGCCGCCGATTTCAGCAGCATGGCGATCAATTTCACCATGGTCTTCGCCCCCGGCACGCTGGAAGGCGCGCCGCAGACCTGGGTCGCCACCGTCCGCGCCACGCCCGATGCGGAAACGCAGGTGCAGCGCGCCGTGCTGCAGCGCTTCCCCAACATCACCATGGTCCGGATCAAGGACGCGCTCGATACGGTGTCGGAGATGCTGGGCCATATCGGCACCGCGGTGCGCATCGTCGCCGGCATCACGCTCGCCGCCGGCACGCTGGTGCTGGCCGGGGCGGTGGCCGCCGGCCATCGCCGCCGGGTTTACGACGCGGTGGTGCTGAAGGTGCTGGGGGCGACGCGCGGCGACGTGCTGCGCGCCTTTCTGCTGGAATACGGGTTGCTGGGCCTGCTGACCGCGGTCATCGCCGGCGGCATCGGCACGCTGACCGCCTGGGCGGTGCTGCGCTTCCTGATGCATTGGGAGTGGAGCTTCCTGCCGTCGGCGGTGGTCACAACGGCCTTGCTCAGCACGGCGATCACACTCGCCTTCGGGTTCTATGGTACTTGGCGGGCACTGGGACAGCCGTCCGCGCCATTGCTTCGCAACGAGTGATTCCCGCGGCAGAAAGCGGTAGCAAAAACGAAACGTGAAAGCTTTTTCATCTTGGAGAACCGCTGCCGATTCCTATTGAACCGATTTGCGGACTCGCCAATATGTCAGGACGACGGGATCACCCTATTCCACCGAGGAAACCAACATGGCAGACCCGACCTATAACCGCTTCGCGACCGCAGGCCGCGCGACAGATCGGGGATACTTCGACGAAGGCCTGCGCCAGCACATGCTGCGCGTGTACAACTACATGGGCGCCGGCCTGATCCTGACGGGCCTGGTCGCCGCGCTCGTGTCGTCCAGCCCGGCCATGATGGCGGCCATCTTCGGCACGCCGCTGAAATGGGTGGTGATGCTGGCCCCGCTGGCGTTCGTCATGGTGCTGTCCTTCGGCATCCAGCGCCTGTCCTTCGCATCGGCACAGATGATCTTCTGGGCCTACTGCGGCGCGATGGGCCTGTCGATGTCGGCCATCTTCCTGGTCTTCACCGGGGCGTCGATCGCGCTGACCTTCTTCGTCACCGCCGCGACCTTCCTGGCGATGAGCCTGTACGGCTACACCACGAAGGCCGACCTGTCTAAGATGGGCTCGTTCCTGATGATGGGCGTCATCGGCCTGGTCATCGCCGGCCTGGCGAACATCTTCTTCCAGTCGCCGGCCCTGCACTTCGCGATCTCCGCCATCGGCGTGCTGATCTTCACCGGCCTGACCGCCTACGACACCCAGGCGATCAAGGAAAGCTACGCCGAGGGCTACGATCACGAGAGCACCGGCAAGCTGGCCCTGATGGGCGCCCTGACGCTGTACCTGGACTTCATCAACCTGTTCCAGTTCCTGCTGCAGTTCCTGGGCCAGCGCAACAACGACTGAGCCTGAAGACGCCTGATCGGACAAGCATCGGATCAAGCAGCAACCGCCCGGAAGCACCCGCTTCCGGGCGGTTTTCTTTTGTCCGGGATTTTTCAGGCTTCTACGGTCACCGCATCGCCGACCTTGAGACCAAGCGCATGGTCAGCCCGTCCGCGGTTGACGGCGATCTCGGCGAGCCCGTTGGAGTTCTCGTACCACAGCGGCCCCCCCGGTCCGACGGCACCGAAGGTGCGGGCACGGGTGATGCGGGTGCCAGCCGCACTCAACACGGCGTCTGCAGGCAGGGCGGATGCCCGCATGCCGGTCATGGCGTTGCCGTAGACATCGACATAGACGATGCGCGCCAGCTCGTCCGGCCAGTCGGGACGGTCGACAGCGGCGAGGGGGAGGGGGCTGCGGTCCACCGGCCGGCCGGTGGCAAGGCTGGCAGCCACGGGGGCGAACAGGTCGCGGCCATGGAAGCTGGCGGACAGCCGGTTCGGAATCCAGTCGATGGTCCAGGCGTTTAGCGACGTTGCGCGGCGGGCGATCAGGGCAAAGAGACCGTTGTCCGGCCCGACGAACCAGCGCCCGTCCGCCTCCACCATCACCGGCCGCCGGTCGGTGCCGACACCGGGATCGACGACACAGAGAAAGACGCTGCCGGCGGGGAAGGCCGGGGCGTAGGCCGCGAGCAGATAGGCAGAAAGCCGCGGGTCGAATGCGGGGGCATCGGCGAACAGATCGATGACGGGGACGGCGGGCGCCTGTTGCGCCAGCACCGCCTTCATCTGGCCGGTGTAGGGGCCGGAGAGGCCGAAGTCGGTGAAGAGCAGGATCATGGCGTGTTGCCGCCTCCGCAGTGTTGCCCCCCCTAACCCTCCCCCGCTATCGCGGGAGAGGGAACTCCGCTGGTCCGTCGCAAAACCTATGCAAGCGTCCAACCCCCTCCACCGCCAAAGGCGGGGGATGGATGGGGAGGGGGCAATCGGAGCCAACACCTCACATCGACTTCGTATCCAGCGCGTACCCCGCCGAGCGCACGGTGCGGATCAGATCCAGCTCGTCCTCTTCGTTCATCGCCTTGCGCAGGCGGCGGATGTGTACGTCGACCGTACGCGGCTCGACGTACACGTCGTGGCCCCACACCAGATCGAGCAGCTGTTCGCGGGAGAAGACGCGGCCGGGATGCTGCATGAAGTGGCGCAGCAGGCGGAATTCCGTCGGACCCAGATGTACGTCCCGGCCGTTGCGGCGTACGCGGTGGGCGGCGAGATCCATCGTCACGTCGGCGAAGGTCAGAATCTCGTCGGTCATGCCGGGCGAGGCGCGGCGCAGCACCGCGCGCATGCGGGCCACCAGCTCGGTCGGGGAGAAGGGCTTGGTGATGTAGTCGTCGGCGCCGGAATTCAGGCCGCGCACCCGGTCGCCTTCCTCGCCGCGGGCGGTCAGCATGATGATCGGGATGTCGCGGGTCTTGGCGTTGCGGCGCAGCTGGCGGCAGACCTCCAGCCCGCTCATCAGCGGCAGCATCCAGTCGAGCAGCACGATGTGCGGCGTCTGTTCGCCGGCGGCAAGCAGGGCCTCCTCGCCGTCACTGGCGGTGGCGACGCGGAAGCCTTCCTTTTCCAGGTTGTACTTCAACAACGTCAGGATGTCGGCCTCGTCCTCGACGACCAGGACGAGCGGCTTCAGGGCCGCGTTCATGGAGGCTCCGTTCACAGCGCGCGTCTCGACGTTAACCGGCATGGGACAGCCTTTTCAACAAAGGAGGGAAGGGGCGCAGGCATGGGGCTTAGGGGGAGAGCAGGGCTCAGCCGTAGCGGCCGGTGATGTAGCCCTGGGTGCGCTCGTCGCGCGGATTGGTGAAGATTTCCTCGGTGTCGTCGCACTCCACCATCTCGCCCAGATGGAAGAAGGCGGTGCGCTGCGACACGCGGGCGGCCTGCTGCATGTTGTGGGTGACGATGACGATGGTGTAGTTGGCCCGCAGCTCGTCGATCAGCTCCTCGATATGGGCGGTCGCGATGGGGTCGAGCGCCGAGCAGGGCTCGTCCATCAGGATCACTTCCGGGCTGACGGCGATGGCGCGGGCAATGCACAGCCGCTGCTGCTGGCCGCCTGACAGGCTGGTGCCGGGCTCCCGCAGGCGGTCCTTCACCTCGCCCCACAGGCCGGCGCGCTTCAGCGAGGTCTGCACCACCTCGTCCAGCTCGTCCCGGCCGGAAGCCAGGCCGTGGATGCGCGGGCCATAGGCGATGTTGTCGTAGATCGACTTCGGGAACGGGTTCGGCTTCTGGAACACCATGCCGACGCGGGCGCGCAGCTGCACCGCATCCACGGCCTTGCCGTAGACGTCCTCGCCGTCCAGGGCGATCCGTCCCTCGACCCGGCAGCCCTCGACGGTGTCGTTCATCCGGTTCAGGCAGCGCAGGAAGGTCGACTTTCCGCAGCCGGACGGACCGATCAGCGCCAGCACCCGGTTCTCGTGGATGTCGAGATCGATGCCCTTCAACGCCTGCTTGGCGCCGTAGAACACCTTCACCGCGCGGGTGGTCATCTTGGCCGGCAGGTCCGCGCCGGAACGCTGCCCAGGGTGTTGGCCGGAGCGCTGGTCGCCGCGGGGCCGCAGCTTCAGCGGGCCCGGAATACCGCTCGGGATGCTGCTCGGGATGCCGCTTGTAATGCTCATGGGGCGCTCACCACCGTCTCTCGAAAATCTTGCGCAGGACCACGGCCGTCCCGTTCAGCAGGATCAGGACACCGAGCAGGATCAGGATCGCCGCAGAGGTGCGTTCGGTGAAGGCACGCTCGGGGCTGTCGGCCCACATGTAGATCTGAACGGGCAGCACCGTGGCGCTGTCGGTCAGCCCATGGGGCACGTCGACGATGAAGGCGACCATGCCGATCATTAGCAGCGGCGCCGTCTCGCCCAGCGCGCGGGCCATGCCGATGATGGTGCCGGTCAGGATGCCGGGCATTGCCAGCGGCAGCACATGGTGCAGCACCGTCTGCAGGGGCGAAGCGCCGATGCCCAGCGCCGCCTCGCGGATCGACGGCGGCACCGCCTTCAGCGCGACGCGGGCCGAGATGATGATCACCGGCAGCGTCATCAGCGCCATCACCAGCCCGCCGACCAGCGGGGCGGAGCGCGGCATGCCGAAGAAGCCGAGGAACACGGCGAGGCCCAGCAGGCCGAAGATGATCGACGGCACCGCGGCGAGGTTGTTGATGTTCACCTCGATCAGGTCGGTCCAGCGGTTCTTCGGCGCGAATTCCTCCAGATAGACCGCAGCGGATATCCCGACCGGCACCGACAGCGCCATGGTCACCAGCAGCGTCAGCAGCGAACCGACGATGGCGCCGCCGATGCCCGCCTGTTCCGGTTCCCGGCTGTCGCCGGCGGTGAACAGGGTGGTGTTGAAGCCCTGCGCCAGCGCGCCGGAGGCAAGCAGTGCGTCGGCCGCAGCGATCTTGGCGTCGCTGAGCCCGCGCTCGCTCTCCGGCAGGTCGCGGCGGTAGCGGCCCTTCACCAGCTGGTCGATCTCGTCGTCGGCGCGCACCCAGACGGTCAGCGTCGTGCCGACCAGCGCCGGGTCCTTCGCGACCATCGCCTCCAGCTCGTAGGGCGCGCCGGACGACAGCAGGTCGTTCAGCACGCGTTTGCCGGCGCGGTCGGTCACCTGCGGGAACTGGGCATGGAGCGCCTGACGCAGCAGGGGGGCGTAGTTGCGCTCGGCGACCTCCGCCGGGTCCAGCGTCACCTCCAGCCGGATCCGCGCTTCCCAGAAGGCGGTGCTGCCCTTGGCGACGATCGAGCCCAGCAGAACCACCAGCATCAGCGCCGCCAGCGCCACCGCCGCGGCCCCGGCCAGCCGGAAGCGACGTTCCGCGGCATGGCGGGCGCGCAGGCGGCGGGCGAAGGCCTCGCTCCTGATCCGCGACTTCACCGGAGTGCCGGAGGAGGCAGGGGAGGGCGTCACGGCCGCCGCGTCCTGCTCGACGAGGTCAGTCATATTTTTCCCGATAGGTCCGGACCACCCGCAGGGCGACCATGTTGAGGCAGAGCGTGACGAGGAACAGCACGAGGCCGAGGCCAAAGGCAGACAGCGTCTTCGGGCTGTCGAACTCCTGGTCGCCGACCAGCAGCGTGGCGATCTGGGTGGTGACGGTCGTCACCGCCTGCAGCGGGTTGGCGGTCATGTTGGCCGTCAGGCCGGACGCCATGGTGACGATCATCGTCTCGCCGACGGCGCGGCTGACCGCCAGCATCACCGCGGCGACGATGCCCGGCAGCGCCGCCGGCAGAACGACTTGCTTGATCGTCTCCGACTTGGTGGCGCCGAGGCCGTAGGAGCCGTCGCGCAAGCTCTGCGGCACCGCGTTGATGACGTCGTCCGACAGCGAACTGACGAAGGGGATGATCATCACCCCCATGACGATGCCGGCCGCCAGCGCCGATTCCGAACTGACGTCCAGCCCCAGCGCCTCGCCCACCGAGCGGACGAAGGGCGCCATGGTCAGCGCGGCGAAGAAGCCGTAGACCACGGTCGGGATGCCGGCCAGGATTTCCAGCGCCGGCTTCAGCCAGGTGCGCACGCCGCGACCGGCATATTCGGACATGTAGATCGCCGCCATCAGCCCGACCGGCACCGCCACCAGCATGGCGATGAAGGTGATCAGCAAGGTGCCGGCGAACAGCGGGATCGCCCCGAAGGAGCCGCTGGATCCCACCTGATCGGCCCGCATCGCCATCTGCGGGCTCCAATGGGTGCCGAACAGGAAATCGAGCGGCGAGACGACGGTGAAGAAGCGCAGCGCCTCGAACAGCAGCGACAGAACGATGCCGACCGTGGTCAGGATGGCGACCATCGAGCAGACGATCAGCGCCACCCGCACCACCCGCTCCACCACCGGGCGGGCGCGCAGGTCCGGCCCGATGCGGTGCCGGCCCCAGGCGAGGCCGGCGACCGCCAGGCTGGCGCCGACGGCCAGCAGGCTCCAGTCGGCAAGCTCGCGCAAGGCCGCATAGCGGCGGGCCGCGTCCTGAACCAGGGGGTCGGGCTCGCGCCCGGTGGCGATGCCGCGGGCGAGGTTGAGAATGTCCGCCTTCAGCAGGGCGACCGACTGGCCGTCGCCGGTGGTCAGCCGCTCCGGCAGGGAGGACAGGACCAGTTGCAGGACGAGCCAGCCTTCGGACGCGGTCCAGGCCACGAACAGCAGCAGCGCCGGCAGCCCGGCCCACAGCGCCACATAGACGCCATGGTAGGAGGGGACCGAATGCAGTTCCGCCACCCGCCCGCCGACGGACGCAGCCGCGCGCGACCGGCCGGTCATGAAGCCGATCACGGTGAGCAGGGCCAGGATCAGGGCGAGAAGGGTCAGCTGCATGCGGAATGCCCGGAGGGAGAATGGGTGGTCAGAACTGCAGCGGCGTCAGGCCGACCGCTTGGGTGCGGGCGGCGTCGCGCAGCGCCTTCGGCTCCGGGATCAGGCCCTTGTCGACCAGATAGCCGTCGTCGCCCATCGCGCGTTCGGAGGTGTATTCGCCGATGAACTCGCGGATGCCCGGGATGACGCCGGCATGGGCGGTCTTGACGTAGATGTAGAGTGGACGCGCCAGCTCGTACTTGCCGGCCGCCACCGTCTCCGCGGTCAGTTCCACCCCGTCCATCTTCGCCGCGCGCAACGTGTCGCGGTTCTGGTCGAGATAGCTGTAGCCGAAGACGCCGAAGGCGTTGGGGTTGGCGGTCAGCTTCTGGACGATCAGGTTGTCGTTCTCGCCGGCCTCGACATAGGCGCCGTCCTCGCGGATGGTCATGCAGGCCCGTTCGCGCGCCTTCTCGTCGGGAACCGCCTTGGCGACCTCGGCCACCTTCTTGCAGCCCTCAAGCATCGCCAGCTCGTTGAAGGTGTCGCGGGTACCGGAGGTCGGGGGCGGACCCAACACCTCGATCGCGGCCTTCGGCAGCGACGGGTCGATGTCCGACCACAGCTTGTACGGGTTGGCGACCAGGGCGCCATTCACCGGCACTTCCTTGGCAAGCGCCTTCCACAGCACGACAGTCGACAGCGACACCGGCGCCGCCTTCTTGGATGAAGCCAGCGCGATGCCGTCATAGCCGATCTTCAGCTCGGTGATCGTGGTGACGCCGTTGGCGGCGCACTGGTCGACCTCCGACTTCTTGATGCGGCGCGACGCGTTGGCGATGTCGGGATGGGCCGGGCCGACGCCGGCACAGAACAGCTTCAGCCCGCCGCCGGTGCCGGTCGATTCGATCACCGGCGTCTTGAACTTGCCGGTCTTGCCGAAGGCTTCGGCCACCGCGGTGGTGAAGGGGAACACGGTGGAGGAACCGACCGCGCGGATCTGGTCGCGCGACTGCGCCAACGCGGGGGTGGCGGCGAGGCTGAGGGCGAAGCCCAATCCCAGGCCCAGGGCGGTCGCGGCGAAGACATGGGTCCGGGTGGTCATGGGTGCCCCTCCTTGAGGAAACGGAGACTGGTCCATCGGAATGGCGCGGACCATAGACCCGGAGGGCGACCGATTGATTGCGTTTTTATGACACTTTCATGACACGGTCACAGAGCGGCTCTTCCCCTCTCACTCCCCGCCAAATCCCCTCTCCCCCCGGGGGAGAGGGTTAGGGTGAGGGGGACGCGCGGCGGGAGCTTTGGGAACGATGCGCAACGCTTCCCCCTCACCCCGCCCCTCTCCCCTAGGGGGAGAAGGAGATTGTGAAGAGGGAGAAGAAGGCTCGGCCGGCAGATAGACGGTGAAGGCGCTGCCCACCCCTACCTCGCTTTCGATGGTCAGGCGGCCGCGGTGGCGGTTCAGGATGTGCTTGACGATGGCAAGCCCCAGCCCGGTGCCGCCCATGGCGCGGGAGCGGGCGGCATCGACGCGGTAGAAGCGTTCCGTCAGGCGGGGCAGGTGGGTGCGGGCGATGCCGTCGCCATGGTCACGCACCGACACCGCGACCATGGATGTGCCGCTGCGCACCACGCGCTTGTCCTTCGCCGCAGCACCGGTGGGAGCAGGCAGCCCCGCAAAGCCCACCGCCGCGCCGTCGGCCAGCGCCACGGTGACGGTCACGTCGGTGTCCTCGCGCGTGTATTTGATCGCATTGCTGACCAGATTCTGGAAGACCTGGGTCAACTGGTCCTCGTCGCCGACGACATAGGGCAGGGTTTCCGGCACTTCCAGCCGCAGGCGGATGCGGCGCTGTGCGGCCTTCAGCTCCAGCGCGGCGATGACGTTCTCCAGCTCCTCCACCACATCGACCCGACCGTTGGGCGGCATATGCTCGTCCAACTCGATGCGGGAGAGCGACAGCAGGTCGTTGACCAGCCGGGTCATGCGGCTGGCCTGGTCGTGCATGATCGACAGGAAGCGGTCCTGCGCCTCCGGATCGTCGCGGGCCGGACCGCGCAGCGTTTCGATGAAGCCCAGCAGCGAGGACAGCGGCGTGCGCAGTTCGTGGCTGGCGTTGGCGATGAAGTCGGCACGCATCTGCTCCGACCTGCGGGCGGCGGTAACGTCGTGCAGGGTCAGGATCGCCATGCGTACGACGGTGGGCGGACGCGGCGCCGGATCCTCCTCGATCTCTCCGTCCAGCAGGGAGGGGTCGGGTTCCGGCATCAGCCGCTGGAAGGGCTTCACCTGCGCCTCGAAGCTGCGTTCCACCGGCACCGGCAGCGTGAATTCGATGATGCGCGACGCACCGCCGCGCAGGACCGAATCCACCGCCTCCAGCACCGCCGGCGTCCGCAGGGAGGAGGCAAGGTCGCGGTCCACCACCTTGTCGCCGAACAGCTCCCGCGCGGTCTGGTTGGCGCGCACCACCTGCCGCTCCGCATCCATCAGCAGCAGCGGGGCGGGCAGGGCGTCGATCACCGCTTCATCCGCGTCCAGCTGCATCCGCACGCTTTCCGCCCGACGCAGGCCGACCCGGTGCAGCCGGCCGATGGTCGCGGTCAACGCCTTCAGGGCGGGCGGCGTGCCGGCCGGGGTCATCGGCTCGTCGGCTTCCGCCAGCCGGGCGGCATAGTCGGTCATCGCATCGGCATCGCGCCGGTAGGTGCGCAGGACCAGCACCGCGCCCGCCAGCGCCAGCGCCGCCGCGACCAGCGCCAGCCCGCCATGCAGAGCCCCGACATGGACCGCCCAGGCCAGCACGCCCAGCAGGGGCACCAGCATCAACAGGATCGCGGTCAGCAGCGGGGTAGGCGGCGACGCCTTCAGGCGCATGGGAACGGCACCGGATCAGGGGGTGGATGGGCAGGCAGCGTGACGATCAGCCCTTCTACACCATCGTCGCGCATGCCGCGCGGCGGTCATAAAAGATTCATGGCCGGAACTGTGCGGTCCTTCGTTGACTCCAATATCGTGGAACTTCATTCTATCATCATGGAGAACGCGAAAACCGATATCGACAGCCGCCTTGCCGCGCGCCTGCGTGCCTTGCGGGCGGACTGTGGACTGACCCTTGACGGATTGGCCGAACGGTCGGGCGTCAGCCGTTCCATGATCTCGCTGGTCGAACGGGGGGAAAGCAGCCCGACTGCTTCAGTCCTCGACCGGCTCGCCGCCGGGCTGGGCGTGACGCTGGCAGCCCTGTTCGCGGAAGCGGAGCGGGAAGATGCCAGCCCAGTCGCCCGTCGCGCCGATCAGGTCGCCTGGACGGATCCCGCTACGGGTTACCGCCGCCGCAACCTGTCGCCGCCGGGCTTCCCGTCGCCCATCGAACTGGTGGAGGTGGAGCTGCCGCCGGGCACCCGCGTTTCCTATGACAGCGGGAACCGTGCCGCGACGGTGGAGCAGCAGGTCTACCTTCTGGACGGCACCATTGACCTGACGGTGGGGGAGGTGACGCACCGCCTGTCCACCGGCGACTGCCTCGCCATGCGGCTCGACCGGCCGACCGGCTTCCACAATCCGACGGACCGGACGGCGCGCTACGTCGTGGCGCTGACCACCGATGGACGCCCAGCCTTAAACGCCGTTAAACGCTGAAGGAGCATGTCTATGGACAGCGCTTGCGTGGACTCCGGACGATTGAACGAGGGAAGCGGGGCCGCCGCCGTGACGGTGCGCGTGCTGTCGGGTCCGCAAGCCCATGCCGCAGTGCCGGGGTTGACCGACGTGCTTCTGGACTGCGTGGCGGGCGGCGCCTCCGTCAGTTTCATGTCGCCGCTCGACCGCGCCACCGCGGAAGGCTTCTGGCACAACGTGGCGCTGGAGGTGGAGCAAGGCGACCGCATCCTGCTGGCGGCTGAGGACGGGGAGGGCGTGCTGGGCACCGTCCAGCTGGTTGTCGGACAGCCGCCGAACCAGCCCCACCGCGCCGACCTGTCCAAGATGCTGGTCCATCGCCGGGCCCGCCGGCTCGGAGTCGGCGCCGCCCTGATGCGGGCTGCCGAGGATGCCGCCCGCGCCGCCGGCAAGACCCTGCTGGTGCTGGACACCGCCTCGCCCGATGCCGAACGCCTGTACACCCGCGCCGGCTGGGTGAAGGTCGGCGTCATCCCCAACTACGCCCTGTGGCCGGAAGGCGGCTTCTGCGACACGACGTACTTCTACAAGGCGATGGGGTGATGGATGATTCTCCTTCTCCCCCCTGGGGAGAAGGTCGGGATGAGGGGGTTCGGCGTAGCCGAAATTAGTCCTGCCTATGCGTCCCCCTCACCCTAACCCTCTCCCCGCTATCGGCGGACCTATGGTCCGCCTGTCGCGTCAGCGCAAACGAAGTTTGCGCGTGAGCGGGGGAGAGGGGATTTTTAGAAAGAGCGCCTCAACTCACCACGGCAGCGAGTCATGCGCCGCCAGGGCTGCGGCGGTGACGATGTCGTTGACCGATGCGCCCATGCTGACGATCTGCGCCGGCTTGTCCAGGCCGATCAGCAGCGGGCCGATCATCTGGCCGCCGGCCATCTTGTTCAGCAGCTTGGCCGAGATGTTGGCCGAATGCAGGCCGGGCATGATCAGCACGTTGGCCGGTCCGGACAGCCGCGAGAACGGGTAGACCCGCTTCATCAGCTGATAGTCCAGCGCCACGTCAGCCGACATCTCGCCGTCATACTCGAAATCCACCCGGCGGCTGTCGAGGATCGACAGGGCCTCGCGCAACGGATCGGTGTTCGGGTGCGGCGTCTGGCCGAAGTTGGAGAAGGACAGCAGCGCGATCCGCGGCTCGTGCCCCATCTGCCGGGCCTTGGCCGCGGCCCCGACCGCGATGTCCGCCAGCGTCTTGCCGTCGGGACGGACATGGACGGTGGTATCGGCGATGAAGACGGTGCGGTTGCGGGTGATGAACAGGTGCAGGCCGAACACCGGCTCGCTCGCCTTCGGGTCGATGACCCGGCGGAGTTCCTCGTACGCGACGCCGAAGCTGCGGGTCAGGCCGGTCACCATGGCATGGGCGTCGCCCTGAGCCACCATGCAGGCGGCGAAGACGTTGCGGTCCTGGTTCACCATCCGCTGGCAGTCGCGCAGCAGGGCGCCCTTGCGCTGCAGGCGGCGGTAGAGATGGTCGGCATAGCGGCGGTTGGCGTCCGACAGGCGGGCGTTGTGGATCTCGAACTGGACGTTGGGCTGGCCCATCGCCACCAGCTGTTCCCTGATCACCTCCTCGCGGCCGATCAGCACCGGCGTGCCATAGCCGTGGGCGCGGAAGGCCATGGCGGCGCGGATCGTCCGCTCCTCCTCGCCTTCGGCGAAGACGACGCGGCGCGGGTTGGTCCGCACCTTCTCCAGGATCAGTTCCAGGCTGTCAGCCGTCGGATCGAGGCGGGTGCGCAAGGAATGCTTGTAGCTGGTCAGGTCCAGGATCGGCTTGCGCGCCACGCCGCTTTCCATCGCCGCCTGGGCGACGGCGGCGGGAACGGTGACGATCAGGCGCGGGTCGAAGGGCACCGGGATGATGTAGTCCGGCCCATAGCGCAGCCGGCGCCCGGAATAGGCGGCGTCGACCTCGTCCGGAACGTCCTCGCGCGCCAATGCCGCCAGCGCCTTGGCCGCGGCGACCTTCATCGCCTCGTTGATGGTGGTGGCGCGGACGTCAAGCGCGCCGCGGAACAGGTAGGGGAAGCCCAGGACGTTGTTGACCTGGTTCGGGTAATCGGAGCGGCCGGTCGCCACGATGGCGTCGTTGCGCACCGCCTTGACCTCCTCCGGCGTGATTTCCGGATCGGGGTTGGCCAGCGCGAAGATGATCGGCTTGGCCGCCATCGACTTCACCATCTCCGGCGTCATCGCGCCCTTGGCCGACAGGCCGACGAACACGTCGGAGCCCGCCACCGCCTCTTCCAGCGTGCGCTTGTCGGTGTCGACGGCGAAGGACGACTTCCACTGGTTCATGCCGTTGGTGCGGCCGCGATAGACCACGCCCTTGGTGTCGCACAGGATGATGTTTTCACGTGAAACACCCATCGTGCAGAACAGCTCGGCGCAGGCGATGCCCGCCGCGCCGGCACCGTTCACCACCATCTTCACGTCTTCGATCTTGCGGCCGGTGATGTCGCAGGCGTTGATCAGGCCGGCGGCGGCGATGATCGCGGTGCCGTGCTGGTCGTCATGGAAGACCGGGATGTCCAGCAGTTCGCGCAGCCGCTCCTCGATGATGAAGCAGTCGGGCGCCTTGATGTCTTCCAGGTTGATGCCGCCGAAGCTGGGGCCGAGGAAGCGCACGCAGTTGACGAACTCGTCCACGTCGCGGGTGTCGACCTCCAGGTCGATGCCGTCGACGTCGGCGAAGCGCTTGAACAGCACGGCCTTGCCTTCCATCACCGGCTTGCCGGCGAGCGCGCCCAGGTCGCCCAGCCCCAGCACCGCCGTGCCGTTGGAGATGATGGCGACGATGTTGCCCTTGGCCGTGTAGTCGTAGGCGAGGGACGGATCCTCGGCAATGCGCAGGCAGGGGACGGCGACGCCGGGCGAATAGGCCAGCGCCAGATCGCGCTGGGTCGTCAGCGGCTTGGTCGGGGTGATTTCCAGCTTGCCGGGCCGGCCGCTGGAATGCAGCAGCAGGGCCTCTTCGTCGGTGACGCGCTTGGTGTCGGACATGGATGTCGTGTTCCTCAACGGAGTGTGCAGCCCGTCGGTCGTCGTTGATGCCTTTTTGTGCGGTGCGCTGCCGACGGTGGGGCAGCGATGGTATACGCCGAACGCGCAACTCGCCAAGCCTCGATCGGCGCCGTTTTGTACGAATCATGCATTTTCCTGCCGATTAACGACACATCCAGTTTGTTTGCCATCCCATCCAATTCGTCTCCGCCCGTTCCACGGCCGCGCCCGCGCGCCGCTGCCGACCGACAGGCGGGACGCCATGCTGGACTGGGACGGGCGGAGCCGTTAGCTTGCCGCCCCATTGCAACCGACCTTCGGAATGATGCCCATGCGCCCCTCCGGCCGCGCCTTCGACCAACTGCGCACCGTCTCCCTCGAACCCGGCTTCAGCCGCTATGCCGAGGGCTCCTGCATGGTGCGCTTCGGCAACACGCATGTGCTGTGCACGGCCAGCGTCGACGAAACGGTGCCGCGTTTCCTGAAGAACACCGGTCTCGGCTGGGTCACCGCCGAATACGGCATGCTGCCGCGCTCGACCCACAGCCGCAGCGACCGTGAGGCGGCCAAGGGCAAGCAGTCCGGCCGCACCCAGGAAATTCAGCGCCTGATCGGCCGTGCGCTCCGCGCCGTCACCGACCGTTCGGCGATGGGCGAGAAGCAGATCAAGATCGACTGCGACGTCATCCAGGCCGATGGCGGCACCCGCACCGCCGCCATCACCGGCAGCTATGTCGCCCTGCATCTGGCCTTCCAACACCTGATGCAGATCGGCGCACTGAAGACCATGCCGCTGACCGATCAGGTCGCCGCCGTGTCCTGCGGCCTGTTCCAGGGCAACGCCGTGCTCGACCTCGATTACGATGAAGACTCAAAGGCGCAGGCCGATGCCAACTTCGTCCTGACCGGCAAAGCCGGCATCGTCGAGATCCAGGGCACCGCCGAAGAAACTCCCTTCTCCGAGCCGCAGTTCATGGAGCTGCTGGCGCTCGCCCGCAAGGGCGTGACCGAGCTGGTGGCGTTGCAGAAGCAGGTTCTCGGCATCAAGTAAGGCCGTATCAGCCAGAGGTTCATGACCCAGAGGTTCGTTACCATGTCCGCTCCCCGCCGCTTCACCGGCGACACGCTCGTCATCGCCAGCCACAACACGGGCAAGGTGCGCGAGATCGCCGACCTGCTCGGCCCCTATGTCGCCACCTTCACCTCGGCCGGGGAGCTGGGCCTGCCCGAACCGGAAGAGACCGGAACCACCTTCATCGCCAATGCGGAGCTGAAGGCGAAGGCCGCGGCCGCCGCCGGCCATGTCGCGCTCGCCGACGACAGCGGGCTGGTGGTGCCGGCGCTGAACGGCGATCCCGGCATCTACTCCGCCCGCTGGGCCGGACCGACCAAGGATTTCGCCATGGCGATGCGGAAGGTCGAGGACGGCCTTGCCGGAAAGACCGACCGCAGCGCCTATTTTGTCTGCGCGTTGTCGCTCGCTTGGCCGGACGGCCATGTCGAGACGGTGGAAGGCCGCTGCTACGGCACGCTGGTGTGGCCGCCACGTGGGCCGCACGGTTTCGGCTATGACCCGATGTTCCTGCCGGACGGCAACGGCCTGACCTTCGGCGAGATGGATCCGGCCAAGAAGCACGAGATGAGCCACCGCGCCGACGCCTTCCGCCAGCTGGTGGAGCGGTGTTTCCGGTGAGTGGTTTCGATCATGGGTATGATGGACCTGGTTATGATGGACCTGGATTTGCCGTCTACGTCCATTGGCCCTTCTGCAAGTCGAAGTGCCCGTACTGCGATTTCAACAGCCATGTCCGCGAGCGCGTCGACCATGACCGCTGGCGGGCCGGGCTGCTGCGCGAGCTGGACCATTATGCCGACATGACCGCCGGGCGCACCGTCACCTCCATCTTTTTCGGCGGCGGCACCCCGTCGCTGATGGAACCGGCAACGGTCGGCGCCATCATCGACCGTATCGCCCAACGCTGGCCGGTTGCCGATCAGCTGGAGGTGACGCTGGAGGCCAACCCGACCTCCGTCGAGGCCGACAAGTTCCGCGCCTTCCGCACCGCCGGGATCAACCGCGTCTCTCTTGGCATTCAGGCGCTGGACGACGCCAGCCTGAAGTTCCTCGGCCGTCAGCACAACGCGGCGGAGGCCACCGGCGCCATCGAACTGGCGGCGCGGACCTTCGACCGCTTTTCCTTCGACCTGATCTATGCCCGTCCCGGCCAGACGGTGGCGGCTTGGCAGGCGGAACTGGCGCGGGCGCTGGACTACGCCGTCGGCCATCTCTCGGTCTATCAGCTGACGATCGAGGAGGGGACTGCCTTCTACCCGCTGCATGCCCGCGGCGATCTGGTGCTGCCCGACGAGAACCTGGCCGGCGATCTTTACGAGGCGACGCAGAGCCAGCTTGCTGCCGCAGGTTTGCCGGCCTACGAGATCTCCAATCACGCCCGTCCGGGCGAGGAAAGCCGCCACAACCTGACCTATTGGCGCTATGGCGATTATGTCGGCATCGGTCCCGGTGCCCATGGCCGGCTGACGCTGGACGGCGAGAAGTTTGCGACCCGCGCCCACCGCGCCCCGGAGATCTGGCTGGAGCGGGTCGAGCGCGACGGCCATGGTGCCGCCGCTCCCGACCCGATCGACCGCGATGCCCGTGGCACCGAGCTGCTGATGATGGGGCTGCGCCTCAGCGAGGGGGTGCGGCTTGCCCGGCTGGTGGAGGAAACCGGCCGAACGCTGGACGATTTCGTGGAGCCGGCGGCGTTGTCCCGCCTGATCGAAGGCGGCTTCCTGACCCGCGATGCGGATCGGCTCTCTGCGACATCGGAGGGGCTACAGCGACTGAACGCGGTCCTCGGCGCGATTTTGGCGTAAGATCCACCGGTTTTGAACCGGGAAAGGGCAGGGGATGCGCATCAGTCTGATTGTGGCCGCTGCGATGAACGACGTGATCGGCCGCGATGGCCGATTGCCCTGGAGTCTTCCCGGCGATCTGCGCCGGTTCAAGCAGCTGACCATGGGCAAGCCGGTGCTGATGGGTCGCAAAACCTGGGAGTCTCTGCCGCTGCGCCCGCTTCCCGGCCGCGACAATCTCGTCGTCAGCCGTTGGACAGCGGTTGGCGAGCATGACGGTGCCCGCTGGTTCTCTGGGTTGGGAGCCGCCGTATCCTGGGCGCAGGAATCCGGTGCGGCGGAACTCTGTGTCATCGGCGGCGCCGCGCTGTTCCGAGAGACTTTGCCCATCGCCGATTGCCTGCATCTGACCCGCGTGGAGAGCGCAGTGAGCGGCGACACGCTGATGCCGCCCATCGGTGCGGAATGGGTCGAAGTCTGGTCGAGCGCGCCCATGGAGGAGAACGGGCTGTTCTACCGCTACATCGATCTGGAGAAGGTGCGGGGATAGGAGAGGTTTTGCCCCCTCCCTAACCCTCCCCCGCCTCGCGGGAGAGGGGATGGCCGCTGCACCGCAATTCTACCCTCTACCGCCGAATGCGGGGGAGGGAGGGGGCAATCAACCTCCCCCCTGAGGTCCTTTACTCCTCGCCGCCCAGACGGTGCAGAACGTCGTCCAGCTGGTCGAGCGTCTGGTAGTGGATGGTGATCGTGCCGCGCTGCCCCTGGGGATTGATCGCGACCTTCAACCCGATGCGGGCGGAGATCTCTTCTTCCAGATTGATCAGGTCGACGTCCTTCATCGCCGGGGCGGCGCCGGGCCCGTCGTTCGCTGCCTTGCCCTTCTTCGCCTTGGGCTGGTCGCCGCGCATGAGGTCTTCGGTCTGTCGGACGTTCAGGCCGCGCGTGACCACCTCGCGGGCGACCGCGGCCGGATCCGGGGCGGTCAGCAGGGCGCGGGCATGGCCGGCGGTCAGCGCGCCATCCTGCACCATCGTCTTGACCGGGTCCGGCAGGGCCAGCAGGCGCATCATGTTGGCGACATGGCTGCGGCTCTTGCCGACGGCGCGGGCCAGATCCTCCTGCGTGTGCTCGAACTCCTCCATCAGGCGGCGGTAACCCTCCGCCTCTTCCAGAGGGGTCAGATCCTGGCGCTGGATGTTCTCGATCAGCGCGATTTCCAGCGCCTCGCGGTCGCTGAGATCGCGGATGATGACCGGCACCTCGTGCAGGCCGGCGATCTGCGCGGCGCGCCAGCGGCGTTCGCCGGCGATCAGTTCGTAGGAGTTTGCGTCCTCGGCATCGCGGCGGACCAGCAGCGGCTGCAGGATGCCTTTGTCGCGGATGGACTCGACAAGGCCGCTGATCGCCTCTTCGTCGAACTTCCGCCGCGGCTGGTATTTGCCGGGGTGGACGAACTCAATCGGCACCTGCTTGGACTGCCGCACCTTGTCGAGGGCCGAATAATCCTCGGTTGCCTCGCCGAACAGGGCGGAAAGGCCGCGGCCCAGGCTGGCGCGGCGGGCGCCACCTTGCTTGGTGTCGTCGATCATGCGGTCAGTCTCTTCTCACGGCGCAGCACTTCGCCCGCCAGATGGATGTAGGCCTGGGATCCGGGGCAGCGCATGTCGTAGATCAGCACCGGCTTGCCGTGCGACGGAGCCTCCGAGACCTTGACGTTGCGCGGGATCACGGTGTCGTACACCTTCTCCCCGAAGAAGCCGCGGACGTCCGCCGCCACCATGTCCGACAGGTTGTTGCGCTTGTCGAACATGGTCAGCACGACGCCGTGGATGTCGAGGTTCGGGTTGAAGGCGCGCTTCACCCGCTCGATGGTGCGGACCAGATGGCTGAGACCCTCCAGCGCGTAGAACTCGCACTGCAAGGGAACCATCACGGCATGCGAGGCGACCAGCGCGTTCAGCGTCAACAGGCCGAGTGCCGGCGGGCAGTCGATCAGGACATAGTCGTATTCCAGCGCGCTGTTGGCGACCGCCTCGCGCAGGCGGAACTCGCGACGCTCGGCGCTGACCAGTTCGATCTCCGCACCCGACAGATCGACCGAGGAGGTGATGATCGACAGGTTCGGCACGGAGGAAGGAGTGGCGGCATCCTCCAGCGACACGTCGTCGAACAGCACGTCATAGATGCCGATGCGGCGGTCGGAGCGCGGAATGCCGAGACCGGTGGACGCGTTGCCCTGCGGGTCGAGATCGATCACCAGCACCCGCTTGCCGATGACGGCGAGCGCGGTGGCAAGGTTGATCGTCGTCGTGGTCTTGCCCACGCCGCCCTTCTGGTTGGCAATCGCAACCACACGGGCAAGGGGACGGGTGACGGCAGACATGGCAGCCTCTCGGGAGTCCGGTTGGCGGGAGGAGGGCGGGGGAACAACTGTGTCAGGCACGGTCTTCACGCACGCTCAAGGTGACTCACACGCAGGATGGTTCCGCTCGGATCGGTGCGGCTGTCAAATCGCTCAGGATCCATTGTCCAATATTGCGTGGTGGCGGTCAATTCGTCGTCCAGGGCCGCACCCTTGAGGAACAGACACTTGCCGCGCGATCCGATGAAGGGATGAGCCCAGCCGAAGAGGTCGGTCAGCGGCGCCAACGCTCGGGCGGTGACGACATCGGCCTCGATCCCGGTGACGGTCTCGATCCGCTTGGTGTGGACGGTGACCGGTGCTTCGCAGACGCGGGCCACTTCGCGCAGGAAGGCGCATTTGCGCACGTCGCTCTCTATCAGATGCACCTGCGGCACGCCGAGTATGGCAAGCACCAGACCGGGGAAACCGGCACCGCTGCCGAGATCGACCAGCACCCGTGTGCCCTCCGGCAGCAGTGGATGGAGCTGGGCGGAGTCGAGGAAATGACGCTTCCAGGCATCTGGCAGGGTGGAGGGACCGACGAGATTGATCTTCGGCTGCCACTTGCGCAGCAGCCCTTCATAGACAATCAGGCGGTCGAGCGTTTCACGTGAAACACCGGTAACTTCCTGAAACGCGACGGCGTCGAATCCACTCATTCCGCGGCCACCCCGGATGCAATCCCATCGCGACGTTTCACATGACGAAGCAGCGCGACCAGAGCCGCCGGTGTCATGCCGGGAATGCGGGCCGCCGCCCCCAATGTCGCGGGCCGCGACTGGCGCAGCTTCTGGCGAATTTCGGCGGACAGACTTCCGATCCCATCGACATCGAGATCGTCAGGGAGGGCGAGAGACTCGTCCTTGCGGAAGGCACGGATGTCAGCCTCCTGCCGGCCGAGATAGCCGGCGTATTTGCCGTCGATCTCCAACTGCTCGGCGATCTCCGGAGCGATATCGCCAAGCTCCGGCCACAGGCGGGCGAGGGCGGCGAGGTCGATGTCGGGATAGCGCAGCAGGTCGGCGGCGCTACGGCGCACACCATCCTGGTTGACAGCCACGCCCTGACGGGTCAGTTCGGCCGGCGTCGCCTGCAGCGAAGCGACCAGCGCACGGCCAGCCGACAGCGCCGCGCTCTTGGCGGCGAAGACATCGCGACGCTCCGACCCGACACAACCGACGGCAACACCCTTGCCGGTCAGGCGCTGGTCGGCATTGTCGGCACGCAGCAGCAGCCGATATTCGGCGCGCGAGGTGAACATGCGATAGGGCTCGTTGGTGCCTCGGCCGATCAGGTCGTCGATCAGCACGCCGATGTAGGCATCGGCACGATCGAGCACGAAGCCATCGCGGTTGCCGCTCGCAGACAGCGCGGCGTTGATGCCGGCCATCAGGCCCTGGGCCGCCGCCTCCTCATAGCCGGTGGTGCCGTTGATCTGGCCGGCCAGGAACAGGCGCGGCGCCCGGCGTGTCTCCAGCGTCGGCTTAAGTTCGCGCGGGTCTACATAGTCGTATTCGATGGCATAGCCGGGGCGGATCATCACCACCTTCTCCAGGCCGGGCATGCTGGCGAGGATGCCAAGCTGCACGTCGCGGGGCAGGGAGGTCGAGATGCCGTTCGGATAGACGGTCGGATCGTCCAGCCCTTCCGGCTCGAGGAAGATCTGGTGCTTCTCCTTCTCGGCGAAGCGGACGACCTTGTCCTCGATCGACGGGCAATAGCGCGGACCGGTGCCGGTGATCTGGCCGGAATACATCGGGGCACGATGCAGGTTGGCGCGGATCAGCTCATGGGCCTCATGCGTCGTCCAGGTGATCGCGCAGTCGATCTGCGGCGTGTCGATCCGCTCCGTCATATAGGAGAAGGGCGGGGGCGGTGTATCGCCGGGTTGCTTCTCCAGCGCGTCCCAATCGATGGTGCGTCCGTCGAGGCGCGGCGGCGTTCCGGTCTTCAGTCGGCCGAGCGGGAAGCCCAGCCGGGCCAGCGTGTCGGACAAGCCGATGGACGGCGCTTCGCCCACACGGCCGGCGGGGGTGCGTTCCTCGCCGATGTGGATCAAGCCGCGCAGGAAGGTCCCGGTGGTCAGCACCACCGCGCCGGCACGGATGGACTCGCCGGCGCCGGTGACGACACCGGTGATGCGCTGCCCAGAAATACTGGAATCCGCATCGACGATCAGATCCTCGGCACCGCCGGCTTCGATGAACAGGTTCTCCTGCTCGGCCAGCAGCGACTGCATCGCCTGTCGATAGAGCTTGCGGTCGGCCTGGGCGCGCGGGCCGCGAACGGCGGGACCCTTGCTGCGGTTCAGGATGCGGAACTGGATGCCGCCGCGGTCGATGGCCTTCGCCATCACGCCGTCCAACGCATCGATCTCCCGCACCAGATGGCCTTTGGCGAGTCCGCCGATGGCGGGGTTGCAGGACATCTCGCCGATGGTTTCGACCTTGTGGGTCAGCAGGAGCGTGCGCGCACCCATGCGCGCTGCCGCCGCAGCCGCCTCACAGCCGGCGTGACCGCCGCCGACAACGATGACATCAAAGCTTCGCATGTGCGGGACCATAGCGGAATGGCGGTGCGGATCCAAGAGGCGGGGCAGGGATATCGTGGGGTGGAGAGTGGTTGTTCGATGCCCCCTCCCTAACCCTCCCCCGCCTTTGGCGGTGGAGGGGACAAGCGCCGCTTCGCATAAGGCACCCTCTCCCGCAACGCGGGGGAGGGCTGGGGAGGGGGCAATCGCCTAATCACCCACCCACTGTTTCACGTGAAACACGCCCTCACTTCCCAATGCAGAAGTCCCGGAAGATCACGTCCAGCAGGTCCTCCACATCAACCCGCCCGGTGATGCGCCCCAACGCCCCGCTGGCGAGCCGCACATCCTCCGCGGCCAGTTCGGGCAACGGTGCCTCCAACGCCCGCAGCAGCGACTCCCGGCATTCGGTCAACGCCGCGCGGTGGCGGGCCCTGGTGAGGGATGGAGCGCTGCCGATGGCGAGCCGATCTGCACTGTATGCCGCCAGCGTCGCTTCCAACTCCTTCAACCCTGACCCGGTGTGGGCGGAGACCGGGATCGGGGACAAATCCGGTCGCAGGTCACCGGCGGTCGCAAGGTCGGTCTTGTTGAACACCACCACCGTATCGCGGTCGATCAGGTCCAGCGTCGCCGGATCAAGGTCGGGCAGGGTGGTGGCGTCGAACACCGCCACCTTCACGTCCGAGCGCGCCGCACGGTCGCGCGCCCGGCGGATGCCTTCCTCCTCCACTTCGTCGGCGGCGGCCTCGCGAAGGCCGGCGGTGTCGGCCAGCACGACCGGATAGCCACCGAGGTCGAGATGCACCTCGATGATGTCGCGGGTGGTGCCGGCGCGGGCGGACACGATGGCGGCGTCCCGGCGGGCAAGGGCATTCAGGAGACTGGACTTGCCGGCGTTGGGCGCACCGACGATGGCGATGTGCAAGCCCTCGCGCAGCCGCTCGCCGCGGCCGCCGTCGTCGAGATGGGCGGCGATCTCGTCGGCCAGCCCGGCGATCACCGGACGGACGGCATCGGCGACACCGCCCGGCAGATCATCCTCGGCGAAGTCGATGTCGGCCTCGATGTGGGCGAGCGAGCGCGTAAGCCGCTCCCGCCAGCCGTCATAGAGCCGGCCAAGCGCACCCTCCATCTGCCGCAATGCCTGGCGGCGTTGCGCGGTGGTCTCGGCATCGATCAGGTCGGCGACCGCCTCGGCCTCCGTCAGGTCGAGCTTGCCGTTTTCGAAGGCGCGACGGGTGAACTCGCCGGGTTCGGCCAGCCGCAAGCCGGGCAGGGTGGCGAGCGCCTCGATCACGCCGGTGACGACGGCCCGGCCGCCATGCAGGTGCAGCTCCACCACATCCTCGCCGGTGAAGCTGGCGGGAGCGGTGAAGCGCAGGACCAGAGCGTCGTCGAGCGCGTCACCGGTGCACGGGTCCCGCAACTTGGTCAGCACGGCGCGGCGCGGCGCGGGAAGGGCGCGGCCGGTCAGCGCGACGAGGGCGGATCCGGCTTCAGGTCCGGAAATGCGAACCACCGCCACACCGGATCGGCCGGGGGCGGTGGCGAGCGCAAAGATGGTGGTGAGCAAGTTGGTGGTGACCATTGATGGGTGGATCAGCCGCGCTGCTCGGGGCGCAGCTCCCGCTGCTCCGTGGTCAGCATCAGCCGCTCGACGCGGCGGCCTTCGACCAGATGGGTCTGCAGGATTTCGTCCACGTCGCCGGTGCTGTGATAGGTGTACCAAACGCCATCGGGATAGATCACCAGCGTCGGACCCAACTCGCACCGGTCGAGGCAGCCGGCCGAGTTGATCCGCACCTTGCCGTCGAAGCCGAGTTCACGGGCGCGGGCCTTCATATAGTCGCGCAGCTTCTCCGAGCCGTGGGCGGCGCAGGACCCGCGCTTGTGCCCGTCGGGGCGGCGGTTGGTGCAGCAAAAAACATGGGCTTCGAAATACGGCTTTTGCGCTTCAATAGTTTGGTCGGTCACTTTCTTCCTTCCTGCCCCAGGGCAGACGCCATCTGGGACCAAAACATCTTCTGCATCTGCTCCATGCCCTGGATGCCGGCCGGAAGCCAGGTTTTCAGCATCGTCTCCGGGTCCATGGCCTGGAGGTTCGCACGCATCCGCTCCTGGATCTCGTGCATCATGGCATCCTGCATCGGCTTCACGTCGGGCAGGCCCAGGAAGTGCCGGGCCTCGTCCGGGGTGCAGTCGATGTCGACGGTGATTTTCATGGGACCCCCTCCAGACCGGGACCAAGAGCCGGATCCGGCACCGGTCCAGGCATTGGCCGTGTTGATTTTGGGGTTGAGCGCCGCGGCGGCTCATGCCCCACTATACAGATAGGATGCACTGGCGCAACGCCACCCCGGCGCCACCTATTGATTCACGACACACCAACAGATCGGACACCGCCATGCCCGCCACTCCGTTGGGCGCGAACCTGCTAGGCCGGGAGACGAGCCCCTATCTGCTGCAGCACAAGGACAACCCGGTGCATTGGATGCCCTGGGGACCGGAGGCGTTCGCCCGCGCCAAGGCGGAGAACAAGCCGGTGCTGCTGTCGGTCGGCTATGCCGCCTGCCACTGGTGCCACGTGATGGCGCACGAGAGCTTCGAGAATCCGGAGATCGCCGGGCTGATGAACGAGCTGTTCGTCAACATCAAGGTGGACCGGGAGGAGCGGCCGGACCTCGACACCATCTACCAGTCGGCGCTTGCGCTGCTGGGACAGCAGGGCGGCTGGCCGCTGACCATGTTCCTGACCCCGGATGCGGAGCCGTTCTGGGGCGGCACCTATTTCCCGCCGGCCCCGCGCTATGGCCGCGCCGGCTTCCCTGACGTGCTGCGCGGCATCGCCGGCACCTACGCCAATGAGCAGGACAAGGTCGGCAAGAATGTCGACGCGCTGAAATCGGCGCTTGCGGGGATGGGGGAGAACCGCTCCGCCGGAGCCGTCGATGCCGGGGTGCTGGATCAGGTGGCTCAACGGCTGCTGCGGGAGGTCGATCCAATTCATGGCGGTATCGGCACGGCGCCGAAGTTCCCGCAGGTGCCGCTGTTCGAGCTGCTGTGGCGGGCTTGGCAGCGTACCGGACGCGAACCGTTCCGCGAGGCGGTGACCCACACGCTGGCCAACATGGCGCAGGGCGGCATCTACGACCATCTCGGCGGCGGCTTCGCCCGCTATTCGGTCGACGAACGCTGGCTGGTGCCGCATTTCGAAAAGATGCTCTACGACAACGCGGAGCTGCTCGACCTGATGACGCTGGTCTGGCAGGAGACGCGCGACCCGTTGCTGGAGACCCGCATTCGCGAGACGGTCGGCTGGCTTCTGCGCGAGATGATCGCCGACGGCGGCGGACTCGCCGCAACGCTGGACGCGGACAGCGAAGGCGAGGAGGGACTCTTCTATATATGGAACGAGGAGGAGGTCGACCGGCTGCTGACCCCCGCCCTGGGCGCCGACGGGCTGGCGACGTTTAAGCGCGTTTACGAGGTGCTGCCCCAGGGCAATTGGGAAGGCGTCACCATCCTGAACCGGCTGGGCGGCCTGTCGCTGGCCGACGACGCCACCGAGGCGACGCTCGCGAAGGGCCGCGAGATTCTGCTTCGGGCGCGGGCAAAGCGGGTGCGGCCGGGCTGGGACGACAAGGTGCTGGCCGACTGGAACGGCCTGATGATCGCGGCTCTGACCCATGCCGCCCTGGCGCTGGACGAACCGGAGTGGCTGGACGCCGCCGGGCGCGCCTTCGCCTTCGTCCGCGACCGGATGGATACGGGCGGGCGGCTCTGCCACAGCTGGCGGCACGGGCAGGGCAAGCATGCGGGCATGCTCGACGACTATGCGCACATGGCGCGCGCCGCACTGGCGCTGCACGAGGCGACCGGGGATCCGGCGGCGCTCGATCAGGCCAAGCTTTGGGTGGCGACGCTCGACGCCCATTTCTGGGATGGCGCCAACGGTGGCTATTTCTTCACCGCCGACGATGCGGAAGGGCTGATCGTCCGCACCAAGACCGCCTACGACAACGCCACGCCCAGCGGCAACGGCACCATGCTGGCGGTGCTGACAACGCTGTTCCAGCGCACCGGCGAGGATGCCTATCGCGAGCGGGCGGACGCCCTCGCCGCCGCCTTCTCCGGCGAGTTGACCCGCAACTTCTTCCCCCTGACCACCTTCCTGAACTCCGTGGAACTGATGACGGCGCCGCTGCAGATCGTCGTCGTCGGCCCGCCCAAAGCGGCGGAGACGGAGGCGCTACGCCGCACCGTGCTCGACCATTCGCTGCCCAACCGCATCCTGACCGTGCTCGCACCGGGGGCGGATCTGCCTGCCAATCATCCGGCACAGGGGAAGGGGATGCGCGACGGGGCGGCCACCGCGTATGTCTGCCGCGGCATGACCTGTTCGGCTCCGGTGACGGCGCCGGCGGATCTGGCCGCTCTTCTGTCAAACAAGACCTGAACTTTGCGGGAGGAAACCATGGCGCGTCTTTCCATCGACAGCCCGCTGGGACCCCTGATGCTGACCGGGGACGGATCCGCCCTGACCTCGGTCGGCTGGGGCCGCTTCGACCATGACGAGGCCGATGCGGTGCTGGCCGAGACGGCGCGCCAGCTGGAGGCTTATTTCGCCTGCCGGCTCCAGCGCTTCGACCTGCCGCTGAAGCCGGCAGGCACCCCGTTCCGGCGAAGCGTTTGGGATGCCATGCTGGCGATCCCCTATGGCGGCATCGCGACCTACGGCGGGATGGCGAAGATGCTGGGCAGCGCCCCGCGCGCGGTCGGCGGGGCCTGCGGGGCCAACCCGATCCCGATCATCATCCCCTGCCACCGGGTGCTTGCCAGCGGCGGAGCGCCCGGCGGCTATTCCGGCCATGGCGGGCTCGATACCAAGTCGTGGCTGCTGACGCTGGAACGCCGGCATGCCGGCCCAGAAAATTCCAGCAGGGGGCAGGGCAATGGCGCAGCGGCGGAGCAGTTCGCGCTGCTGTAAGGCTCACCCGAAGTCCAACGATCAACGATAAGGGAAACCAAACCACTATGGTTCACGCGATCCGCATCCACGAGCACGGCGGGCCGGAAGTTCTGCGCTGGGACGAGATCGAGGTGGGAGAGCCCGGTCCCGGTCAGGTGCGCATCCGCCAGACCGCGGTCGGGCTGAACTACATCGACACCTATCACCGCTCCGGCGCCTACAAGCTGCCGGATCTGCCGGCGGTGATCGGCATGGCCGGCACCGGCGTGGTCGAGGCGTTGGGGCCGGACGTCACCACGCTGAAGGTCGGCGACCGCGTCGGCTACGCCATGTCCATCGGCGCCTATGCCGAGAGCCGCCTGATCGCCGCCGACCGGCTGGTGCCGCTGCCGAGCTGGCTCGACGATCAGGCGACCGCCGCCACGCTGCTACAGGGACTGACCGCACAGTATCTGCTGCGCAGCACCTATGTGGTGCAGCCTGGCGACACCATCCTGGTGCAGGCCGCGGCCGGCGGGGTGGGGCTTCTGCTGTGTTCCTGGGCGCGGCATCTCGGCGCCACGGTGATCGGCACCGTCGGGTCGGCGGAGAAGGCCGAACTGGCGAAGGCCCATGGCTGCCACCATACCATCGACTATACCCGCGAGAACTTCGTCACCCGGGTAAAGGACCTGACGGACGGGCAGGGTGTGCCCGTCGTCTATGACGGCGTCGGCAAGACGACCTTCCTGGACGGGCTGGACTGCCTGCGGCCGCGCGGGCTGATGGTGCTGTTCGGTGCGGCGTCGGGTGCGCCGGCACCGTTGGACCTGGGGCTGCTGGCGGCGAAGGGGTCGCTGTATGTGACGCGGCCGACGCTGGCGACCTACACCGCCAAGCGGGAGGATCTGATGGCGTCCGCCGCGGATCTGTTCGACGCGGTGAAGAATGGCGGCGTGACGTTCACGGTGAACCAGCGCTTCGCGCTGAAGGACACGGCGGACGCTCATCGGGCGCTCGAGGCGCGGGCGACGACGGGGTCGACGGTGCTGGTGCCGTAGGAACGCGGGGGGTATCGGCCTGCGATGCCCCCACCCCGACCCTCCCCCGCTCGCGCGGGAGAGGGTGCCTTATGCGAGGCGGCGGCAGTCCCCTCTCCCTCGAAGAGGGGGAGGGTCAGGGAGGGGGCAAGAGACGCAGACTATTCCACCGCCCAGAGTGGGTTCTTCATCTTCTTCAGCATCTCGGCATGGGCCGCGGCTTCCTCGTCGCTGACAGCGAAGACGCGGGCTTCGCGGAAGGGGCGGTCAATGCGGACCGGGCCGGCAGATCCGCCCTTCGATGCCGGACCGCCGGCGAAGGACAGGCCGGTCTGCCGTCCACCCAGCAGCTCCAGATAGACCTCGGCCAGCAGCTGGGCGTCGAGCAGCGCGCCGTGCAGGGTGCGGTTGGAGTTGTCGACGCCGAAGCGCTTGCACAGCGCATCCAGCGTGGCGGGCGAACCGGGGAACTTCTGCCGGGCCATCAGCAGCGTGTCGATGGCACGGTCCTTCGGCATCACCGGATAGCCGGCGATCTTCAGCTCCCAGTTCAGGAAGTGCATGTCGAAGGCGGCGTTGTGGATCACCAGCGGTGAATCACCGATGAAGGCGACGAAGTCGGCGGCGACGTCGTTGAACAGCGGCTTGTCGGCCAGGAATTCCGTGCTCAGCCCATGGACGGCGAAGGCCTCCGGCGGCATGTCGCGTTCGGGGTTGAGGTAGACGTGGAACCGTTCGCCGGTGGCCAAGTGGTTGACCAGCTCGATGCAGCCGATCTCGACCAGCCGATGGCCTTCCTCCGGCTTGAAGCCCGTGGTTTCGGTGTCGAGAACGATTTCACGCATGATGGATTTGCCCTGGTTGATAGCCGCGCGGCGGCCAATGCCTGCCCGGCCGAGACGTCACGTCCCGCACAATGCCCTGAAGCGCCCGCCGCGTCACCAGCCGACCGGCGCCGGTCGGCACGACATAGTCGGCACGCCGTCGTTTCTCCGCATCCGGCATCTGGCGGGCGAGGATGCCGGCGAACTTCTCCGCCGTCATGCCCGGCCGGGCCAGCACGCGGGCGCGCTGGACGGCGAAGGGGGCGGAGACGACGACGGTCGCATCGACCCGCCGCTCGCCATGGGTCTCGAACAGCAGCGGGATGTCCAGTACGGCGATCTTCGCACCGCGGCGTGCCGCACGGGCGAGGAAGCCGCGCTGCGCCGCCTGGACCATCGGGTGCAGGATCGCCTCCAGCCGCTTCAGCGCATCCGGATCACGGAACACTGCAGCGCCCAGCGCGGGCCGGCTGACCGCACCATCGATAACCACACCGGGGAAGGCGGCATCGATGACCGGCACCGCCCGGCCGCCGCGGCCGAGCAGCCCATGCACCACCGCATCGGAATCGCAGACCGGAGCGCCCATAGCCTGCAGCATGCGGGCGGCGGTGCTCTTGCCCATGCCGATGGAACCGGTCAGGCCCAGCACGATCATGGCCCGGCCCTCAACCTTCCAGCACGAAGCGCGTCAGTTCCGCCGTCACCTGCGGCTCGACGCCGAACCAGGCCTTGAAGCCGGGGCGCGCCTGATGCAGCAGCATGCCGACACCGCCGGCCACCGCATTGCCGCGCGCCCTGGCCTCGGCCAGCAGCGGGGTTTCCAGCGGCACATAGACGATGTCGTTGACGACCGCCGGGACGGGCAGGGCGCGCAAAGGCAGGTCCAGCGCCGGCTGGCCCGCCATGCCCTGGGTGGTTGTGTTGACCAGCAGCGCGGCACCGTCGAGAGCCGTTTCACGTGAAACCCAATCGACCACCGTCACGCCGCCGGCAAGCCCCACCGCGGCCAGATCCGCCGCCAAATCCTCGGCACGGGCACGGGTGCGGTTGACCAGGCGGACCTCCGGCGCGCCGGCATCGAGCAGGGCGACCACCACCGCACGGGCGGCACCCCCGGCACCGATCACGACCGCCGGACCGCGTTCCGCCGTCCAACCCGGCTGCTCGGCGCGCAGGTTCTCGATGAAGCCGAAACCGTCGGTGTTGCCGCCCTCCAGCGCGCCGTCCGCCGCCACCACGATGGTGTTGACCGCACCCATGCGCCAGGCAGTCTCGTCCAGCCGGTCGACGGTGCGAAAGGCGATCTCCTTCAGCGGGACGGTGACGTTGCAGCCGCGAAAGCCCAGAGCGGGCAGGGCGCGGATGGCCTGTTCGGCGCGCTCCGGCGCCACCGCCAGCGGCACATAGGCGCCGTCGATCCCATACTGCCGCAGCCAGAATCCATGCAGCCGGGGGGACCGCGAATGACCGATCGGCCAGCCCATCACGCCGGCGACCTTTGCCTTGCCGCTGATTGAATCGACCGCCGTCATTCCTTGCCAACCCCATGCACGCGCAGAAACCCGAGCAGCGGCAGGAGCGGCAACCCGAGGATGGTGAAGAAGTCGCCTTCGACCCGCTGGAACAGCTGCGCCCCCAACCCTTCCAGCTGGTAAGCGCCAACGGAATGCAGCACGTCGTCGCCGACCCGGTCGAGATAGTCGTCGAGGAAGGATTCGGAGAAGTTGCGCATGGTCAGGCGGGCGCTGTCGATCTTGTGCCACATCCGCTCGCCGTCGCGCACCACCACGGCACAGCTGACCAGCCGGTGGGTCCTGCCGCGCAGGTCCAGAAGCTGCGCACGTGCCGCGGCGCGGTCGGCGGGCTTGTCGAACCAGCGCCCCTCGCATTCCAGCATCTGGTCGGCGCCGACCACCAGAGCGCCGGGATGGCGACGGGTGATGCGCTGGGCCTTCAGCTCGGCCAGGGCCTCGGCGACGGCATCGGCCGGCACGCCCTCCGCCCGGCCGGCGGCCTTCACCTCGTCCTCGTCGACCAGAGGCTTGTCGAGGATGGCGCTGACGCCGGCCTGCTCCAGCATCGCCGCCCGCGTGCGCGAGCCGGACGCAAGCACCAGCAGGGGCGCGCTCACGTCTTCTTTCCTTCGGGGCTGAAATTGGCGCTCTGGCGCCGGGCCAGCAGCATCATGATCTCGGCGGCCGTCTCCTCGATGGAGCGGCGGGAGACGTCGATCACCGGCCAGCCGCGCCGGCTGAACAGGCGTCGCGCCTCCTGAACCTCGGAGCGCACCAACTCGGGATCGGCATAGCTGGAGCCTTCGCCCTGGTTGAGCAGCTTCAGCCGGTTGCGGCGAATCTGAACCAGCCGGTCGGGGTCCTTGGTCAGCCCGACGATCAGCGGCCGGGTCAGCAAATCGACCTCGGCGGGCAACGGGCTGCCGGGCACCAGCGGGATGTTGGCCGCCTTGATGCCGCGGTTGGCCAGATAGATGCAGGTCGGCGTCTTGGAGCTGCGCGACACGCCGATCAGCACCACATCGGCCTCGTGCAGGTCCCAGTTCGACTGGCCGTCGTCGTGCGACAGGGCGAAGTCGACCGCATCGATGCGGCTGAAATACTCGGCGTCCAGGACATGCTGGCGGCCGGGCTGACGCTGCGATTCCACGCCCAGGAAGGCGGCGAGTGCATTGATCAGCGGATCGAGCACGGGGATGCAGGGCACCTGCATCTCGCGGCAGAAATCCTGCAGGCGGCGGCGCAGCGTCTCGTCGACCAGCGTGAACATCACCAGCCCGTGATTGTCCCGGATCCCCTCCAGGACAAGGTCGAGCTGGCGGTCGGTCCGCACCAGATTCCAGAAATGCTCGATCGGCCGGACGTCGTCGAACTGGATGACGCAGGCGCGCGCCACGCTGTTGATGGTCTCGCCCGTCGCATCGGACACGAGATGTAGGTGGAACTCTTTCATCCGTCCCCAACATTCTGTGGAGAACCCGGCCCAGATCTGTGGACAACCGGATCCGCCTGCGTTTCATCCCGACCGGGGAACTCCTCCTCCCCGATACGGCCAAGGGGAGGACAACTCCGCCGACCGCTTCGGAAGCTGGGAAGATCCGGCCCCGCCCGCGCTGTTATCCACGGGACTCCCGTTCGTCCAGCTATAGCATTTCCGCCGTTTCCCGGGGTAGTGCTCCGAATCGTCCACAGATCCGCGCACATGCCCGCACAAGCCCCCGGATCTGTGGATAGATTCGCGCTGCCCGGGGATCACCGTTATCCACAGCCATCCACCTCATCCTCTTCCTTTCTCCCTTTAAAAAATATAGTGAAGAAGAGGGGATAAACCCGTCCGAGATTCCGCGTCCGGTTCCGTGTTGGAATCGCGGAATCGAGATCAGCATTCAGGGGAACGCACCGCCTTGTCCGATTCCAGCTCCGCCATCCAGAATCCGAAATCCCCGCTGAAGCCGATGCTCGCCGCTCTGGCGGGAGAGGTGCGGACGCGTCCGCCCTTCTGGCTTATGCGTCAGGCCGGACGTTATCTGCCGGAGTACCGGGAACTGCGGGCGAAGGCGGGCAGCTTCCTCGACCTCTGCTACAATCCCGACTTCGCGGTCGAAGTGACCTTGCAGCCGCTGCGCCGCTACGGCATGGACGCGGCGATTCTGTTCTCCGACATCCTGGTGGTGCCGCACGCCCTGGGCCAGCCGCTGGCCTATCTGGAAGGGGAGGGACCGAAGCTGGATCCGGTCCGCAACGTCCAGGACCTGAAGCGCCTGTCGCGCGACCGCTTCCACGAGACGCTGGCGCCGGTCTACGAGACGGTGCGCCGGCTCTCCACCGCGATCCCCCAGGATACGACGCTGATCGGCTTTGCGGGGGCTCCCTGGACCATTGCCTGCTACATGGTCGAAGGAGCGGGGTCGAAGGAGTATGCGCACGTCAAGCGCTGGGCCTACGGCGACCCGGTGGGATTCGGTCAGCTGATCGACCTGATCGTGGAGGTCACCGCCGACTATCTCTGCCGCCAGATCGAGGCGGGGGCGGAAACGGTGCAGCTGTTCGACAGCTGGGCCGGCGTTCTGCCGGTCGGCGAATTCCGCCGCTGGGTGATCGAGCCGACGCGGCGGATTGTCGCACTGGTGAAGGCCAAGCACCCGAACACGCCGATCATCGGCTTCCCGCGCGGGGCCGGTCACGCCTATGAGGACTATGTCGCCGATGCCGGCGTCGATGCCGTCGGGCTCGACACCACCGTCTCGCCGGTATGGGCGGCGCGCAATCTGCAGACGCGGCTGCCGGTGCAGGGGAACCTCGATCCGATCATGCTGGCCACCGGCGGCAAGGCGCTGGAGACGGCGACCCGCGGCATCCTGGAGGCGTTGGCCGACCGGCCCTTCGTGTTCAACCTGGGTCATGGCGTAATCCAGTCCACCCCGCCCGATCATGTGGCGGCGCTGACCCGGATCCTGCGCGAGTGGCCGGACCGCGGCTGACGGCTTTTCCGGCGGCAGGTGCCAAAGGGTTGAAAAAGCGACGGCGGGGGTCTGGACACAAGCGCGGCGACGCTCCAGTTTAGCGGGCACCATGAGCCAGCAACCTCCCCAGACATCCGCCTCGCAATCCGTTCCCGGCGGCCGGCCGCGCCGCGTGGCCGTCGTGCTGTTCAACCTCGGCGGTCCCGACGCGCCTGAGGCGGTGCGGCCCTTCCTGTTCAACCTGTTCGCGGATCCGGCCATCATCCGGCTGCCGAATCCGTTCCGCTTCCTGATCGCCAGCCTGATCAGCGGGCGGCGGGCGAAGCCGGCGACGGAGATCTATGCCCAGCTGGGCGGCAAGTCGCCGCTGCTGGAGAACACTGAGGCCCAGGCCGCGGCGCTGGAGGCGGCGCTTGGGGCGGATCCGGGGGCAGATCCGGCCGCGGATGGCACGGAGGCCAAGGTCTTCATCGCCATGCGCTACTGGCACCCGATGAGCGCCGAGACAGCGGCCCGGGTGAAGGAATACGACCCGGATCTGGTCGTTCTGTTGCCGCTCTACCCGCAATTCTCCACCACCACCACAGCGTCCAGCGCCAAGGTCTGGCACGAGGCGGCGAAGACCGTCGGGCTGACGGCACCGACCCGGCTGCTGTGCTGCTACCCGACCCAGGCCGGCTTCATCGACGCGTCGGCCGATCTGATCCGTCCGCTGTACGAGGCCGCCGAGGCGCACGGTACGCCGCGTGTCCTGTTCTCCGCCCACGGGCTGCCGAAGAAGGTGGTGACCTCCGGCGACCCCTATCAGTGGCAGTGCGAGCGTACGGCCGAATCCATCGCCGCGGCGCTGGGCATCGAGCATCTGGATTGGGTGAACTGCTACCAGAGCCGCGTCGGCCCGATGGAATGGATCGGCCCCAGCACCGACGCCGAGATCCGCCGCGCCGGCCAGGACGGCGTGCCGATCCTGGTGGTGCCGATGGCCTTCGTGTCGGAGCATTCCGAGACGCTGGTGGAGATCGAGATCGAATACCGCCATCTGGCCAAGGAAGCCGGGGTTCCGCACTTCACCCGCGTGCCGACGGTGGGGGTGCATCCCGGCTTCATCGACGGGCTGGCCCGGCTGGTGCGGCAGATGGTTGCAGGAAAGGCGGCGGTCTGCGCCCAGAACGGCGACCGGATCTGCCCGTCCAACTTCCCCGGCTGCCCGCAGGCGCGGCGCTGAACCGCAACGGCCGAACCGCAAAGAAAGAGGGGACACGCCCGGTGCTGTACGAATGGATCAAGGCGCTGCACGTCATCAGCATCATCGCCTGGATGGCGGGGCTGCTCTACCTGCCGCGCCTGTTCGTCTACCACTGCGAGGTGCCGGCCGGATCCGACACGTCGGAACGCTTCAAGGTGATGGAACGCCGCCTGCTGCGCGCCATCATGAACCCGGCGATGATCGCGGCGTACGTGTTCGGCATCGCCATGATCGTGCTGACGCCGGAATGGATGAAGCAAGGCTGGCTGCATGCCAAGCTGTTGTTCGTCCTGCTGCTGACCGCAAGCCACATGATGATGGCCAAGTGGCGCCGGGAATTCGCCGAGGACCGCAACACGCGCCCGCAGCGCTTCTACCGCATCGCCAACGAGGTGCCGACCCTGCTGATGATCGGCATCGTCATCTTCGTCATCGTGAAGCCCTTCTGACCGGCGGTACGTGATCGAACAGTCTTCCACACCCCGGAAAAAGCGGAATCCGCGACCGGCGCGGGTTTCGCTTTCGTTTGACTTGCGCCCGCCGATCCGATAACCATGTCAGGACCACGGGGTTTTCGCCCCGCGGCCTCCCACGCCCACATCTGCCGATCCGACGCTCTGTTCTTGAGCCGGGCCTGGTGGCTGGCGACCCGCTCCTGTGCGACCATTTTCCGGACGCCCTGGCGCGCGATCGTCAAAGCGCCACCCGCTGCCCACCCGACGCGACCGCGTTGCGGCTCCCGCCGCCTCCAACCGCCGTCCGCCGGGGTTCCAGGCACTTCCCATCCCCTTAGGGTCACCTCCCCCGCATGACGATTTCACAGGCAATCCGATGCATCTCCAAGAGCTGAAGTGCAAAAGCCCCGCCGAACTGCTGGCGTTCGCGGAGGAGCTGCAGATCGAGAACGCGAGCACGCTGCGCAAGCAGGACATGATGTTCGCGATCCTGAAGCAGCTGGCCGAGAACGACATTCCGATCTTCGGCGACGGCGTTTTGGAGGTGCTGCAGGACGGGTTCGGTTTCCTGCGCTCGCCGGAAGCCAACTATCTGCCGGGTCCCGACGACATTTACGTCAGTCCCAGCCAGGTGCGCCGCTTCGGCCTGCGCACCGGCGACACGGTGGAAGGGCAGATCCGCTCGCCCAAGGACGGTGAGCGCTACTTCGCCCTGCTGAAGGTCAACACCATCAATTTCGACACGCCGGACAAGGTCCGTCACCGCATCAACTTCGACAACCTGACGCCGCTCTATCCGGAAGAACGCATCCGGATGGAGGTCGAGGACCCCACCAAGAAGAACCTCACCGGCCGCATCGTCGACTTGGTGGCGCCGCTCGGCAAGGGGCAGCGCGGGCTGATCGTGGCGCCGCCGCGCACCGGCAAGACGGTGATGCTGCAGAACATCGCCCACTCGGTCGCCACCAACCACCCCGAAGCCTACCTGATCGTCCTCCTGATCGACGAGCGTCCGGAAGAAGTGACGGACATGGCCCGCTCGGTCCGCGGCGAGGTCATCAGCTCCACCTTCGACGAGCCGGCCACCCGCCACGTCCAGGTCGCCGAAATGGTGATCGAGAAGGCCAAGCGTCTGGTCGAGCACAAGCGCGACGTGGTGATCCTGCTGGACAGCATCACCCGTCTGGCCCGCGCCTACAACACGGTGGTGCCGAGCTCCGGCAAGGTGCTGACCGGCGGCGTCGACGCCAACGCCCTGCAGCGGCCCAAGCGCTTCTTCGGCGCCGCCCGCAACGTGGAAGAGGGCGGGTCGCTCACCATCATCGCCACCGCGCTGATCGACACCGGCAGCCGCATGGACGAGGTGATCTTCGAAGAGTTCAAGGGCACCGGCAACTCCGAGATCGTGCTGGACCGCAAGCTCTCCGACAAGCGCACCTTCCCGGCCATCGACATCTCCAAGTCGGGCACCCGCAAGGAGGAGCTGCTGGTCGACAAGGGCACCATGTCGAAGATGTGGATCCTGCGCCGCATCCTGATGCCGATGGGCGTGACCGACGCGGTCGACTTCTTGGTCGACAAGCTGAAGCACACCAAGTCGAACAACGAGTTCTTCGAAAGCATGAACCAGTAAGGACCGGACCCGGGTCCTGGCAGATCTCCTGACGCTGGAATGGATCCCCTCTCCCCCTCGGGGAGAGGGGGAATGGCCGGGAAAAGCCGGGGGTTTCGAAGAAGAGCATGAAAAAGGGCGGGGGCCTTTCGGCCACCCGCCCTTTTCTTTTCGACTCCGTCCGATCCGCCTGGGATCGGAAACCCTGATCAGAACGGGGGCTGCTGCGGCTGCTCGGCCTGCTGGGCCGACTGGCGGTGGTACAGCTCGGCGAAGTCGATCGGGTTGATCATCAGCGGCGGGAAGCCGCCTTCGCGGGTCGCGCTGGAGACGATGGCGCGGGCGAACGGGAAGATCATCCGGGCGCCTTCGATCATCAGGACCGGGCGGTGATGCTCTTCCGGCAGGCCGGGGAACTGGAACAGGGCGCCATAGGACAGCTCGACCAGGAAGGCCACGGACTCGCCCTGGCGGGCTTCGCAACGCAGGTTCAGCGTCAGCTCGTAGATGTCCTCGCCGACCTTCTGACCCTGGACGTCGACGCCGATGTTCACCTGCGGCTGCGGCTGGTTGGGCAGCAGGCTCTGCGGGGCGTTGGGGTTCTCGAACGAGAGGTCCTTCACATACTGCGCGAGGACATGCATCGGCAGCGAGGACGCCTGCTGCTGCTCGGCGCCGTTGCTCATCTGATCGGACATAACGGACTCCTAATCGCCGGCCTTCCTCCCGGCCCGGGTTCCGGCTTGGAACAGGGCAGGGGCGGCAGGCCGACCCGGATGTGAGGTGACAGGGTTTGGTTCGCGACGGTTGTGCCTTCGCCCAATGGGCTGGCTATCACGGATCGGCCGTCCTGCCAACGGAAACCGCCTGCAATCCTGCGGCTCAGCGCCGCTCATCCGGGCGGTGCTTCCCCCATTGGGAATCGGTCAGCCGCGTCGCGTCGGCATCGTCCTTCCCATCGCCCGTTCCACCCTCGCCGGGCGTGACGTCGCGGTAATCCACGTCGATCACGCCGGGTGCGGGACGGAAGGGATCATCGGCGCGGCGGGCATCGCCGGGTCCGAAGCCCGGCTCGCCGAAACCACGGTCCGTCGTGCCGCCGAAACCACCGCTTCCGAAGCCGGGCCGTCCGCTGGCGGTGGTCCCGCCCATGGTGAAGACCGGCATGCCGGCGCCGATGCGGCCGAGCAGCCAGCGGCCGATGCCGCGGCGCAGCGGACCGATCAGCAGGACCAGTCCCAGAATGTCGGTCAGGAAGCCGGGGATGATCAGCAGGATGCCGGCCAGCACGGCGCAGAAGCCGTCCAGCACCGTGCCGATCGGCGCCTCGCCGCGGGCCGCCGCGGCCTGCGCACGGGTCAGCGACGACAGGCCCCGGTGGCGGACCAGCAGCACGCCCACCACCGCCGACAGGGCGAGAAGCCCGATGGTCGGCCCGGCGCCGATCCAGTCGCCGACCTGGATGAATCCGACGATCTCCAGGATCGGCAGAAGAAGGATCAACAGCAGGGGATTCATGGTGTCCTTGCTCTTCGGGCTCGCTGCCCCTATCTAGGTTTGGATAGGTCGTCCGGTCGAAAGGCCGGCGGCTCCATCCGGGATGGCGGTTTCTGACGGGCAAGCAACACGTAATGCCGCCCATCCGCAAGGTCCAGGGGTGGGGCCGGCGGTGACGCCGCGGTCGCAGCCGGATCTTTCATCGGATCCGTCGCCGGATCCGCCGTCTCAAGGCCGCTTCCGCAGGTCAATTCGCTTAAGTCGTTGGAAGGAACAGATGATGGGAGATGGGTTCGTGTTCATCGAGATCGTGATCTTCGCGATGATCGCGGCCTTCCTCGTTTATCGGCTGCGCAGCGTCCTGGGCCGACGGACGGGGGAGGAGCGGCAGCGCCCCAACCCGTTCACCCCCGCCCCCAGCACTGCGAAGCCCGACAATGTCGTGCCCCTGCCGGAGCGCAATCGGCCGCGTCCTGATGTCGCAGTCTCTCCGGACGAGCCGCTGTCGCTGGCCGCCTCCATCGACCAGCTCCGTGCCGCCGACCCGACCTTCGACGAAAAGCATTTCCTGGAAGGGTCCAAGGCCGCTTTCGCCATGATCGTCGATGCCTTCGCCCGCGGAGACACCGCAACGCTTCGCCCGCTGCTGGCCGACGATGTGTACGAGAGCTTCGCCCGCGTCATCCGCGACCGTCAGGCTGCCGGCGAGCAGCACGAGGCCCGCATCGAGTTCGTGCGTGAGGCCGAGGTGGTGGAAGCCAGGCTGGATGCCGGCCGGACCGCCTTCGTCACCGTCCGCCTGGTCACCGATCAGGTCAATGTGGTGCGCGACCGCGACGGCACCGTCATCGACGGCGATCCCAAGGCGCTGGTGGAGAACGTCGACGTCTGGACCTTCGCCCGCAACATCCGCTCACGCGATCCGAACTGGTCGCTGGTCGAGGTGCGGCCGGTTCAGTGATCGGACGTCCGCCTGTAATGAACACCCGTCATCGGACCGGTTTCAGCGCCATCGCCCTCTTCGGGGCGGTGGCGTTGCTGTTTTCGGCCTGCACGCCGAAGGACGAAGCGAAGCGGGAGGAGGCCGAGCCGCCGCCCGATGTCCTGACCCTGGCGCCGCTGACCTTCGCCGAGCTTCCGGGCTGGCGGACCGATCCGGTCGCCCAGGCGATCCCGGCGCTCGCCCGCTCCTGTGCCCGCTTCAGGACCCAGCCGGCGGACCGCCCGGTCGGGCCGAACGGGGTGGCCGGCACCATCGGCGACTGGCAGGGCCCTTGCGCCCAACTGGCGGATCTGCCGCCCGGCGACGATGCCGCCCGCGCCTTCTTCGAAGCCAACTTCACCCCCTACGCCGCCGGCAACAACGGCACGCGCGAGGGGCTGTTCACCGGCTATTACGAAGCCGAACTGGAGGGCAGCCGCCGGCCGGATCCGGCCTATCCCGTGCCGCTCTACCGCCAGCCGCCGGATCTGGTGATTGTCGATCTCGGCGACTTCTCCGACCGCTGGCGGGGGGAACGCACCGCCGGCCGGGTGGTGAACGGCCGGCTGAAGCCTTATGAGGACCGCGCCGCCATCGTCGCCGGCTCTCTCAAGGGCAAGGGGCTGGAACTGGTCTGGGTGAAGGATCCGATCGGCGCCTTCTTCCTACAAATCCAGGGGTCGGGCCGGATCCGGCTGACCAATGAAGGCAATGGCGGCAGCGAGATGCGCGTCGGCTACGCCGCCCAGAACGGCCATAAGTACGTCGCCATCGGCAAGGAGCTGATCGACCGCGGCGCACTGAAGCGGGAGGAGGTCTCGCTCCAGACCATCCGCGCTTGGCTGCTTGCCAATCCCGATCAGGCGGCGGGGGTGATGAACGTCAACCCGTCCTACGTCTTCTTCCAGCCGCTGAGCGGCGACGGTCCCAACGGCGCCCAGGGCGTGGCCCTGACGCCGGGCCGCAGTCTGGCGGTGGACTCCAAGTTCATGCCCTATGGGGCGCCGGTCTGGCTGGATGCCGAGGACCCGCTGGACGGCCGGCAGCGGCTGCAGCGGCTGCTGGTCGCCCAGGACACCGGCGGCGCCATCCGCGGTCCGGTGCGCGGCGACGTCTTCTGGGGCCACGGGGCGGAGGCGGAGCAGAAGGCGGGCGTAATGAAGAGCCGCGGCACTTACGCGCTGCTGCTGCCGAAGAGTGTGAAGGTGGCTGCAGGCGGGTAGGGGGAATGTTTCACGTGAAGCAGGGGCTTCAATGGGAAGTTGGACCCCCACCTAACCTCCCCCGCTCTCAGCGGACCTTTGGTCCGCCTGCCGCGTCAGCACAAAGCATAGCTTTGTGCGAGAGCTGGGCGGGGGAGGGACTGCCGCCGCTCTTTCGCTACAGCACTTGATCTCCTCCCCCGCCCAGCGGGGGAGGATCAAGGTGGGGGTCTAACGTCGCAAAGCCCCACACCCTCACAGAATGAACTTCGACAGGTCGGCGTTCTTCGCCAAACCGCCGACCCGCTCGCGCACCAGGGCGGCGTCGATGGTGATCGTCTCGCCGGCGCGGTCGCTGGCGGCGAAGCTGATCTCTTCCAGCAGTCGTTCCAGCACCGTGTGCAGGCGCCGCGCGCCGATGTTCTCGACCGAGCTGTTGATCTCCGCAGCCAGCCGGGCCAACTCGTCGATGCTGTCGTCGGTGAAGACCAGATCGACCTCCTCCGTCTTCATCAGCGCCTTGTACTGGCGGATCAGGCTGGCTTCCGGTTCGGTCAGGATGCGCTTGAAGTCGTCCTGGCTCAGAGCCTTCAGCTCGACGCGGATCGGCAGGCGGCCCTGCAGTTCGGGCAGAAGGTCCGACGGCTTGGCGATGTGGAAGGCGCCCGACGCGATGAACAGGATGTGGTCGGTCTTCACCGGGCCGTGCTTGGTCGACACCGTCGTGCCCTCGATCAGCGGCAGCAGGTCGCGCTGAACGCCCTCGCGGCTGACGTCGGCGCCGCGCGCGTCGGACCGGGCGGAGATCTTGTCGATCTCGTCGAGGAAAACGATGCCGTTCTGCTCGACCGCGCGGATCGCCTCCGCCACCACCTTCTCCTGGTCCAGCAGCTTGTCGGACTCCTCGGCCATCAGCACGCCGTGGCTCTCGGACACCGTCATGCGGCGGGTCTTGGTGCGGCCGCCCATCATCTTGCCGAACATGTCGTTCAGGTTCAGCATGCCCATCTGGGCGCCCGGCATGCCGGGAATGTCGAAGGTCGGCATGTTGCCGGCCCCGGTGTCGGCGACCTGAACCTCGATCTCCTTGTCGTTCAGCGTGCCCTCGCGCAGCATCTTGCGGAACTTGGCCCGCGTGTCGGCACTGGCGCTGTCGCCGCAGAGCGCGTCGAGCACGCGTTCCTCGGCGCGCAACTCGGCCTTGGCGGCGACCTCCTTGCGCAGGCGCTCGCGGGTCAGGCCGATGGCGGCCTCCACCAGATCGCGGATGATCTGCTCCACGTCGCGGCCGACATAGCCGACCTCGGTGAACTTGGTCGCCTCCACCTTCAGGAAGGGAGCCTGGGCCAGCTTGGCGAGGCGGCGGGCGATCTCCGTCTTGCCGACGCCGGTCGGGCCGATCATCAGGATGTTCTTGGGCAGCACCTCTTCCCGCAAGCCTTCCGGCAGCTGCTGCCTGCGCCAGCGGTTGCGCAGCGCGATGGCGACCGCGCGCTTGGCGTCGTTCTGGCCGACGATGTAGCGGTCGAGCTCGGAGACGATCTCGCGCGGGCTGAAGGCGGCGGTGTCGGCGGACACGGAAGCGGTCTGAATCGTCATGGCGCTCACAGCTTTTCCAGGGTGACGTTTTCGTTGGTGTAGACGCAGATGCCGGCGGCGATCTTCATCGCCTTGCGCGCCACCGCCTCCGCGTCCATCCCGTCGATGTCGATCAGCGCGCGCGCCGCCGATAGGGCGTAGGACCCGCCGGAGCCGATACCGATCAGCCCGTCCTCCGGCTCCAGCACGTCGCCGTTGCCGGTCAGCACGAGGCTGACGGTCTTGTCGGCCACCGCCATCATCGCCTCCAGGCGACGCAGGTAGCGGTCAGTGCGCCAATCCTTAGCCATCTCCACGCAGGCGCGGGTCAGCTGGCCGGGATACTGCTCCAGCTTGCCTTCCAGCCGCTCGAATAGGGTCAGCGCGTCGGCAGTGGCGCCGGCGAAGCCCGCCATCACCGTTCCGCCGGCCAGCCAGCGGACCTTGCGCGCATTGGCCTTCATCACCGTCTGGCCGACCGAGACCTGCCCGTCGCCGGCGATCACCACCTGACCGTTCTTGCGCACGGACAGGATGGTGGTGCCGTGCCATTGGATGGGATCGTGTGGATTGGACGCTGGGTAGGTCATGCGCAAACCATGCAGGAAAAGGGGAGCCGCCCGCCGCCCTGGAAAGGCGCACCGTTACAGGGCGCAAGTCCCTGGAGCCGCGGCGGCAGGGCATCCGGTCTATGTGGGAGGGGCGCGGTCCCCGTCAAGAACATCGCCGTCAAGCTCCCCGTCCTCCGCCCAGGGATCGGCCAAATCGCCGGACGGAATGCCGCGGCCCTGCCGGTTCTGTTCCGCCTTCCAAGCGGTGTTGCGGCCCATTCGATTCTGCTTGGATGGTGGAGAAGATGCGCTTGGCGCGGCCGGATCCACACCAACTGTATCCGGGCCTGCCGGATCCGCCCCCAGCCGGTCGAGCAGTGGACCGATCGCCAGGAAATCGACCAGCCCGGCCGGCGTGGCGACCGAGCGGCCGGCGGACGGCGCCACGCCGACCAGCATGCCGTCGCCATCCAGCAGCGGATCGCCGGTCTCCGTCACCGCCGTGAACAGGGCGGCGGAGCCCAGATCCGCCTGGATCAGCGTGGCACCGCGGCTCTCTCCGGATTGCAGACCGCCGACAATCCCCTCGACCTCCTTGCTCCGTCCGCCGGGGATCGCCCGCACCGGCTCGCTGACGCGCAAGGTCCGGGTGCGGATGGGAAGGGCGGTCAGCCGTGCAGGCACCCTCACCAGGGCAAAGCCGCTCGCCGCATCGCGCCCAACCACCCATCCGGTCAATTCCACCCCGCGCGCCGGCCGAACGGTGACGGTGGGGTCGGATCCGGGGAGGGGCGCCAGCAGCACGGCCTGCACCTCGCCCGCCATATCGGTCTCTCCGATAACGAACCCATGGGAAACGCCCGACGATCCAGCGACAGCCACCCGTGCCGACGCGACCCGGCCGGATCCGCCCCCGGTTCGCAGCAGAAGCCGGCCCGCCGATGGGTAAACGGATGCCGGACCCGGAGCAGCAACCGCCGGCGTCAGCGGGATCGGCCCGGAACCGGCCGGCGTTGCCGTGGAAACCATCGCTGCCGCCGTCGCCGCCGGAACGGGCAGGGTGCCGCCCGACAGCAGGGCGCGGAACCCCGCATCGGCGGCGAGCGCCTCCACCGCGGCGGCGAACGCCTCCTCCATCAACATGGTATCGCCCTGAGGCACGCCGCGCTCCTGGGTCGTCACGCCGGTGGTGACGAGGCGGTGTACCAGCCCGCCACCGCGCGTGTCGTAGACCGTCCATTCCACCTTGACGCTACCGGTGCCGGAACTGCCCTTGCTGCTGCCGGTCAGCCAGTTGACGCGGTTGCACAGCTCCAGCTGCACGTCGCGAAGGTCGCCCTGCACCGTGAAACGGGCTCGGCTGCGGTTGCCGTCGGGGCTGTCGGGACCGCCGGGCCGCCCGACAACGTCGAAGCCGGCGGCGGTCATCACCTCGGCAAACCGCTCCTCGAAGGTGGAGCCGCGGCGCATGTTGACGCCGCTGGTCCAATAGACGTCCTCATAGGGCGGGGCGCAGTCGATGCCCCAAACATGGCGGCCGATCTGCATCCCGCGCCGCATCGACCCGATCGCCAATTCGCCGAAGCGGAAGGGTGCGGTGGTTCCTGCGGCGACCGGCGGTGCCGTCCTGCCCGCCTGCGGAGGCGGGGAGGTACCGCCGCAGCCGGCCGGCAGCAGGCCGAGAAGGAGCATCAGGACTGCGGCGAATGGGCGCGGGTGGGGCATCATAAGCGGATATGCACGCAGGAAGTGTAAAGAACTGTAACCCGCACACCGTCGTAGGACAATCGTCGGAATGGACATGCCGCGCATCAATCGTGCCGGATGCTGGCGCGCAGGGATGCTTCCTGCTACAAAACCGCCATGGACCAGACCCCCATCAACGGCGGCCGCCGCGCCTCGATCGAGCGGAACACCACGGAGACCCGGATCCGGGTCGCGCTGAACCTTGACGGCACCGGCGTCTACGACGTCAAGACGGGGGTCGGCTTCCTCGACCACATGCTGGAGCAGCTGTCGCGCCACAGCCTGATGGACCTGACGGTCCTGGCCGACGGCGACCTGCACATCGATTACCACCACACGACCGAGGACACCGGCATCGCCATCGGCATGGCGGTGGCGAAGGCGCTGGGCGACCGCAAGGGCATCCAGCGCTACGGCCATTCCTATGTCCCGATGGACGAGACGCTGACCCGGGTGGCCCTGGACTTCTCCAACCGGCCCTACCTGATCTGGAAGGTGAACTTCACCCGCGACAAGATCGGCGATTTCGACACCGAGCTGTTCCGCGAGTGGTTCCAGGCCTTCGCCATGTCCGCCGGCGTGACGCTGCACGTCGAAAACCTGTATGGCGAGAACAACCACCATATCGTGGAAAGCTGCTACAAGGCGCTTGCCCGCGCGCTACGCGCCGGGGTGGAGATCGACCCCCGCAAGCGCGATGCGGTGCCCTCCACCAAGGGTACGCTCGGCGGATCGCTCTGACGGCGGGGACCCCGGTCCAACCAACCTCCTCCGCCGTCCTATCTGAAGGTTTGTCACGTCCATGGAAACGGTCGCGCTGATCGATTACGGCTCCGGCAACCTGCGCTCCGCCGCCAAGGCGATCGAGCGCGCGGCCGGCGAGGCCGAGGCCTCCTACACAGTTCTCGTCACCTCCGACGCCGATGCGGTCCGCCACGCCGACCGCGTGGTTCTGCCGGGCGTCGGCGCCTTTGCCGATTGCAAGCGCGGCCTGTCGGAGGTTCCCGGCATGCTCGAGGCGCTGGAGGAGGTGGTGCACCGCCGCGGCCGGCCTTTCCTGGGCATCTGCGTCGGCATGCAACTGATGGCGGAACGCGGCCGCGAATATGGCGTGACCGAGGGGCTGGGCTGGGTCCCGGGCGAGGTGGTGAAGCTGGAGCCGGCGGATCCGGCCCTGAAAATCCCGCATATGGGCTGGAACGAGCTGAACATCCGCCATCCGCACCCGGTCCTGGCCGGTCTGCCGGAGGGCAGCCACGCCTATTTCGTCCATTCCTACCAGTTCAAGCTGGCCGATCCCGACACGCTGATCGCGTCGGCCGATTACGGCGGCCCCTTCGCCGCGGTGGTCGGGCGCGACAATCTGGTCGGCACCCAGTTCCATCCGGAAAAGAGCCAGGCGACCGGTCTGGCGCTGATCGCCAACTTCCTGCGCTGGAAGGTCTGACGCGATGGCCGAGATCGCCATCGACAAGGTCGATGCGCTGAAGACCGCCGACCTGCACGACCTGTGCGACGCGGCCGACGACGCCATCCGGGCCGGCGGCGGCTTCGGCTGGGTCGAGCCGCCGCCTCGCGACGTGATGGAGCGGTTCTGGAAAGGCGTGCTGGTGGTGCCGGAACGGGTGTTGTTCGTCGCCCGCCTGGACGGGGTGGTCGCCGGATCCGCCCAACTGGTCAAGCCGCCGCGCAACAACGAGGCGCAGGCCCACGCCGCCCAGTTGACCACCAGCTTCGTCGCCCCCTGGGCGCGCGGCCACGGCCTTGCCCGCCGCCTGACCATGGCGGTGGTGGACGAGGCCTGCGCCGCCGGTTTCCAGGTGCTGAACCTGGATGTCCGCGTGACGCAGGAGGCGGCCATCGCGCTCTATGAATCGCTCGGCTTCAGGCGCTGGGGAACCCATCCCTTCTATGCGCTGGTGCAGGGCAAGCCGCTCGCCGGCCATTTCTACTGCAAAGACCTCCAGCCCGCCCACCAGCCGCCTGCCCAATAACCGCCAGCAAGCCATAGGAAGACGCCAGCGATGATCATCTACCCCGCCATCGACCTTAAGGACGGTGCCTGCGTCCGCCTGCTGCGCGGCGAGATGAGCCAGGCCACGGTCTTCAACACCGATCCCGGCGAACAGGCCCGCCTGTTCCAGAGCCAGGGTTTCGAATGGCTGCATCTGGTCGACCTCAACGGCGCCTTCGAAGGCAAGCCGGTGAACGGCGCCGCGGTCGAAAGCATCCTGAAATCCGTCACCATCCCGGTGCAGCTCGGCGGTGGCATCCGCGACCTGACCACCATCGGCATGTGGCTGGAGAAGGGTGTCAGCCGCGTCATCCTGGGCACGGTGGCGCTGCGCGACCCGGAACTGGTCAAGGCCGCCTGCCGTGAGTTCCCGGGCAGGATCGCGGTGGGCATCGACGCGCGCGAAGGCTATGTCGCCGTGGCTGGCTGGGCCGAGACCTCCGACATCAAGGCGCTGGATCTGGCGCTGAAGTTCGAGGATTGCGGCGTCGCCGCCATCATCTACACCGACATCAACCGCGACGGCGCCATGGGCGGCGTCAATGTGGAGTCGACCTCCGACCTCGCCTTCCACCTGACCACGCCGGTCATCGCGTCGGGCGGCGTCTCCTCCATCGAGGACCTGAAGGCGCTGAAGCTGGAGGAGGACACCGGGATCGAGGGGGTGATCTGCGGCCGTGCGCTGTACGATGGCCGGATCGACCCTAAGGAGGCGCTGGCCCTGCTCTCCGCCACTGCCGTCGAGGACGCCGACTGATGCTGAAGATGCGCGTCATCCCCTGCCTGGACGTCAAGGACGGCCGGGTGGTGAAGGGGGTCAACTTCGTCGATCTGGTCGATGCCGGCGATCCGGTCGAACAGGCCCGCGTCTACGACCGCGAGGGCGCCGACGAGCTGACTTTTCTCGACATCACAGCGAGCCACGAGAACCGCGACACCATCTTCGACGTGGTGCGGCGGACGGCGGAGCAGGTCTTCATGCCGCTGACCGTCGGCGGCGGCGTGCGCACGGTGGACGACATCCGCAAGCTGCTGCTGGCGGGCGCCGACAAGGTGTCGATCAACACCGCGGCGATCCATCGTCCGGAGTTCGTGCGCGAGGGTGCGGAGAAGTTCGGCGCCCAGTGCATCGTCGTCGCCATCGATGCCAAGAAGGTCGCTCCCGGCAAATGGGAGGTCTTCACCCATGGCGGCCGCAACGCCACCGGCATCGACGCGGTGGAATGGGCCAAGCGGATGGAATCGCTGGGGGCGGGTGAAATCCTGCTGACCTCGATGGACCGTGACGGCACCAAGAGCGGCTTCGACCTGGAGCTGACGCGCACGGTGGCGGATTCCATCCGCATCCCGGTGATCGCGTCCGGCGGCGTCGGCACGCTCGACCATCTGGTGGAGGGCATCCGCGAGGGCCACGCCACCGCGGTGCTCGCCGCCTCGATCTTCCATTTCGGCACCTACACCATCGGTCAGGCCAAGGCGGCGCTGAGCGCCGCCGGCATTCCGGTGCGTCCGGCCCGGGCGACGAATGCGGCGGTGGAGACGGCACATGGGTGACAAGAAGTCTGCCGACAAGGCGCCGGCCCCGCTGGGCGCCGAGGTGCTCGACCGGCTGTTCGTCACCGTCCAGGGCCGCAAGGGCGCCGATCCGGAGACCTCCTACACCGCGAAGCTCTACAGCCGCGGCACCGCCAAGATCGCCCAGAAGGTGGGCGAGGAGGCGGTGGAGGCGATCCTGGAGGCGGTGCGCGGCGACAAGGCGGCGCTGGCCGCGGAATCCGCCGACCTGCTCTATCACCTGCTGGTGCTGTGGGCCGACCTGGGGCTGGATCCGGCGGAGGTCTGGACCAAGCTCGCCCAGCGCGAGGGCACCAGCGGCATCGACGAGAAGAAGTCCCGCAAAGCCTGAGCGGGATTCCCCACCAAGAGGACGCACGCGATGGCCAAGAGCTATGACGACAGCAACGTGTTCGCCCGCATCCTGCGCGGCGAAATCCCGTGCAAGACGGTGTTTGAGTCCGAGCACGCGCTCGCTTTCCACGACATCGACCCGCAGACGCCCACCCATGTGCTGGTGATCCCCAAGGGCGCCTACATCGACATGGGCGACTTCACCGCCAAGGCGTCGGACGCCGAGATCGCCGGCCTGTTCCGCGCGGTGGGCGAGGTCGCCCGCATGGTGGGTGCCGACGGTCCCGGCTATCGCATCCTGTCCAACTGCGGCGAGGCCGCGCACCAGGAAGTGCCCCACCTGCACATCCACCTGTTCGCCGGGCGCGACCTGGGGCGGATGATCGGGAAGGCTTGAGGACGCATTTGGCGTCCAGCGTTTTGCCCCCTCCCTAACCCTCCCCCGCTCTCGGCCGGCCAAAGGCCGGTCCGACCGCGGGAGAGGGAACTCCGCCGCTCTCGCGCTTAACTCCCTCTCCCACCGAAGGTGGGGGAGGGTCGGGGAGGAGGCATCCGGTAGCCGACACCCACCCAACTCCATCACCGCCGCCGCACCCCCGCCCGGCGCCGTGCGCCCTTCTTCGGCGGCACCGCGTCCAGGATCGCCAGGATCGCGTCGATCCGCTCCTCGTCCAGGTCGCCGATGCGTTCCGACAGCCGGTTGGCCAGCTCCGTCGCTTTCGCGCTCAAGCCCGCGGTGTCGACGGTCACGCGGGGATGGGACAGATCCGCAAGCCGTTCCAACTCCTCCGCATCGTCCCAGATGATGCCGAAATAGGCGCAGATCTGCCGGACCAGCTGGGGGGAGGGCTGGCCGCGCTTGCCGTGTTCCAGGGCAGAAAGATAGGCGGACGAGATGGAGAGGTCCGTCGCCATCTGCTTCAGCGTCACGCCCTTGGCGTCGCGCAGCGACCGGACCCGTTCGCCGAACGGGGTCATGGGTAGTCCCTGATTGTTTGGGACTCAGTCCTTACGGTCGCGCCGCCGTTTGATCAAGACATACAGCGCGCCGTCGCCGCCATCCTTCGGCCGGGCCGGCTGGATCGCCAGCACCATCGGGCGCAGGGCCGGATCCGCCAGCCAGCGTGGCGTCGCCTGACGCAGGACGCCCAGCCCGCCGAAGCTGCCCTTGCCGGTGATGACCAGGATACAGCGCCGCCCCTCGTTCCAGGCGCGGTGGACGAAGGAGGCGAGCGCGGTATGCGCCTGCGCCTGGGTCATGCCGTGCAGGTCGATCCGGCCATCGATCTCCAGCTCGCCGCGGCGGAAGCGGTCGCCGGTGCGGCGGTCGATGTTGGCGGTGGATCCGGGCGTCAGCGGCGGATGGACCGTCCGGGAGGGGCGGGCCGGGCCAGGGAATTGCTTGGCAGTCGGCGGCGGGGCGAGGCTGGTCGCCACCGGTTCCTCCACCAGCTCCGCCATGGTCGCCACGGGCTCCGGCTCGGCCTCGATCTGCCGGCCCGGCATCGGTTCGGCGTCGCGCATGGCGAGCCGCCACAAGCGCCGCTCGTCGGGCGTGGGCAGTCGTCTGCGGGTCATCGGCGCGGAACCTTCTGCGGAAAGGAAAAAGGGGCTGCGCCGTGGGATAAAGCCCGCCGACGCGCCCCTGTCAATGTGTGTTGCCGCGACGCGAAAGAAAAGGCGCCGGGAGAAATGGAAGGGCGCCGGCGGAACGCCTCAGCCGCCCGCCTTCAACGCGTCCAAACGCCCCTTCAACAGGGTGTATTCCGGATCGCTCGGCTTGAACTGGGCGATCAGCTTGCCCCAATGGGCGGCGGCCTCGTCCCGGCGGCCCGACATCATGGCGTCGAGGCCGAGCAGCCACAGCGCATCCTTGTTCTCCGGCTCCGCCTTCAGCGCCAGGCGCAGGGCGGAGGTCGCTTCCTCGGGCAGGGGCTTTGGCGTCTCGTTGCGCGGCTGGGTCTGCAGCACGGCGTTGGCGTAGACCACCTGCACGTCGGCGCGGTCCGGCGCCCGTTCGCGCGCCTTGCGGGCGGCCTCCAGCGCCTTGTCCGGTTCACCCAGCACACCATAGGAGCGGGCGAGCTTCAGCCACCCCTCGACGTCCGACGGGTCGGCGTCCAGCTTGGCGGCGAGGCTGGCGACCATGCCGCGGATCATCTCGTCCTGGCTCTGGCCCTCGGACGCCTGTCCGTTCTGGCCGGGCTGGCCCTGGGCCATCGGACCGGCGGGCTTCTGCTCGGCCGGCAGCGGCTGCGGCGTCACCTTGGTGGGATCGAGGTCCAGGGCAATCGCGGCCTCGCGGATCTGGTCACGCAAGACCGGGACCCACGGCGCGTCGGCCGGCGATTCCGCCATCAGCGAGGCCCAGCGGTCGAGAGCGTCCTTGCGGTCGCCGGCCTGATAGCGGGCGAGCGCCGCAAAGAAGCGGGCGCGCGGGTCCTTCGGCTCCTTCGCCAGAACGGCGTCGAAGGCCTTCACCGCCTCTTCCCCGACCATCCCGTCGTTGGCGGACACCAGCGTCTCGCCGAACAGGCCCTGCAGCTCGACATCGTCCCCGTTCAAGGCGACGGCGCGGCGCAGGGCATCCGCCGCGTCGGCGTTGCGGCCCATCTTGGCATAGGCCTGACCCAGGATCAGCCAGCCCTGCAGGTCGTTCGGATTCTCCGCCAGCTGCGCCTTCAGCTTATCCATCGCCGCCAGCACGGTCTTTGGCGGGCCGCCGCGTTCCTGTTCCAGGTTGCGCGACGCCAGCGGCTGCGCCGGCAGATCCGGGCGGCCATACAGGCCATAGACGCTGAGCGCGCCGAGCGGCAGCACCAGCGCCAGCAGCACCGCCAGCACACGCGCGCTACGCGGGGTCGCGGGGGTTGCGGCGGAACCGCTTTTCTCCGCGGTCGCCAGCATGCGCCGCGCGATTTCCGCCTTGGCGGCCTCGGCCTGGGCGTCGTTGATCAGGCCGCGTGCGCGGTCGCGCTCCAGCTCGTCCAGCTGGTCGCGATAGACCTCGCGGTCGAAGGCGTCGCGATCGGGAGCGGCGGCACCGGACCGCAGCAGCGGCGGCACGATCAGCAGCAGCACGGCCGCGGTCAGGACGGCGGCGAGAATCCAGAACAGCATCAGTCGTCTTTCCGCAGCAGGGCATCCAGCCGCCGCCGCTCATCCGCGCTCAGGGGAGCGGTGTCGGCGCCGGCGGCCACACCCCGCCGCCCGCGCAGGAACAGGAAGGTGCCGATCGCCCCCAGCAGCAGCACGGCGAAGGGGCCGATCCACAGCACCAGCGTGGTGGCCTTGAAGGGCGGGCGCAGTAGCACATAGTCGCCGTAGCGGTCGGTGACGTACTCCATCACCTTCGCGTCGCTGTCGCCGGCCTGCAGCCGGTCGCGCACCAGAACCCGCAGGTCGCGAGCGAGCGGCGCGTTGCTGTCGTCGATCGACTGGTTCTGGCAGACCAGGCAGCGCAGTTCCTGGCTGATGGCGCGCGCGCGGGATTCCAGCGCCGGGTCCGGCAGGACCTCCTCCGGCTGGACGGCAAGGGCGGGGGTCAGCGCCGGCAGGGTGACCGACAGCGCCAGCAGGGCGGCAAGAAGGGCGCGTTTCATCAGCCCTGCCTCAGATGCTTGACCATGGGGAGAAGCTGCTCCTCCACCACCTGCGGGGTCAGCGGGCCGACATGCTTGAAGCGGATTCGGCCCTGGCGGTCGATCAGGTAGCTTTCCGGCACGCCGTACACGCCCCAATCGATCGACACCCGGCCGTCCTGGTCGGCGCCGATGGCGGCGTAGGGGTTGCCGTTGCGCGCCAGCCAGGTCAGCGCGTCCTCCGGCTTGTCCTTGTAGTTGATGCCGAAGACCGTCACCCCCTGCTCCCGCGACAGGCGGGTGATGACGGGATGCTCCGCCTTGCAGGGAATGCACCAGGAGGCGAAGACGTTCACCAGCGTCACGTCGCCCTTCAGCCTGGCCGAGGACAGGCCGCCGGTGGCGGGCTGTCCCGAAATGGCCGGCAGCTCGAAGGTCGGCGCCGGCTTGTCGATCAGGGCCGACGGGATGTCGCGCGGGTCGCGCTGGAACCCCAGGTAGAAGGCGATGCCCACCCCGATGAACAGCAGGAAGGGCAGCAGGTACAGAAGGCGGCGCATCGTGTCTTGGTCCTCATTCGGCCGGAAGCGGAGCCGACTTGCCGGCCGTGCGGCGGCGTTCCGGCGCGCCGATGCGGAACCGGCGGTCGGTCAGGCTCACCAGTCCGCCCAGCATCATCCCCGCGCCGCCGATCCAGATCCACGGCACCAGCGGGTGGTGGTAGATGCGGACGATCCAGGCGGTGCCGTTCTGCGTCGGGTCGCCCAGCGCCACATACAGGTCGGAGAAGACCGTGGTGTGGATGGCCGATTCCGTGGTCGTCATCCGGGTGGTGCTGTAGCTGCGGCGTTCCGGCGTCAGGGTGGCGATGGGCTGGCCGTCCCGGGTGACGGTGAAGACGCCGCGTTCGGCCTTGAAGTTCGGGCCGTCGACCAGCCCGATGCTGTCGAAACGGAACTCGTAGCCTGCAACGCTGGCTTGGTCGCCCGGCTTCATCGCCGTGATCGATTCCGTCTGCCAGGCCGAGGTGCCGGTCATGCCGAGGATCGACAGGCCGACGCAGGCGTGCGCGATGGTCATGCCCCAGGCGCTGCGCGGCAGATGCACGGCGCGGTGCCAGCTGTTGCGGAAGGAGGTGCGGAACAGGGCGATGCGGTCGGCGAACTCCACCAGCGAGCCGACGAAGGCCCAGGCGGCGAGCGCGATGCCCACCAGCGCCAGCAGCGGCCCGCCGCCGGCCTTGACGTAGGCGGTGATGGCGACGGCGATTACCACGGCGACCCCGGCGATCCACAGCCGGCTCAGCGCCGCCCACAGATCCGCCCGCTTCCAGGACAGGAAGGGGCCGACCACCATGGCGACGATCATCGGGATGGCGACGGGTATGAAGGTGGCATTGAAGAAGGGGGCGCCGACCGACACCTTGCCCAGGTTCAGGATGTCGAGGAACAGCGGATAGAGCGTGCCGATGAACACCGTCGCCGTCGCGGTGGACAGCAGCAGGTTGTTCATCACCAGCGCGCCCTCGCGGCTGATCGGCGCGAACAGACCGCCGGCCTTCAGCGACGGCGCGCGCAGGCTGTAGAGCAGCAGCGAGCCGCCGGTGGCGATCGCCAGCAGCACCAGGATGAAGACGCCGCGCTTGGGATCGACCGCAAAGGCATGGACCGAAGTCAGGATGCCGGAGCGCACCAGGAAGGTGCCCATCAGCGACAGCGAGAAGGTGACGATGGACAGCAGGATGGTCCAGCTCTTCAGCGCGTCGCGCTTCTCCACCACGATGGCGGAGTGCAGCAGCGCGGTGCCGGCCAGCCATGGCATGAAGGACGCGTTCTCCACCGGGTCCCAGTACCACCAGCCGCCCCAGCCCAGCTCGTAATAGGCCCACCAGGAGCCCATGGCGATGCCCATGGTCAGGGTCGACCACGCCGCCAGCGTCCAGGGCCGCACCCAGCGCGCCCAGGCGGGATCGACCCGCCCCTCGATCAACGCGGCGACGGCGAAGGAGAAGGCCATGGAGAAGCCGACATAGCCGGCATAGAGGAAGGGCGGATGGAAGGCGAGGCCGGGGTCCTGCAGCAGCGGGTTCAGGTCGTTGCCGTCGAGCGGCGCCGGGATCACGCGGATGAAGGGGTTGGACGTCGCCAGGATGAACAGCAGGAAGCCGACCCCGATCAGCCCCTGGACCGCCAGCACGCGCGCCTTCAGCGTCGGCGGCAGGTTGCGCCCGAACATGGCCACGGCGGCGCCGAAGATCGTCAGCATGACGATCCACAGCATCATCGAGCCCTCGTGGTTGCCCCAAACGCCCGACACCTTGTAGAGCATCGGCTTGGCCGAGTGGCTGTTCTGCACCACGTTCAGCACGCTGAAGTCGGACACCACATGCGCCCAGGTCAGGGCGGCATAGGCGACCAGCACCAGCAGCATCTGGGCGATGGCCGCGGGCACCGCGACGTTCATCCAGGCACCGTTGCGGGTGGCGGCGCCGACCAGCGGCGGCACCGACTGCACCAGCGCGACGAAAAGCGCCAGCACCAGCGCGTAATGGCCGAGTTCGGGGATCACGGTCCCGCTACTCCTTCTTCGCGGTCTTCGTCTCGGACTCCGCCGGGTTCTTGTAGACGCCGGCCTGCTTCAGCGCCTCCGACACCTCGGGCGGCATGTAGTTCTCGTCATGCTTGGCCAGGACCTCGCGCGCGACGAAGACGCCGCCGGTCAGCTTGCCCTCGGCCACCACGCCCTGGCCCTCGCGGAACAGGTCGGGCAGCTGGCCGCGATAGCGGACGTCGATGGTGTGGGCGGTGTCGGTGACCCGGAAGGAGGTGGTGAGGCCGTCCGGCGTCTTCTGCACGCTGCCTTCCTCGACCAGCCCGCCCAGGCGGAAATTGCGGTCGCCAACCTGCTGCGTCTGCAGCTGGGTCGGGCTGTAGAAGAAGACGATGTTGTCCTGGAAGGCGGTCAGCGCCAGGGCGGTCGCCGAGCCCAGCCCCAGAAGGGCGAGGCCCAGCATGTAGAGGCGGCGTTTCTTGCGGGTCATCCTTCGCTCGCTTCCGCCGGCGTTCCGGCGTTCTGATCGGCCGTCTTCCGGCCGGCGTTGCGGGTGCGGCGGCGGGCCGGGCGGGCGCTTTCCAGCGCCTTCAGCGTCGCCTCGGCGTTGCGCAGCCCCTTCCAGGTGGCGACCAGCAGGCCCAGCAGGACAAGGGTGGCGATGCCGTAGGCCGGCCAGACGTAGGCGGCGTACCCGCCCATGTGGAGGAATTCGTTCATCGTCTTGTTCCTGCGTCCTCAGCCCTGCATTCCGTCCGTCACCGCGCCGTCGCCGGCAACCGACAGCCGCAGCGTCTGTATCTTGCGCTGGGCGATCTCCGTGCGCACGCGCAGCAGGACCACCGACAGGAAATAGGCGGTGAAGGCACCGGCCATCACCAGAAGCGGCGTCAGCATGGTGGGGTCGATGCTGGGGCCGCCCATGCGCACGACGCTGGCGGGCTGGTGCAGCGTGTTCCACCAGTCGACCGAGAACTTGATGATCGGCACGTTGACGATGCCGACCAGCAGCAGGACGTTGCCGGCCTTCGTGCCGCGCTGCGGATCGTCGAAGGCGTTCACCAGGGCCATGTAGCCCAGATACAGGAAGAACAGGATCAGCACGCTGGTCAGCCGCGCGTCCCACACCCACCAGGTGCCCCACATCGGCGCTCCCCACAGCGACCCGGTCACCAGGCACACGAAGGTGAAGCCGGCGCCGATGGGGGCGGCGGCCTTGGCGAACAGGTCGGCCAGCGGGTGCTTCCACACCAGACCAACCGCCGCGGCGACGGCCATGTTGGTGTAGACGAACAGGCTCATCCAGGCGGCGGGAACATGGATGTACATGATCCGCACCGTCTCGCCCTGCTGATAGTCGGGCGGCGAGCCGAACAGGCTGAGCCACAGCCCGAGGATCGTCAGGATCACGGTCGCCCCGGCGCACCACGGCAGAAGCACGGCCGACAGGCGCAGGAAACGGGCGGGATTGGCGAAGCGATGCATAGAACGATGGCCCCGGTACAAGTGACCTTGGTCAGGCTTGCGGACGATATAAGCGCATGTATGGCGGACTGCGAGGGGTTTCGCCTTGATCTCGGTCAGGAAGAACCGCCATTCGTTCGTACTCTGACACCAAGGTATGAGAGGTCCCAAGCCCCTGGAGGCACTCGGTTCATTGGCTGTATGGACGCCGGGGGAGGGGATTTTCATCCCTTCCCGCCGGCGGATCTTTTTTCGGTCAGGCGGCCAGTTCCTCCCGCAATCCCTCGCCCAAGGCCGCCCGCATCGCCCCGGCGATCAGGTCGAAATCGCGGGGGCTGACCGGCAGCAGGCCGAAGCGGAAGGGATAGCCCCAGTTCCGCACCCCGGCGGTCAGCTCCAGCCGGTCCAGCAGCGGCTGGATCGGTGCCTCCTCCGCCAGCCACCAGGACACGTCGCGCCGGAAGGGGATGAAGCCGCCGCCCATGTCGAACTGGTAGGGCTCTCCCGCCAGGACGGTGCCGATGGCGGTGAAGGACTTCAGCCCGTCCGCCACGCCGAACCGGTCGGTGGGGGAGTAGTAGGCGACCCGGTCGCCCGGCCGGATCCGCCGCAGCGGCGCCGCCTTGCCGTGGCAGACCTGCATGAAGCCGCCGGCCCGGCCGCGCCGCACATGCTCGGCGCTGGCCACCGCGATCCAGCTGCCGGTGCGTGTGCTGCCGGTGCGCGTGCCGCCGCTCACGACCGCACCTGCTCGGACTGGTTCTCTTCCCTATGGGGGGCGAACACGCGGAGCCGGTGGCCGTCGGGGTCGCGTGCAACGAAGGTATGACCGAAATCCATCGCGGTCGGCGGCTGCAGGATGGTCAGGCCGCGGGCGCTCCAGTCGGCGTGGAGGTCGCGCACCGCGGCCTCGTCGGCGACGGTGAAGGCGATCTCGCTGCCTCCCGGCAGGGTCGCGGCCGGCTCCACCGTATGGCGAGACCACAGGCCCAGCATCAGCCCGTCGCCCGCCTTGAACATGGCGAAGGTGGGGGAGGCCTCCACCGGCGGCCGGCCCAGCAGGTCGGCATAGAAGGCGGCGCTGGCGGCCGGGCTGTCGACATGGAGCAGGACGAAATCGAGCGCGAGCTTGGCGGCGGGCTTGGCAGTGGTGGGCTTGGCAGTGGCGGTGGTTGCGGTGGCGGTCATGGCTGGCTCCGGTCTTGAAGGGATGGGGTGGGGCGGCCGGTTCGTTCCGTTCGCCGCCCCACCGGCAAAGCCAAGACTAGGCCGACATGCTGACAGTTTCCGTCAGCATGGTGTCAGCCCCCTCCCATCCTCATTGCGGAATGCCCTCCGCCGCGCGCCATTCCTTCAGCATCGCCTGCCGGCGGCGGGGATAGCGGGTGTCGCTGGCGGTCAGCGCCAGGATGCGGTCGGTGCGGAAATGGCGGAAGGACTGGCGCAGTTCGCACCACGCCACCATCACCCGCACCCGGTCGAAGAAGCCAAGCGCGAAGGGCCAGACCATGCGCCGGCTCTCCGACCCGTCGCGGTCGCGATAGGCGATCTCCAGCTTGCGTTCGCCGCGGATGGCGGTACGGATGGTCGCCAACTCGGCATCTCCTGCGGCGATCGGCTCACCCGGCCCAACGAGCAGGGCGGAGCCGTCCAGCCCCTCCCGCTTGTCCTGCGGCAGCACCGCGGCGATCTTCGCGAGCGCGTTGCGCGCCGCCCCGCCCAGCCGGCTGTCGCCGCGGTCGACCACCCAGCGCGACCCCAGCACCAGCGCCTCGACCTCCTCCTCGGTGAACATCAGCGGCGGCAGCAGGAAGCCGGCGCGCAGCAGATAGCCGACCCCCGGCTCCCCCTCGATCATCGCGCCCTGTGCCTGCAGGGTGGCGATGTCGCGATAGAGCGTGCGCAGGCTGACCCCCAACTCGCCGGCAAGCGACTTGCCGCTGACCGGCTGGCGATGCCGCCGCAGAACCTGCATCAGATCGAGGAGACGTTCGGCGCGCGACATGGTACCGGAGGGAAAGGGACGAGAGGCGCGGTGGAAAGCACCGCTTGTTCGGGGGTGTTCACCCGGTTCGGCCAAGCATACTGTCGCGGTGGTTGAGGCTCAATCCAGAGGAACTGATGAAGACCATTCTTATCACCGGCGGCGGGCGCGGGATCGGAAAGGCCATTGCCCTGCTGGCCGGCAGCCGCGGCTGGTCGGTCGGCATCAACTATGTCGGCAACGAAACCACCGCCCGTGAAACGGCCGACGCTGTGCGGGCGGGCGGCGGACGGGCCGTGACGCTGCGCGGAGACGTGGCGGTCGAGGCGGATGTCGTCGCCATGTTCGAGGCGGCGGAACAGCAGCTCGGGCCGCTCGACGGCGTGGTGGTGAACGCCGGCATCGTCGCACCATCCTGCCCCTTGACCGAAATGAGCGCCGAGCGGATGCGCCGGGTGTTCGAGGTGAACGTCTTCGGGGCCTATCTGTGTGCGCGCGAGAGTGCGCGCCGTCTGGCACCGCGGGGGGCGGGGTCGATCGTTCTGATGTCCTCCGCGGCGGCCCGGCTCGGTTCGCCCTTCGAGTATGTGGACTATGCCGGATCGAAGGCGGCGCTGGACACGTTGACGGTCGGGCTGTCGAAAGAGCTGGGACCGCAGGGTGTCCGCGTCAACGCGATCCGCCCCGGTTTGATCGACACGGAGATCCACGCCAGCGGAGGCCAGCCCGGCCGCGCACAGCGCCTGGGCGTCAACGCTCCGCTCGGGCGGGCCGGGCGAGCGGAGGAGGTGGCCGAGGCCGCCATCTGGCTGTTGAGCGATGCCGCATCCTACACGACCGGGGCGATCCTTGACGTATCGGGCGGACGCTGACGGCGCCGCAGAAAGAAAAAAGCCCCGGCTCTTGCGAGCCGGGGCTTTTTCGTTACCCGAACCGGGAGAGACGGATCACTCCGCCTTCTTGGTCAGGTCCTCGCCGGTGGCCTGGTCGACCTGCTTCATCGACAGCTTGACCTTGCCGCGGTCGTCGAAGCCGATGACCTTGACCTTCACCGAGTCACCCTGCGACACGACGTCCGACACCTTGCCGACGCGCTGCTGCGCCAGTTCGGAGATGTGGACGAGGCCGTCGCGCGAGCCCAGGAAGTTCACGAAGGCGCCGAAATCGACGACCTTCACGACCTTGCCGGTGTAGACGACGTTCATCTCCGGCTCGGCGACGATGCCCTTGATCCACTCGATGGCGGCGTCCGACTTCTTCTGGTCGACCGCCGAAACCTTGACGGTGCCGTCGTCGTCGATGTCGATCTTGGCGCCGGTCTGCTCGACGATCTCGCGGATCACCTTGCCGCCGGAGCCGATCACGTCGCGGATCTTCTCCTTCGGAATGTTGATCACGGTGATGCGCGGGGCGTTCTCGTTGACGCCTTCGCGGGCGCCGGTCAGCGCCTTGGACATCTCGCCCAGGATGTGCAGGCGGCCGTCCTTGGCCTGGCCCAGCGCGATCTTCATGATCTCCTCGGTGATCGAGGTGATCTTGATGTCCATCTGCAGCGCGGTGACGCCGACTTCCGTGCCGGCCACTTTGAAGTCCATGTCGCCCAGGTGGTCTTCGTCACCCAGGATGTCCGACAGGACGGCGAAGCCGTGGTCTTCCTTGATCAGGCCCATGGCGATGCCGGCGACCGGACGCGCCAGCGGCGCGCCGGCGTCCATCAGCGACAGCGAGGTGCCGCAGACGGTGGCCATCGATGAGGAGCCGTTGGACTCCGTGACTTCCGACACGACGCGCAGCGTGTAGGGGAAGTCTTCCTTCTTCGGCAGCAGCGGGTGGATCGCGCGCCACGCCAGCTTGCCGTGGCCGATCTCGCGGCGGCCCGGGCTGCCCATGCGGCCGGCTTCACCCACCGAATACGGAGGGAAGTTGTAGTGCAGCATGAAGTGCTCGCGGTACTCGCCCTCGAGCGCGTCGATGATCTGCTCGTCCTGGCTGGTGCCCAGCGTGGTGACGACCAGCGCCTGGGTCTCGCCGCGGGTGAACAGGGCCGAACCGTGGGCGCGCGGCAGCACGCCGACTTCCGACACGATCGGGCGCACGGTCTTGGTGTCGCGGCCGTCGATGCGGCGGCCGGTCTTCAGAACGGCGCCGCGCAGGATGTCGGCCTCCAGCTCCTTGAACTCGAAACCGATCGACTGGGCGTCGAATTCCTCGGCCAGCGTCTCGAGCGCCTTCGCCTTGGCGGCGCCGACCTTCTCATAGCGGCTCTGCTTCACCGTCTCGGTGTAGGCGGCTTCCACGTCCGACCCGACGGTCTCGCGCAGGCGGGCCTTCAGGGCCTTGCGGTCGTAGGCCGGCTCCGGCAGGTCCCACGGCTCCTTGGCGGCTTCTTCGGCCAGGTCGATGATCATGTTGATCACCGGCTGGAAGTTGGTGTGGCCGAACATGACGGCGCCCAGCATGACCTCTTCGGTCAGTTCCTTGGCTTCCGATTCGACCATCAGCACGCCTTCGACGGTGCCGGCGACGACCAGATCCAGGTCGCTGTCCTCGACCTCGTCCATGGTCGGGTTCAGCACATACTGGCCGTTCTTGTAGCCGACGCGGGCGGCGCCGATCGGGCCCAGGAACGGGATGCCGGAAATCGTCAGGGCGGCCGAGGCGCCGACCATCGCCACGATGTCCGGATCGTTCTCCAGATCATGGCTCAGCACGGTGCAGACGACCTGCGTCTCGTTGCGGAAGCCATCGGCGAACAGCGGACGGATCGGACGGTCGATCAGGCGGCTGACCAGCGTTTCCTTCTCGGTCGGACGGCCTTCGCGCTTGAAGAAGCCGCCGGGGATCTTGCCGGCCGCGAAGGCCTTTTCCTGGTAATTGACGGTCAGCGGGAAGAAATCGACGCCCGGCTTCGGCGCCTTGGCGGCGACGGCGGTGCACAGGACGGTGGTGTCACCATAGGTGACCAGAACCGCGCCGTTGGCCTGACGGGCGATCTTGCCCGTTTCCAGGACCAGCTTGCGGCCGCCCCACTCGATTTCCTTGCGATGAACAGTGAACATGGATTCTTTCCTTCCATCCGACACCCTGCAACGGCCGGATTGCCGCCCAAGGCCGGGGCCATCGGTCGTAGGACCCCGCGAGAAAACTGGAGATATGGTGTTCGACAACAGCACTGAACGAATCAAGATAGAGGCGTTGCGGATGCAAAAAAGGCCGGTCCCCGAATGATCGGGCCGGCCTGTCCGTTACGAAACGCTCAAGATCGAGTTTCTATTGCCAATAACCAATGAGGTGTTCCGGAACGATACAGGTGGACGACGAATACGGTATTCGACTTCATGGCCCGCTGATTTGGGGAAACCCCCGGCCGGTGGCCGGCCAGGGGAACCCGAACCCGTCAGCGGGACGGCGCTGCCGTTAGCGGCGCAGGCCCAGACGCTCGATCAGAGCGGCGTAGCGCGACTGATCCTTCTTCTTCAGGTAGTCGAGCAGACGGCGGCGCTGACCGACCATCACCAGCAGACCACGGCGGGAGTGGAAGTCCTTCTTGTGGCCCTTCAGGTGCTCCGTCAGGTTGCTGATGCGCTCCGTCAGGATCGACACCTGGACCTCGGGCGAACCGGTGTCGTTGGTGCCGCGGGAAAATTCCTTGATCAGCTCTTGCTTGCGCTCGGGCGTAATCGACATCGGGGTCTCCTAAATCACGTGAGGTTGAGCACGCGCACCGGACGGACCTCCGCCCCCTCGACACGGGCCAACGCCACCGGCGTTCCACCGAAAAGCGCAATGACGGTGCCATCCCCACCGTCAGCACCCTGAACCGCCATCAGCCGTTCACGATCCTGCCGGGTGAGGAGAGCCACCGTCTGGCCGTGCCTCAGTCGGTGCGCTTCCGCTTCCGTCAGGGCCAGCGCCGGGATGTCGTCCAGCGCGGTCTCGATCGGCAACAGAAGTCGTTCGACGGCCGCACCTTGCTCCATGGCGGCCAGTTCGTCCAGGGAAATCGCGCGGTCCAGCCTGAAGGACCCGACGCGCAGACGGCGCAGAAGCCCGACATGGCCGACCGTGCCCAGCGCCTCCGACAGGTCGCGGGCCAGCGAGCGGACATAGGTGCCCTTGCCGCAATCCACCTCGAACACCGCATGGTCGGCGTCGGGTTCCTCGACCAGTTCGAAGCGGTCGATGCGCACGGTGCGGGCGGCGAGATCGACCGCGTCGCCTTCGCGCGCGATGTCGTAGGCACGCTCGCCGTCGATCTTGATGGCGCAGAACTGCGGCGGCACCTGCTGGATCTCGCCCAGGAAGGCGGGCAGGGCGGCGCGGATCGCCTCGGTGGTCGGCCGGTGGTCGGAGCGGTCGATCACCGCGCCTTCCCGGTCGTCGGTGGTCGTCCGCTCGCCCCAACGGATGGAGAAGCGGTAGGTCTTGGCGCCATCCATGGCGTAGGAGACCGTCTTGGTTGCCTCGCCCAGCGCGATCGGCAGGATGCCGGTCGCCAGCGGGTCCAGCGTGCCGCCATGCCCGGCCTTCTCGGCGTTCAGCAGGCGGCGTACCTTCGACAGCGCCTGGGTGGAGGTCATGCCCTCGGGCTTGTCCAGCACGATCCAGCCATGGATCGGCGTGCCCTTGCGCTTACGAGCCACGACGCCCGCCCCGGCTCTCGTCGTCGTTTTCGCCCTTGTCCTCGCCCTTATCCTCGTCATCGAGCATGGCGCGGTCGTCATCCTCGAGGTCGTCGTCCTCGTCAGACTCATCGGGGTCCGCCTCGTCGGGACCGAGATCGTCCTCCTCGTCCCAGGAATCGTCCTCATCCTCGTCATGGTCGTCGTCGCCGTTGACCCGGCCCAGCGGGTGGCCGCTCAGGTCGCGGGCGACCTCCGGGCTGTGCAGGATGCTGTCGATGCGGTGGGCGTAGTCGAAGGAGGTGTCGCCTTCGAAGCTCAGCGTCGGGGCGTGGCGCAGGTTGACCATGCGCGCGACCTGTCCGCGCAGGAAGGCGGCGGCCCGCTTCAGGGCGACCTGCGCCTCCTCCATCCGCTCGCCGCCCAGCGTCGAATAGAAGACGGTGGCGTTGGACAGGTCGGGGCTGATCCGCACCTCGGTGACCGTGACGTTCAGCGAGGCCAGCTCCGGATCGTGGAAGTCACCGCGGCGGAACAGGTCGGCAAGCGCGTGGCGCACCTCCTCGCCGACGCGCAGTTGCCGTTGGGACGGGGGCTTGCCGGCGATGAACGCGCCGCGCTTCTTGCTGGCCATGGTACGTGTCTTTCGTCGATGTCTCTTGCCGGGCTGCTTCAGCTCACCGGCCGATCACACACATATGGGAGCTGTCGGTCTTCCACCCCAACCGCCGCCCGCCGGGCAGGCTTAAGGCGGTGGCGATCACCCCAATATAGGAACAGGGCGCAGGACTGATCCCGCGCCCCGCAAAACCAAAAAGGCCACCCGATCCTTCCCGGCGGGAAACCGGAAGGGATCGGGCGAACCGAACAGGTCACAGCTCGCGAGCGATTTCCTCGATCTCGAAAGCTTCGATCTGATCGCCGGCCTGGATGTTGTCGTAGTTCTCGAAGGCCATGCCGCACTCGTAGCCCTCGCGCACTTCCTTGACTTCGTCCTTGAAGCGCTTGAGCGTCTTGAGCGTGCCTTCGTGAATGACGACGTTGTCGCGCAGCAGGCGGACGCCGGCGCCGCGCTTGACGACACCCTGCGTGACCATACAACCGGCGACCTTGCCGACCTTCGTGATGTTGAACACCTCGCGGATGGTCGCGTAGCCGATGAAGCGTTCCCGCAGCGTCGGAGACAGCAGACCGGTCAGCGCCGCCTTCACGTCGTCGATCACGTTGTAGATGATCGAGTAGTAGCGGATTTCGACGCCGTCGCGCTTGGCGAGGTCGCGGGCCTGCGGGTTGGCGCGGACGTTGAAGCCGATGATCATCGCGTTGGACGCATTCGCCAGCGTGATGTCGGACTCGTTGATCGCACCGACCGAGTTGTGCAGGACGCGGACCTTGACCTCGGTGTTCTCGGCCGTGAGCTTCTCCAGCGAACTGGCGATGGCTTCGATCGAGCCCTGCACGTCGCCCTTGATGACGACCGGCAGTTCCTTGGCCTCGCCGGCCTGGATGCGGCTGAACATGTCCTGCAGCGAACCGCGGGCGGAGGCCGCAACCACCGCTTCGCGCTTCTTGCGCTGGCGGAACTCGGCGATCTCGCGGGCACGGGCTTCGGACTCGACGACGGTGAAGTCGTCGCCGGCCATCGGCGTGCCGTTCAGGCCCAGGACCTCGACGGGGACGGCCGGGGCCGCCTCGTTGACGTTCTGGCCGCGGTCGTTGATCAGCGCACGGACGCGGCCCCATTCGGCACCGGTCACGAACACGTCACCGACCTTCAGCGTGCCGCGCTGGACCAGCACGGTGGCGACCGAACCACGGCCACGCTCCAGCTTCGCCTCGATGACGACGCCTTCGGCGGCGCGCTCGGGGTTGGCCCGCAGCTCCAGGATTTCGGCCTGGAGGAGGATCGCCTCTTCCAGCTTGTTCAGGTTGCGCTTGGCCTTGGCCGACACTTCGACGTCGAGAACGTCGCCGCCCATCTCCTCGACCACCAGCTCGTGCTGGAGCAGTTCCTGACGGACGCGCTCCGGCTTGGCATCGGGCAGGTCGCACTTGTTGATGGCGACGATGATCGGAACCTTGGCCGCCTTGGCGTGGCGGATGGCTTCGATCGTCTGCGGCATGACGCCGTCGTTGGCGGCGACCACCAGCACGACCACGTCGGTGACGTTGGCGCCGCGGGCACGCATCTCGGTGAAGGCGGCGTGACCCGGCGTGTCGATGAAGGTGATCTTCGCACCCGACTCCAGCTGCACCTGATAGGCGCCGATGTGCTGGGTGATGCCGCCGGCCTCGCCCGACACCACGTCGGTCTGGCGCAGCGCGTCGAGCAGCGAGGTCTTGCCGTGGTCGACGTGGCCCATGATGGTGACGACCGGCGGACGCGGCACCAGGACGGCACCCTCTTCCTCGGTGGCACGCAGGCCGATCTCGACGTCGGACTCCGACACGCGGCGGACGCGGTGGCCGAACTCGGTGATGACCAGTTCGGCGGTATCGGCGTCGATGGTCTGGTTGATGGTCGCCATGACGCCCATGCGCATCAGCGCCTTGATGACGTCGGCGCCACGCTCGGCCATGCGGTTGGCCAGCTCCTGGACGGTGATGACCTCCGGCAGGACGACGTCGCGGGTGACCTTCGCGGTCTCCTGACGGCTCATCTGGCGCAGGCGTTCACGCTCGCGGGCACGGCGGACGGCAGCCAGCGACCGGGTGCGGTCGCCGCCGTCGTCGCTGAGCGCCTGCGAGACGGTCAGCTTGGTGCCCTTGCGGCGGTCGGCGCCGGCGGGAGCCTTGGCGGCCGGACGGGCCGGAGCGGCCTTGGCCGGGGCGCCGCCACGGCCACCCTTGCGACGGTTGTCCTCCTCCTCCTCGACGGCGCGGGCCGGCGGGGCGCCGGCACCCGGCGGGGTACGGCCGGGAGCGGCGTCGCCGGCAGGACGGGCGGAAGCACCACCGGGGCGCTGGTCGCCGGCAGGACGGGCACCGGCGGGACGGGCACCGTCGCGGGCTGCGCCATCGCGGCCACCATCACGGCGGGCCGGCGGTTCGGCGTCGCGGCGCTTGGCCTCCTCGGCTTCCTTGCGCTTGGCCTCTTCCTCCTTGCGACGGCGTTCGGCCTCTTCGGCGACCTTGCGATCTGCTTCCTGAATGGCGCGCATCTCGTCCAGCTCGCGCTGGCGCAAGGTCTCGGCGTCCAGAATGATCGGCGGCATTTCCGGCGCGGTCTGGGCCGGAGCTTCAGCGGCGGCCGGAGCGGCGGCTTCGGAGGGGGCGGCCGGAGTGGCTTCGGGCTCTTCGGCGGCGCGGGCCGCGGCCTCGGCAGCGCGGGCTTCGGCGCGCACCGCTTCTTCCTCGGCCTCGATCCGGCGCTGCTCTTCGAACGCCGCGGCGCCGCGAAGGGCACGCAGGCGCGATTCCAGCTCCTCGCGGGTCAGCTGGCGCCCGGCAGGGGCACCGCCACCGCGGGGTCGTTGGCCCTGCGCACCGCGCATGGGCAGGCCCTGGGCAGCTTGACGCGCGGCGGCGCCGCCGTCTGCGACGCCGGGCACGGCGCCCTTTTCAACATGACGCTTGCGCTTGACCTCTACGGTCACCGCTTTTGACCGGCCATGGGAGAAGCTCTGCCGGACCTGGGTCTCGACCGGCTTCTTCGACTCCAGCTTTCCTTTGCTGGCGCCGGTTAGGTGCAAGACTTTCTTCTGGTCCTGGTCGTTGCTGTCGGTCATCGGTTCCCGAATGGTCAGACGTTACATCGCAGGCCGGCCGGCCGTATCGCCGACTCCCAAGCCCTTATCAGAATCCTGGTGCGCATCCCGATCCCCTTGGGGACCTTTCAGGTCCAGGTGCCCCCGGGGACCTTTCAGCCCCCTCAAGCGTGCCGCTTCGCGGACCAGCCCAGCGGCCAGCCTGCCTCGCGCCACCACGGCATGCACCGCGTGATCGCGTCCCAGCGCCGCGGCCAAGGCCGAGGACTCGAACAGATCGATCACCGGCAGCGACGGCGCGAGCGCCGTCACCTTGCCGCGCTGGTCCAGCGAGCCGTCCGCGGCTTCGACCAGCAGGGCCGGCGGGGGACCCGCACGGCCGACCTGGTTGGCCCTCAACGCCTCGCGCACCTTTTCGTATCCTGCCAGGACGTGGCCGGCACGGCGGGCAAGGCCCAACGCGTGCAGACAACGCCGTTCCAGCAGCCGTTCCAGCCTTTCGGCCAGATCGGGCGGTACTTTCACCGCCCGGCGGGCCGCCTTGGCAAAAACGGATTTCCCCATGGCTTTCGCCAGGGCATCCCTGTCGGCCGTGACCCAAAGGCCGCGACCGGGCAGACGTTCCTCCAGGTCCGGCACCACCTCGCCGTCGGGGCCGATCACGAAGCGGATCATGCCCTCTTTCGGCCCGACCGTACCCGACGCGATGCAGCGGCGCAGAGGCCCCTTCTCGTCGTCGGCCGGCAGGCGGTCCGTCCCGGCACCTTCGTCCTGTGCCAATTCCTGATCCGGCACCGCATCCGCGGCGGCGGTCGGTGTCCGTTCGTCGTTCCGTTCGGTCATCCGATCGTCATCCGCTCGCGCGGTCCCGAATAATGGTTCCTGTCGGGCGCAGTTCCAACCGGCATTGCTGCCGGTCAGGCCTGCGCGCCCTGGCCGCCGGCGCTGCCATCTGCCGCAGGGGCCGCGGCGGCGCCGTCCTGTTCCTCACCCTCGAACCAGTGGGCGCGCGCGGCCATGATGATCGCGTTCGCTTCCTCTTCGGTGGGAGCGTCCTTGGCGCCGTCCTTGCTCAGGATCTCCACCAGCTCGTCGCCGGCCAGATCGGCCAGATCGTCCAGCGTCTTCACGCCGTTCTCGCCCAGCTTCACCAGCTGCGTGGCGGTGAAGCCGGTCAGCTCGGCGACGATGTCCTCGACGCCCAGTTCCAGGCGACGCTCGTTCGCCTGCTCGTCCTGCACTTCCAGGAAGGCGAGGGCGCGCTGCTTCAGCTCGTCGGCGACCGACTCGTCGAAGCCTTCGATCTCGGCCAGTTCCTCGGTCTCGACGAAGGCGATCTCCTCGACCGAGGTGAAGCCTTCGGCGACCAGCAGGTGGGCGATCACGTCGTCGACGTCCAGGGCCTGCATGAACAGGGCGGAGCGGTTGTGGATCTCCTCCGACCGGCGCTCCGACTCTTCCTGTTCGGTCAGGATGTCGATGTCCCAGCCGGTCAGCATCGAGGCGAGGCGCACATTCTGGCCGCGGCGGCCGATGGCCAGCGACAGCTGGTCGTCGGGCACCACCACCTCGATGCGGCGGTTGTCGTCGTCGAGCACGACCTTGGCGACCTCGGCCGGGGCGAGCGCGTTGACGACGAAGGTCGCCGCCTCGCCCGACCACGGGATGATGTCGATCTTCTCGCCCTGCAGCTCGCCGACGACCGCCTGGACGCGGCTGCCGCGCATGCCGACGCAGGCGCCGACCGGGTCGATGGAGCTGTCGTTGCTGTGGACGGCGATCTTCGCACGGCTTCCCGGATCACGGGCGACCGCCCGGATCTCGATGATGCCGTCGTAGATTTCCGGCACTTCCTGGGCGAACAGCTTCGCCATGAACATGGGATGCGTGCGCGACAGGAAGATTTGGGGCCCGCGCGGTTCCTCGCGGACGTCGTAGATATAGGCGCGCACGCGGTCGCCGTTCTTGAAATGCTCGCGCGGCAGCAGCTCGTCGCGGCGCAGGATCGCTTCGGCGCGGCCCAGGTCGACGGTGACGTTGCCGTATTCGACGCGCTTGACCAGACCGTTGACGATCTCGCCGTTGCGGTCCTTGTACTCGTTGAACTGGCGCTTGCGCTCGGCGTCGCGCACCTTCTGCACGATCACCTGCTTGGCGGTCTGGGCGGCGATGCGGCCGAAATCGATCGGCGGCAGCGGGTCGACCAGGAAATCGCCGATCTTGGCGCCGGCCTTGCGGCGCTGGGCGTAGGGCAGGGTGACCTGCGTCGCCTCGTTCTCCACCGTCTCGACCACCTCCAGATGGCGGGTCAGATGGATGTCGCCGGTCTTGCGGTCGATCCGGGCGCGGATGTCGTGCTCGTGGCCGTACTTGGAGCGGCCGGCCTTCTGAATCGCCTGCTCCATCGCCTCCAGGACTTCGTCCCGGTCGATGTTCTTTTCGCGGGCGACCGCGTCAGCGACTTGCAGCAATTCCATCCGTTACACTTCCTGGCTCGGTCTTGTGTGATGCCGGTCTTGCGTGATGTCCGGTCGGTTCGGCGGGATATCGGTTCGGCTTTCGGGGGCGGGCATCCTGTCGGCGTGTCCTTGGCGGACCCGGGCCGTCAGTTTTGCGGGCCCTCCTGCTCCTGGCTGGCGCGGATCAACTCGTCCGTCAGCACCAGCTTGGCGCGCAGGATGTTGTCGAACTCCAGCCGGGCCGGTCCCTGTTCGGTGTCGACGCACACGAGGCCGTCCTCGACGCCCTTCAGCATGCCCTTGAAACGCTTGCGGCCGTCGATGGCCATGCGGCTCTCCAGCCGGGCTTCGAAGCCGGCGAAGCGCTCGAAATCCTTGAGGCGGGTCAGCGGCCGGTCGATGCCGGGCGAGCTGACCTCCAGCGTGTAGGCTTCGCGAATCGGGTCTTCCACGTCCAGCAGGGCCGAGACGGAGCGGCTGATGTCGGCGCAATCCTCGACAGTCATGGGCGCGCCGTCGGCGCGCTCAGCCATGATCTGGAGAATCGACCGCTGGCCGCCTGAGATCTGAACGCGCACGACCTCATAGCCCATGGCTTCGACCGACGGCGTGATGATCTGTTCGATGCGACCTGTAGCGTCCATTCCACCTAACCCAAAGCCTGCGGCCGGGATCGAACCGGACGAGGTTTCCACAACAGAAGGTTCAAAAAGCGCGCGTTTCCACACGCTGATAAAAAAATAAGTGGGCAAAAGCCCACCCGCAAAGCGTCTCGCCGGCCCGGTTGCCCGGGCCGCCGATCCGTATGGGTTCTCAGAGGGTGAATATAGTCATTCCGCCCGATGCCGCAAGCCTTTTCGGGCCTGATCGGCTTTGCCGGTCGGATTCTCAAGCGGAACGGGTATGCGTCAGCGTCGCGGGCGACGGACGAACCGCATGAAGACCGGCTTGCGGCCGGCGGCGATGGCCTTTTCCTCGTACCGGGTCGCCGGCCAGTCGTCCGGCCGGACGCGCCAGTCCGACGGGCGGCGCGCCGTCCATTCGAAATCGGGATGCTTCACCGTGTGTTCAAGCATCCAGCGCACCAGACCCATGTCGTCGCTGGCCAGGCGCAGCTCCGCGCCGTCCTTCAGCACGCGGGCCAGCCGCGGCAGGTTCTCCGGTCCGATGAAGCGGCGGTCGGCGTGACGCTTCTTGGGCCAGGGATCGGCGAACAGCACGAAGGCGCGGCCGATGGAGGCGTCGGGCAGGGCGTCCAGCAGCGGCCGGGCGTCGTCGGGCTGGATGCGCACATTGCTCAACCCGCCGTCCTCCACCATGCCCAGCAGGCCGGCGATGCCGTTGATGAAGGGTTCGGCGCCGATGAAGCCGACATCCGGATTGTGCTCGGCCTGCCAGGCGAGGTGATGGCCCATGCCGAACCCGACCTCCAGCCAGACCTCCCGCTTGGGCGTGTCGAACAGCCCGGCGGGATCCAGGCTGTCGCCGGGCTTCGGCAGCGCGATCTGAAGCTGCGGCAGCAGTGTGTCGATCAGCTCCGTCCGGCGTTTGCGCAACGGCCGGCCCTTGCGGCGCCCGAACAGGCGGTTGGAGCTTTCGGAAAGGGAACCGGAGGTGCTGTCGTCGGTCATGTCGGAACGCTGCATGGAAATGAGGAAAGCGCAAAAGAAAGCAGGGGCCGTTTCCAGCCCCTGCCGTCTTTTCCGCATCGGCTGCGGATACTATGCCGCGAAGGCGCCTTAGAGGAAGGCGTTCCGCAGGTCGCCGACCAGATCGGTCTTCTCCCACGAGAAGCCGCCGTCGACCTCCGGCTCGCGGCCGAAATGGCCGTAGGCGGCGGTGCGGGCGTAGATCGGCTTGTTCAGGCCCAGATGCGTGCGGATGCCGCGCGGGGACAGGTCCACCAGCTGCTGCAGGATGTCGGACAGACGGTCCTCGTCGACGTTGCCGGTGCCGTGGGTGTCGACATAGACCGACAGCGGCTTCGACACGCCGATGGCGTAGGAGACCTGGATCGTGCACTTCTCCGCCAGTTCCGCCGCGACGACGTTCTTGGCGAGATAGCGGGCGGCATAGGCGGCCGAACGGTCGACCTTCGTCGGGTCCTTGCCGGAGAAAGCGCCGCCGCCATGCGGGGCCGCGCCGCCGTAGGTATCGACGATGATCTTGCGGCCGGTCAGGCCGGCGTCACCGTCCGGGCCGCCGATGACGAAACGGCCGGTCGGGTTGACGTACAGGTTCTTGTCGTCGCACATCCAGCCTTCCGGCAGGCAGTTGACGATGTGCGGCATGACGATCTCGCGCACGGCGTCCTGGTCCAGCCCCTCGGCATGCTGGGTCGACAGCACGATGGCGGTGGCGCGGGTCGGGCGGCCATCGATGTACTGCAGGGTGACCTGGCTCTTGGCGTCCGGGCCCAGCTGCGGGGCGGCGCCGGAATGGCGCGCCTCTGCCAGCGACTTCAGGATGGCGTGGCTGTAATAGATCGGCGCCGGCATCAGGGCCGGGGTCTCGCGGCAGGCATAGCCGAACATGATGCCCTGGTCGCCGGCACCCTCGTCCTTGTTGCCGGCGGCGTCGACGCCGACCGCGATGTCGGCGGACTGGGAGTGGACGAAGCACTTGACGTCCATCTTCTCCCAATGGAAGCCGTCCTGCTCGTATCCGATGTCCTTCACCGCGGCGCGGGCGACCTCGACCAGCTGGTCGGCCTTGATGCTGTCGGGGCCGCGGACTTCGCCGGCCAGAACGACCTGGTTGGTAGTCGCGAGCGTCTCGACGGCCACGCGGGCCTGCGGGTCGTGCGAAAGATAAAGATCGACGATGGCGTCGGAAATGCGGTCGCAGACCTTGTCGGGATGACCTTCCGACACGGACTCGCTGGTGAAGACGTAGTTGAGCTTTGCCACGGGAAACCTCGGCATTCGGCGGCACGCTATTTCATGAGCCGAAACGGCAGACCGGTACAGCGGCCGCAGACACCGGTCCAAAACCGGTTTTGACAAGGAATTCACCCGCGGTCAAGAAGACTACCGGCGGTAAGGGATCGGACCAATCAGCGCACACGCCACACGAAGGGGGAGCGCGGGCGCGCCGCGCCATCCCCTTTCGGTGGGTATCACATGCCGTACATCAACCGGCAGGAGTTACTCCGCCGCTTCCGCCACGGCTGCGCTGGCGACCGCTTTCGTCAACTCGAACAGGCGCTTGCGCACCGACGGGTCGCTGATCTTGTAATAGGCGCGGACCAGTTCCAGCGTCTCGCGCTTGGCCATCGGATCGGGCTCGTAGGCGGCGGCGGCCCGCTCGTCCGAAGCGCCCGCCTCGTCGTCGTCCTCGACACGGGCGGCGGCGGCATCGGCCGGCATGTCGTCGAAGAAGAAGGAGACCGGCACGTCGAGCACGCGGCTGAGATCGAACAGACGCGATGCGCCGATGCGGTTGGCGCCGCGTTCGTACTTCTGCACCTGCTGGAAGGTCAGGCCGATCGCCTCGCCCAGCTTTTCCTGGCTCATGCCGAGAAGCGTACGGCGGAGACGGACGCGGGATCCGACATGGACATCGATGGGATTCGGCTTTCCGGTCTTCGGACGGCCCGCACCCGCACGGCGCCCGCGCGGCGCCCCAGTTTCAGTCTGCATCTCGTTTATCCCTGTAACGGTTGTGCAACCTAGTTACGACATATCCACGTATGCAGTCAAGTCCGCTCCGGTCAACCCGGTTGCACGAAATTGTTCTGCCTGTGACGGGCCTATTGCCCGTAATGCTGTGTCACCGGTGATATCGCGAGGCCAAGGCCGCCAGAAAACAGCCCAGAAGCCCTATGCCGAAAATCCAGTCGCCCATGCGGGCATAGGCTGTGACGCCGGATGGCGCTTTCGGCAACGTGGTATCGATGAAGCCCCGTTCACCCAGACCGAGCAATTGTCGCACACGTCCGTAGGCGTCCACCACCCCGGATATTCCCGTATTCGCCACCCGGATCAGCGGCAGCCCTTCCTCCACCGCGCGGACCTGGTTGATGGCGAAATGCTGGTGAGGTCCGGCGGTGCGGCCGTACCAGGCGTCGTTGGTCAGGTTCAGCAGCCATTGCGGCCGGTCGGCGGCGTCGACCACGGCACCGGGGAAGATGCTCTCGTAGCAGATCAGCGGGCTGAAGGGCGGCAGGCCGGCGGCACTGCCCGCAAGATGCAAGGTGCGCGGCCCCGGCCCGGCGGAGAACTCCGCCCCGTTCCCGGCGATGGCGCCGACCGGCAGCCACTGCCGCAACGGCATGTACTCGCCGAAGGGGACGAGGTGGAACTTGTCGTAGCTGGCGACCGCCGCGCCGCTGCCGTCCACCGCCACCATGCCGTTGTAGTAGCGCCGCTCGCCGTCTTCGCCGACGGTGGTGCGCGGCGCTCCGGTGATCAGCAGCCCGCCGGGCGGGGTGACGGATGCCATCGCCTGACGCACGCGCGCGTCGTCCTCGATGAAGAAGGGGACGGCGGTCTCCGGCCAGATGACGACGTTGGGCGGCGGGGCGGCGGGATCGGCCGGCGGGGCGGCCGACAGGGCGAGATGGCTCTGGAAATTCTGCACCCGTTCGCCGGGCGCCCATTTCAGCCGCTGGTCGATGGCCGCCTGGACCAGCCGCAGCCGCAAGTCCGGAACCGGTTCGTCGACCGCACCGGCCAGCCTCCAGGTTCCCCAGCCGCCGAGCACGGCCAGCAGCGCCAACCCGGCGGCAACGCCGGCCCAGGCGCGGCGCGGCGCGGTGTCGCGGTCGGGCAGGGCGGCCGGCAGCGAGGCGACCAGCACCGTCACCAGCGTCAGGCCATAGATGCCGAAGAGCGAGACGCTCTGCAGCACCGGCAGCACCCCGACCCAGCCATAGCCGATCAGGTTCCACGGGAAACCGGTGAAGACATGGCCGCGCAGCCATTCCCACAGGCACCAGCAGGCGGCGAACAGCAGCGGCCGCGCCAGCCCGGTGCCGAAGCCGCGGCGGCGCAGCAGGTGGAAGCACAGGGTGGCGCCGCCGCTGAACATCGCCAGCAGGATCGGCAGGCCGACCGCCGACAGCGGCAAGGCCCACCAGAAGCGCTCGATGTCGGTGAACAGCGCGGCGCTGACCCAATAGAGCCCAAGCAGGTGATGGCCGAAGCCGAAGAACCAGCCGACCGCGAAGGCGCCCTTCTTCGTCTCGACCCCATCCAGCAACCAGACCAATCCGGGAAACGCCACCAGCAGCACCGGCAGCAGATCGGCCGGCGGCAGAGCCAGCGTGGCGAGCCCGCCCAGCATCATCGCGGCGGCCATCCGGCGCCATCCGGTCAGCGCGGACAGCCGCGCGGAGACGCGGCCCAGCCGGGCCGGGACGGGCAGGGTGTCGGTGGCGGTCAAGGCGGAAACTCCGGCAGCGGCAAGGGCAAGCGGCGCCATAGGTAATGCGGCCGGGCGGGGGCGCCAAGGTGCTTGTGGGCGGGGCTGGGTTGTGGAAGGGGGGAAGTTAGACCCCCACCAATCCTCCCCCGCTGGGCGGGGGAGGATCAGGATGGGGGCAACCCCGAAGACGTTACGCCGTCTCCGCCAGTTCCGAACTGTTGGCGGGGACGTTGTGGACGCGCAGGCGCTTCAGGCGGCGGGAGTCGGCATCGACGATCTCGAACTCCAGGCCCGAAGGGTGGACCAGCCGCTCGCCCAGGCCGGGCACGCGGCCGGCGATGGAGACGACCAGACCGCCGAGCGTGTCGATGTCCTCGCGCTCCTCCTCGGACAGGACCGGGCCGACGCGGTGCTCGAAATCCTCGATGGGCAGGCGGGCGTCGGCGATCAGGCTGCCGTCGGGACGTTCGACCAGCCGCGGCGCCGCGGTCTCGTCATGCTCGTCCTCGATTTCGCCGACGATCTCCTCCACCAGATCCTCGATGGTGACGAGGCCGTCGATGCCGCCGAACTCGTCCACCACAAGTGCCATGTGCTGGCGGGTCTGGCGCATCTGCACCAGCAGGTCGAGCACATGCATGGAAGGGGCGACGATTTTCGCCTCGCGGATGATGCCGGTCAGGTCCGGCCTGTGGCGCAGGCCCTCCGGCGAGATCGCCTGTTTCGCCAGCAGGGTCAGCACATCCTTGATGTGGATGATGCCGACCACGTCGTCCAATGTCTCGCGGAACACCGGCAGGCGGGAATGGCCTTCCTCGGCGACGCGCTGGACCAGGGTGGGGAAGGGCGTGTCGATCTCGACCGCGATGATGTCGGCGCGCGGCACCATCACGTCGGCGACGGTGCGGTCGCGCAGCTTCAGGATGTTGGTCAGCAGCGCACGCTCGCCGGATCCCAGCGAATCCTCGCCGTCCTCGCTGGCGGCATCGTCCAGGCCTGCGATCAATTCCTCGATCGTGCCGCGCAGGGATGTATCCTCGCGGCCGCCCCAGACGGTGCGGAGCCACCCCTTGAACAGGTGGCCCAGGGAATGGTCTTCGGCCCCGTGGTCATCACGGGGCGTGCGACTGTCGGATATTTCGCTCATCGGTCCGGCGGTTGGTGGTTGGCGGCATAGGGGTCGGCAATTCCGAAGCTGGCGAGCAACCGGGTTTCCAGCGCTTCCATCTCCTCGGCCTCGTCGTCCGTCTCGTGATCATAGCCCAGCAGATGCAGAACACCATGCATCACAAGGTGAGTCATGTGGTCTTTGAAGTTTTTCCGCTGTTCGGTTGCTTCGCGGGCGACCGTTTCATAAGCCAGGATGACGTCGCCCAGCATGACGGGCATGCCGTCTTGCGCTTCCGGCTCTTCCGCTTCGGTCAGGGCGAAGGACAGCACGTTGGTCGGCTTGTCCTTGCCGCGATACTCACGGTTCAGCCTGTGGACCAGCGCGTCGTCGGCCAGGACGACCGACAGCTCGGCCGGTCCTTCCTCGTCGTCATAGGCGGCGCCCAGGGCGGCGAGCGCCGCGCGCTCGGCCAGCCACTCGGCATCCTCGGCCCAGTCGCCGGCTTCACGTGAAACAGTGATATCGACCGCGCTGGTCATTCCGGATCTCCAACGATACCGGCCTCGCGGTCGATCGTTTCGGGCGCGGAACCGGTACGGCGGGCCTGCTTGCGCGCCGCCTCGCGGACATCGGCCTGATCGTAGGCGCGGATGATGCGGGCCACCATCGGGTGGCGGACGACGTCGGCATCGGTGAAGCGGACGAAGCGCACCCCCTCCACCCCGCCAAGGATGTCCAGGGCATCGCGCAGGCCGGACCGGGTGCCCGACGGCAGGTCGATCTGCGAGATGTCGCCGGTGACGACCATCCGCCCGCCTTCGCCGAGACGGGTCAGGAACATCTTCATCTGCATGGGCGTGGTGTTCTGCGCCTCGTCCAGGATGACGAAGGCGTTGCCCAGAGTCCGGCCGCGCATGAAGGCGAGCGGCGCGATCTCGATCTCGCCGGATTCCAGCCGCTTTTTCACCTGTTCCGCCGGCAGCATGTCATGCAGCGCGTCATAGAGCGGACGCAGGTAAGGATCGACCTTCTCCTTCAGGTCGCCGGGCAGGAAGCCCAGCCGCTCGCCCGCCTCGACCGCCGGACGCGACAGCACGATGCGGTCGACCTGACCGGTGGTTAGCAGCGCCACCGCTTGGGCGACCGCCAGATAGGTCTTGCCGGTGCCGGCCGGACCGAGCCCGAAGACCAGCTCGCTCTCGGCGAGAGCCTGCAGATAGGCGGCCTGGGTGGGGGAGCGCGGGGTGATCGGACCGCGCCGGCGGGTACGCAGCGCGATCTCGGCACGGGTGATGGTCGCCTGTTGCTGACCGGGCGCACGCGGCTCCTCTCCGGAGGCGACGCCGGCAAAACCGGGGTCGGCGGTCGCCATGCGGACGGCGCCGTCGACCTCGCCGCTGTCGATGGTCTGGCCGCGGGTCAGCCGCTGGTAAAGGCTGTTCAGCGCCGCCTGGGCCGTCTCGGCCGCGTCGGGCGGGCCGGAGATGGTCAGGGTGTTGCCGCGGGAGATCAGCGACACGCCCAGAAGGGATTCGATGCGGGCGAGGTGGCGATCATGCTCCCCGTACAGCATCGGCAGAAGCCGGTTGTCATCGAATTGAACGTCGATACGCCGTTCGGGCAGACCGTTCAAGCGCTTGCCTCCAAGGTTACGGCAGGCTGGAAGGGAGAGGCGGTGATGTATTCACCCGTGACCACGGTGCCGGCCAGACTGTTGGCGAGGGCGGCATCCACGCGCACCTCGACGATGCGGCCGAGCAGCCGTTCGTTCGCCTCGGCATGGACCGACTGCATCCACGGGCTGCGGCCCAGCAGCTGGCCGTCGCGCCGTCCGACCCGGTCGAACAGGACCGGGACGCTGCGCCCGACGAAGCTGTGGTTGAAGGCGACCTGCTGGGCGTTCAACAGCTGATGCAGCGCCGCCAGCCGGGCCTCCTTCACCTCTTCCGGCACCTGGGCCCCGTCGACCGAAGCCGGGGTGCCGGGGCGCGGGCTGTATTTGAAGGAATAGGCCTGGGCATAGCCGATCTCGGTGACCAGCTTCAGCGTCGCGGCAAAATCGGCGTCGTTCTCGCCGGGGAAGCCGACGATGAAGTCGCCGGACATCGCCAGATCGGGCTTGGCGGTGCGCAGCCGGTCCACCAGACGGCGGTAGTCGTCGGCGGTGTGCTTGCGGTTCATCGCCGCCAGGATGCGGTCCGACCCCGCCTGCACCGGCAGATGCAGGTAGGGCATCAGCTGAGGCATCTCGGCATGGGCGCGGATCAGGTCGTCGGCCATGTCGCGCGGGTGCGAGGTGGTGTAGCGGATGCGCTCCAGCCCGTCGATCTCCGCCAGTTCGCGGACCAGCCGGCCAAGGCCCCAGGTGGTGCCGTCCGGCCCGTCGCCGTGCCAGGCGTTGACGTTCTGGCCCAGCAGGTTGATCTCGCGCGTGCCGCCGGCGACAAGCCGCTTCGCTTCCGCAACGATCTGGTCGGCGGGGCGGGAGAACTCCGCGCCGCGGGTGTAGGGCACCACGCAGAAGGTGCAGAACTTGTCGCAGCCCTCCTGCACCGCCAGGAAGGCGGAGACGCCTTGGCTGCCGGCTTCCTCCGGCAGGAAGTCGAACTTGGATTCGGCCGGGAAATCGGTGTTCAGCACGCTGCCGGCGGCGCGGCTGGCCTTCGCCACCATCTCCGGCAGGGTGTGGTAGGTCTGCGGGCCGAAGACCATGTCGACGAAGGGGGCGCGGGCGACGATCTCCTCGCCCTCGGCCTGGGCGACGCAGCCGGCGACCGCCAGGATCATCCGGCCGTCCTCGGCCTCCGCCTTGCGGTCCTTCATCTGGCGCAGGCGGCCAAGCTCGGAAAAGACCTTCTCGGCCGCCTTCTCGCGGATGTGGCAGGTGTTCAGGATCACCATGTCGGCGCCGTCCGGCTCATCGACCGGTTGGTAGCCCAGCGGTGCCAGGACATCCGCCATCCGGGCGGAGTCGTACACGTTCATCTGGCAGCCCCAGGTCTTGATGAACAGCTTCTTGGTCAACCCGCACCCTTCCGCTCAGAACAAAAACGAATAGCGCGCTCACGATGCTGCGTGGCGCGCGGCGCGCCGTCCGTCCGGCGTCGCTCCTGAAAAGATGGTATCGCGTGTGGGGCGAATCGAGTCAATCCCGCTTCACCCCACCCCTATTTGCAAACAGGGCGTTTCCGCAATCCGAACCAAGGGCCCGAATGTTCACGCCGCCCCGGCCTGCAGCCCGCCGCGCCAGAACCAGTCGGTCCGCCGCACGCGATCAGTCCAGATTCGCTCCGCCGCCGTCCGGTTGAACAGGGCGCTGAAAGGGACGGGGGTGTCTCCCGTCTGGATGCCGGCCGGCATGTCGAGGGCCTGCACCAGAACCGGAGTGGCGCCGATGGCGGAGTCCTGTGCATCGGCCGGTTCCGGCTTGCCGATCATGCCGGCGGCACCCGACAGCGCCCCTTCGACCAATTCCAGTCCCAGCAGCCGGTTCATGTCGACCGGACCCGGCATCTCCATGCCAAGCGTCAAAGCGCGGGAGAAGCCGAACCGCTCGTAATAGGGGGCGTCGCCGACCAGGATCACCGACTGGTGGTCCAGCGCCACCGCCTTGTTCAGGCTCATCCGGATCAGCTTGCTGCCCAGCCCGCTGCCCTGCAGATGGGCGGCGACCGCGATGGGGCCGAGCAGGATGGACGGGGTGGCGCCGCCGACCAGGATCGGCCAGTAGCGGATCGTGCCCACCACCACCTCGCGCCCATGCTCGTCATGCTCGATGGCGACGAGGTTCAGGGCGGGGATCGAGTCGACGCCGTCGCGCAGCCGGTAGGCGGTCTTGGTGAAGCGGTCCGGGCCGAACGACGCGTCCAGCAGGGCTTCGATGGCGGCGGCGTGCTTCGGCTCTTCGACGGTGATGATCATGCGTGGGGCTCCCGGCGGGAAGAAGGTCTTCTCAGAAGGCTTCTGAAGGGCGGATCGCGCCGCCGCCGGAAGGCCGGGGGTGTCAGGTCCCCGTTGTGCCTTTGGCGTTCGCACGCGACCCAAGGACGGCCGCAACCGCTATGCGCGGTGCGAGGCTCCGTCGTCGGATGCGAAGGGCGTGCGAACGAGACATGGACAAGGCTCTTCGGCCGTTGCTGGGACTTGCGCATATATCATCGTCGCCCCCCTGTCGCAAGACCGTGGAGACCCGGCGATGATGCATGACTGTATCCATCACAGTGCGGGCACGGTGCGGGACGGGGACAGGGATGTCGGAGGATTGTCCGGCCGGGTTCTGGACAGTGGGGAAGGGCGACTTTATTCTGCGCTGAACCGCCGCCCAGCCACCCGGACTCCCCAGCCGCCGGCCCTTTCTCGGCCGGCGCCGTCTTCGGATCGTCTGCCAGGATCGCCAGACATGTACACCGCCGTCACCAACGACATCCGCGTCACCGTCCAGCCCGTGTTCCTGGAAGACCAGTCGGCCCCGGCCGAGGGCCGCTTCGTCTGGGCCTATCATGTCCGCATCGAGAACGAGGGCAGCGAGACGGTGCAGCTGCGCACCCGCCACTGGCGCATCACCGACGCCATGGGCCGCGTGCAGGAGGTGCGGGGGCCCGGTGTGGTCGGCGAGCAGCCGGTCCTGGAGCCGGGCGACCATTTCGAATACACCAGCGGCACGCCGCTCGGCACGCCGTCCGGCATCATGGCCGGCACCTACGGCATGGAAGGAGCGGACGGCCGCGCCTTCGACGTGACGATCCCGGCCTTCTCGCTCGACAGCCCGCACCAGCCGATGCAGCTGAACTGATCCGGGCAAGGGGGATTAGGCAGGGCTGAGTGAGCAAGGCCGATCCCGGAAATCAAAAGCAGGCAAATAATACAATAGAATGCGTGTGGATTTCGAGGCTTTCAACACTTGGCTTTGACAAGCCGCATGGCTGCCCGTACCTTGCATCCTGCTTGAAGGCCATAGGACCCGTCCCATCTTGGGGCTTCCGAAGGGCACAGGCGACCGAAGCGGGGCAGGTGCGGCCACTCCGTTCGCAGAATGGGTCCTTTCGTCCTGTCAGCCATTCGGTTGATCCGCCGAGGCTCAGGTTCCGTATCGAGCTAGACATGATGGGCGCGTTGCGCGATCCCGGCCCCGGCTGTCGCCGCCGGTCTGCGCAAGTGCGCTACCCAGTAACGGAAAGGATGTTCCCGTGACGGCTTCCAAGACCCCGCTCGCCAAGCCCCAGGGCGTGGACAACGTGCTTCGCGGCCCTGGCCGTCCCCTGCCGGAGGCGGTTGCCCGTCCGTCGCGCGCGGAAGCGGAGGAAGCCGTGCGGACCCTGATCCGCTGGGCCGGCGACGATCCGGCGCGCGAGGGTCTGGTCGGCACGCCCGACCGCGTCGTCCGCTCCTACGAGGAGTTCTTCGCCGGCTACGGCATCGATCCGGTGGAAATCCTGTCGCGCACCTTCGAGGAGACCGACGGCTACGACGAGATGGTCGTGCTGCGCGACATCCGGGTGGAGTCCTATTGCGAGCACCACATGGTGCCGATCATCGGCAAGGCGCATGTCGCCTATCTGCCGCGCCGCCGCGTCGTCGGCATCTCCAAGCTGGCCCGCCTGGTCGAGGCCTATGGCAAGCGCCTGCAGATCCAGGAGAAGATGACCGCCCAGATCGCCAACACCATCGACGAGGTCCTTCAGCCCGAGGGCGTCGCCGTGGTGGTCGAGGCGCAGCACCAGTGCATGACGACCCGCGGCGTGCACAAGACCGGCGTGACCATGGTGACCAGCCGCATGCTGGGCGCCTTCCGCACCGATCCCTCCACCCGCCGCGAATTCCTGACGATGATCGGCAACCCGACCTCGCGCGGGATGGAGTGAGTTCCAGAGGCCTTTACACCCATAACGCCGCCTGCCAAGCTCCCGCCGCTATCTGTCAGTGAGCGGTGCTGTATACGGGGTGTTGGGCATGGCGGCGAAGGTGACACCGGCGGTCAATGCGGCGAAGGCGGCGGGTGTCGCCTTCCGGCTGATGGAGTACGAGTACGACCCGTCGGCCGACGCCATCGGCCTGCACGCCGCCGAATCGCTCGGGCTCGACCCCGCCATCGTCTACAAGACCCTGATCGTCCAGCTGGAGCCCAAGGCACTGGCCTGCGCCGTCATTCCGGTGGCGGCCAAGCTGGATTTGAAGGCCATCGCCACGGCGGCCAAGGCGAAGAAGGCCGATCTTGCCGACCCGGCGCTGGCGGAAAAGACCACCGGCTTCCTGGTCGGCGGCATCAGCCCGCTGGGCCAGAAGAAGGCGCTGCCGACCTTCATCGACGCGAGCGCCGAAGCGCTGCCGGAAATGGTGGTGAATGGCGGCCGGCGCGGCCTGCAGATCGTGCTGGCCCCCGCCGATCTGGCGAAGGCGACGAAGGCGACGGTCTGCGCCATCGTCGCGCATTGATCGCCGCGCACTGAATCCGGAGTGACTGAAACCGGAATGGCGGTGGTGACCCCGGCAGGACTCGAACCTGCTGCCTCAAGTTTAGGAAACTCGCGCTCTATCCTGATGAGCTACGGGGCCACTTGCGCCGCACCTTAACGGTTTCGTTGCCAAGGTGAAAGTGGCTTTTGGGGGAAGAGCCGCGTCACGGCGTCAGTCGGAATAGCGTTCCTCCAGCCACGGGTCGGCGTGGTTGTTGTAGCCGCGGACCTCCCAATAGCCCTTGCGGTCGCCGGCCAGCAGCTCGATCCGCTTCACCCACTTCGCACTCTTCCAGAAATACAGCTTGGGCAGCACGATGCGCACCGGCCCGCCATGGTCGCGGCTGATCGGCTGTCCTTCCCAGGTCGTGGCGAGCAGCACGCCGTCGTCGTCGAAGTCGGACAGGGCGACATTGGTGGTGTAGCCGTCGAAGGAATGGAAGACGACGAAGCGCGCCTCCGGCTTGGGCCGTGCCAGTTCCAGCAGGCGGCGGGCGCTGACGCCCTCCCACCGGTTGTCGTAGCGCGACCAGGTGGTGACGCAGTGGATGTCGGAGACGAAACTCTCCTGCGGCTGGGCCTGGAAATCCTCCCACGTCCAGGACAACGGGTTCTCCACCAGCCCGTCGACCGCGAGCGTCCAGTTTGCCGTGGTCACCTTGGGCGTGATGCCGAGGTCAAGCACCGGCCAGTCCGTGACCAGCCGCTGGCCGGGCGGCAGCCGGTCGCGCGCCGGGTCGGCGGCATGGCCGGTCAGCGCACGGCCGTCGCGGGCCCATTGCTCCTTGACGGCGACCAGCTTGTCGCGGACGGCACCCTCCTGTTCGACCTCCCGGCCCGGTTCCAATCCGGTGCTCACGTCCGGTTTGGGGGGTGTATCGCTCATGGCTCGTCCTCTTCCACGTGTTCGGTTTGTCCGGCATGGGTCCCGCTTAAAAAAGGAACAGACAGTCGGGTTGGCAAGCGGAAGCGGGAGAACTAACTTCCCGAAACCCGGCATATTGGAGCCACAGTTCCACGCCAGGGTGCCGGCCGGCCGTGTCCCGCTGCCGTTCTCTGCCGCCCATATCCGAGACCACCCGAGTGATTTGCCGATGATCCGGTTCGCAGCGCCCGCCGCATCTCCCTTCGCACGCGCTTGGCGTCTATTCCTGTCACGTGGCCTCGCCGTTCTGCTGCTTGCATCCCTGCTTTCCGGAGCGGGGACGGCCGCGCTGGCGGCTTCCCCCGTGCCCGGCGCTGCACCCACCGCTCCGGCACCCGCCGCGTCCGCCGCCGCGGCCCCGGTGGTGGTGGACGAGGCGACCGTGCAGCAGTTGGAGGCGCTGGTCGGCACGCTGGAGAACCAGGACGCCCGGTCCCAGCTGGTCACGCAGCTGCGCAACCTGATCACCGCCCAGCGCGGGCTGGCCCAGGCCAAGGAGGCGGAGGGCGAATCGGCGCTGCCGCAGACCATCGGCGCCCGGGCGCTGGCCTTCCTGGCGGCGCGGATGGACGTGGTCAGCCGCCAGCTGGTGCAGGTCGCCAACGTCTTCGCCGACCTGCCGGGCGCCCTGTCCTGGGTGCAGCGGCAGGTGCAGGACGACATGGCGCGTGAGCGCTGGGTGCAGATCGCCTTCCAACTGGCGATGATCCTCGGACTCGGCGCGGTGGCCGCCCGCAGCATCGCCTGGCTGCTCGCCCGGCCGCGCAATGCGCTGGCCGCCCGCCATGTCGGTTCCGCCCTGCTGCGCATTCCCATGCTGCTCGGCCGCGCCGTGCTGGAACTGGCGCCGATCGTCGGCTTCATTATCGTCGCCTATGCCATCCTGTCGGTGACCGAACCGGCGCCGCGCGTGCGGCTGGTGGCGCTGGCGGTGGTGAACGCCACGGTCATCACCCAGGCGCTGCTGATCCTGGTGCGGATGACCTTCGCCCCCGACGCCCCCAATCTGCGGATCGTCCAGACCAGCGACGTCGGGGCGCGCCGCTGTTACGTCTGGTCGCGCCGCCTGATCGCGGTTGCCGTCTATGGCTATTTCCTGGCGGAGGGCGCCTATGTGCTCGGCCTGCCGCTGGGTGCCTACGGCGCGCTGCTGAAGCTGCTGGGCGTGGTGCTCGCCGCTATGACGATCTTGCTGATCCTGCAGAACCGCGTCGCCGTGGCCGACTGGATGCGCGGCAACCCGCTGTCGGGGGACGGCGACCCGCTGGCCACCGCCCGGCGCGAGGCGGAAGGGCAGGGGGCGGTCCTGCGCACCGCGCGCCGCCGCTTCGCCGAGATCTGGCACGTCCTTGCCATCCTCTATGTCGTGGTGACGCTGGGCGTGTGGGTGCTAAACGTCTATGGCGGCTTCGAGTATCTGGCCCGCGGCACCGTTGTGACGGTGGTGGCGGTGGTGGTGGCCCGGCTGCTGGTGGGCGGGCTGAACCGGGCGCTGCGCCGCGGCCTGACCATGAACCGCGATCTGGCCGGCAACCTGCCGCAGCTGCACACCCGCGCCTTCCACTATCTCCCCATCGTCCAGCGCATCGGCAAGATCATCATCTGGCTGGTGGCGCTGGGCGTTGCGCTGAACGGCTGGGGCGTCGACACGCTGAAGCTGGTCGAATCCGCCGCCGGCCGCCGCATCGTCGGCAGCACCATCTCCATCGGCCTGCTGCTGGCCGGCGCCATCGTCGCTTGGGAGGTGGTGAGCGCGCTGATCGAGCATCTGCTGCGTGCCACCGACAAGAACGGCACCCGGATCGAACGCAGCGCCCGCATGCGCACGCTGCTGCCGCTGCTGCGCAACGCCTTTCTGATCCTGCTGGTGACGATGGTGTCGCTGATCACCCTGTCGGAACTGGGTGTGAACATCGCGCCGCTGCTGGCCGGCGCCGGTGTCGTCGGTCTGGCCATCGGTTTCGGATCGCAGACGCTGGTCAAGGACATCATCACCGGCCTGTTCATCCTGTTCGAGGACACGGTGTCGGTCGGCGACGTGGTCGATGTCGGCGGCGGCCATTCCGGCACGGTGGAGGCGATCTCCATCCGCTCCATCCGCCTGCGCGATGGCGCCGGCGCCGTCCACTCCGTGCCCTTCAGCGCCGTGACCACCGTGAAGAACATGAGCAAGGACTTCTCGGTCACGCTGTTCACCGTCACGGTGTCCAACCGCGAGGACCCCGACCGCATCATCTCCGTGCTGAAGGAGACGGGTGCCGAGGTGCAGGCCCAGCCGCAGTTCGCCGCCGACATCCTGAACCCGCTGGAGGTGCTGGGCGTCGACAAGCTGTCCGACACCGGCATCAACATCCTGGCCCAGTTCAAGACCCGCCCGACCCGCCAGTGGGGGGTGAGCCGCGAGTTCAACCGCCTGCTGAAGAAGAAGTTCGACGAGCTTGGCATCGCCATGCCGACCCAGTCGATGCAGCTGGTCGTCGGCCAGAACCCGCACGACCGCGCGCTGGCGGAGGCGCTCAGCCAGGGGTCGTGAGGGGCAAGGCTCCGACTGTATGGAGAGGAAAGCGCCCGGCTCTGCCGGGCGTTCTCATTGCCGTCTTCGCCGTGGTGCCATCCTTACTCCGCCGGTGCCGGCGGGCAGGGCGGGCGGCGCCAGCTGCGCAGTGCGTCGTCCAGCGCGCGGGCGAAGCTGGACCGCTCGGCCGGCGACAGGAAGCTGCCGACGCCCACCGATTGGCCGTGCGAACTCAGCGTGACCTGACCGGCCGGACCGCGGCTGTCGTGGTCGGCGCGCTCGTTGTGGGTGATCCGCAGCCAATAGGGATGGAAGGACCAGCGCCGCTCCGGCGCCTTCCAGTGAACCCGCTGCACCGTCAGGGAAGTTTCGGTCAGCCGCACCCGCTCGTACTGGCGGGCGGAGCGGTAGCTGACGCGGAAGGCCAGCCACAGCGCCAGAACGTCCAGCCCGCAGAAGGGAACCACCGGCCAGGCGCCGTTGGCGATGAAGATGCCGGCGACGACCAGATTCAGCAGGATCACCACCGCCATCAGCGTCCGGTAGCCGTTGCGGCCCAGGCTGCGGTGAGGGTGGAGGATGGCGTCGAAGAACACGCGCACGGGACCGCTGCCGGCGTGATCCCCCTGGGGAGCGTCGCCGGCCTGACCGTCCGGCCGGCCGTGGGGCTGGTCGCCGGGCCGGGAGTCGGAGATGTCGATGGGCATGGCGGCAATATTAGACGACCGGCGCGCTGCTGAAAACCGCCCGTTGAAAAGCGATCCGCCGATTAAGTGCCGATTAAGTGTTGGAACGGCGGGGTTATGCCGCTTTCGACACCATCGGCACCACGCCGCCGTGCAGCACCCAGGCCATGGCGCTGTCCATCTTGGCGAAATCGCCGGCCGGCATCCCGTCGGCGGGAGCCTCCTCCAACGCATCTGCGGTGTCGCCTGCCGCCTGAACGAAGATCCGTGCCTGATCGTCGGTGCCGGCGGCGATCATCGCATCGGCCATCACCGAGGCCCAATGCCAGTCGGTCATCACCACCGCACAGCGCAGCTGGCCGCAGCGCCGAGCCAGCTTCATCAGGGCGACGACGATCTCGGGCCGGAAGTCGTCGATTTCGAAACGGTCGAACTCGATCAGGCTGCTCCATGGCGTTCCGCGGCTGCCCAGGTTGGCGCACTGCACCTCCACCTGGCGGGCGACGGCATCGCGCTGGTCGATCGACAGCGGGCCCTGCAACCGGACGTGCAGTCCCCAGTCCCTGACTTCCACAAGATAAGAAGCGGTCATATCCATATACCCTTATCCGGACCGCGCAATACAACCAGGAAGATCCATGGTTCAAGCACAGGCGTTCGGCCGGTGTCTTGCCGATCAGCAAATCATACGCCACCGCCGGATCCGGGGAGAAGCGCCATTCCTGCGACGAATTCTGTTGGATTGGCGTGATTTCTCTCCATTTCTGTCGCAATCTGCGATGCAGCGCTGCAGTTTGGATCGGTTCGCCGCATCCCGGCACCTGCTTCCCCGGCTCTGGCGCAACCCCGGCCGTTGCGGCTATGGTGGCTGCCATGAAGCCCGCCGCCGTCCAGGAATTCTTCCGCCGCCTGTCCGCCGCCAACCCGGAACCCCGGAGCGAGCTGGAATACGTCAATCCTTACACGCTGCTGGTCGCCGTCGTCCTGTCGGCCCAGGCGACCGATGTCGGCGTGAACAAGGCCACCGGCCCGCTGTTCAAAATCGTCACCACGCCCGAACAGATGGTGGTGCTGGGCGAGGAAGGGCTGCGCAACTACATTAAGACGATCGGCCTGTTCAACACCAAGGCGAAGAACGTCATCCGCCTGTCGGAATTGCTGATCGAACGCCATGGCGGCGAGGTGCCGCGCGACCGCGAGGCGCTGGAACAGCTTCCCGGCGTCGGTCGCAAGACCGCCAACGTCGTCCTGAACGTCGCCTTCGGCGAGGAGACCATCGCCGTCGACACCCACATCTTCCGCGTCGGCAACCGCACCGGGCTCGCACCCGGCAAGACGCCGGACGCGGTGGAGGCCAAGCTGCTGAAGGCGGTGCCGAAGCTCTACCGCCGCCATGCCCACCATTGGCTGATCCTGCACGGCCGCTATGTCTGCAAGGCCCGCAAGCCCGATTGCCCGATCTGCCCCGTGGCCGACCTCTGCGCCTTCAAGGACAAGGTCATCGCCTGACCCGTGCCCCATAAACGAAGTCGAGGCACGAAAAAGCCCGGCATGGCGGGAGCCAGCCGGGCTTTTTTGCGTCTGGAGCGGTTCAGACCGCTTCGGCCGTCGGGGCCTGCTCGACCGGCGCCGTGGCCGTGACCGGGGCGGCGGCCGGCTTGGTGCCCGCGCCGTAGATCTGGATGTCGCCGATCAGCTGGCCGCCGGCATCAACCGCCAGCTCGCCGAAGCGGATCGACCCGGTGATCTTGCCGGTGGAGCGCACGGTCAGACGGCCGCGGACGGCAATGTCACCCTCGAACCGGCCGGCGATGTCTGCCTCCTCGATGTCGACCGAGCCCCTGAACAGGCCCGACTCCGCGATCTCGACCAGACGGCCCTCGCGCAGCTTGGCCTCCACCGTGCCCTCGACCACCAGCACGTCGCAGGACCCGATCTCGCCGGTCAGGGAGATGTCGCGGCCGACGGTCAGGCGGCGCTGCTCCGGCATGGCCGGGGCGACCGGGGCGGGCGGAACCGGAGCGGCGGCGACCGGGGCCGCCGGGGTGCCGACGGGCATCGACGGCTGGCGCGGGGCCGAGCCCGGCATGTCGACGACGCGGCGCGGCACATCGGTCTTGAAACCGGCGCCGGGCACGGACGGCGCGGTCGGGGGCTTGGGAATGCTGTTCATGTCGGGTCCCTTCGAGGCGGAAGGCATATCGGGATAAGCCGGTGCGGCGTGCTGCGCATCGGCCAGCGCGTGGGCCATGCTGGGTGCGGCGGCGCCGGCCGCGACGGCGGACGTCGGGTCGCCGCCCTGCATCTGTCCGGGCATGTGCCCAGGGATTTGGCCGGGAACCGGATTGTTCAGCGAGGCGAGCGGCGACGAGACGGCGCCGGCCTCGCCCGGTGCGTACGGACGGGCACCCGGCTGCGGTGGGGCGGGGCTGTCGGCCTTGGGAGCGGCGGGCGGAGTCTTTCGTCCGAACAGCATGAGCGGTTCCCCCAATCTGGACTACGGGTGGCGGGATGGGCCGGAGGGCTGGAGGCCCGGTGCCGGAAGGGCGCCGCCGGGCAGGCGACGGTGTGCGGCCGTGCCGCCTAGCGGCGTATCACGGTCGTCCGGCCCGCCGCAAGGGGAGCCGACATGGACTGTAGGACATGAACCATGAAGGCGCTGGCGACGACCGGGACCAGCAAATTGACGAAGGGGATGGTCGAAAGAAAGGCGATGGCGACCCCGGCCAAAAAAGGTTTCAGCGGCCGGGCCCGCCGCAGCATCCGCGCCGACGTCCGGTCCAGCCGCCGGTGGGCGACCATCTCGAAATACTCCCGCCCGATCAGATAGCCGTTGACGGTGTAGAAGACGATCAGGTTCAGGCCCGGCGCGAAGATGTAGATCGGCAACGCCACCAGGTTGATCGCCAGAACCAGGATCAGGAAACGCAACGCCGTCGCCAGCTCCTCCAGCCAGCCGGCCTGGCGCGGGGCGGGCAGGGCCGGATAGTGGCGCGCCTCCACCCGTTCGACCACCTCGTCCAGGAAGAAGCTCGACACCATGCCGACGGTGGCCGGGAACAGCAGCCACGCCACCACCAGAACCCCCAGCCCGCCCAGCAGGTCGATGATGGTGTCGAGCCAGACATAGCCGCTGAGCGGCGTCACCGACAGTGCCCACCACGTTCCGCCGGCCAGCAGCGCATAGGCGAGCGCCGAGACGAACATGCCGGTCCACACCACCCGGCGCACGCGGGGATCGGTCAGCTGGGAGAAGGCGAGCAGAAGGGCGCGGATCATCGGCGGTCCGTGAGGCGGTGGGGGAAGGGCGCGCGGCCGCCCGCATATCTACGGCGGCCGGGCCTCGGGTTCCAGTCCCCCTTCCATCATCCCCGTCACGCCAAGGGGCTGAACACCAGCGCTGCGTTGGTCCCGCCGAAGCCGAAGCTGTTGGACAGGACATGACGGATACGCCGCTCCTTCGGCCGCAGCGGCACGAGGTCCAGGTCGCAGCCCTCCGACGGCGCGTCCAGGTTGATGGTGGGCGGGGCCACCTGGTCGCGCAGGGCCAGGATGGCGAAGATCGCCTCCACGGCACCCGCCGCCCCCAGCAGATGGCCGGTCGCCGATTTGGTCGAGGACATGGAAAGGCCGGCCGCCGCCGGACCGAACAGGCGCTTGACCGCCGCGATCTCCACCGGGTCGCCGGCCGGGGTGGAGGTGGCGTGGGCGTTGACGTAATCGACCTCCTCCGGCGCCAGCCCGGCCCGCTTCAGCGCGGCGCGCATGGCGCGGAAAGCGCCGTTGCCGTCCTCCGCCGGGGAGGTGATGTGGTAGGCGTCGCCCGACAGGCCGTAGCCGGTGACCTCGGCATAGATCCTGGCCCCGCGCCGTCGGGCATGCTCCAGCTCCTCCAGCACCAGCACGCCGGCTCCTTCGCCCATCACGAAGCCGTCGCGGTCGCGGTCCCAGGGGCGGGACGCGCGGGCCGGGTCGTCGTTGAAGCCCGTGGACATGGCGCGGGCGGCGCAGAAGCCCGCCAGACCGAGCCGGCAGAGCGCCGCCTCGCTGCCGCCGGCCAGCATGACGTCGGCGTCGTCCATGGCAATCAGCCGGGCCGCGTCGCCGATGGCGTGCGCCCCCGTCGCGCAGGCGGTCACGACCGCGTGGTTCGGCCCGCGGAAGCCGTAGCGGATCGACACGTGGCCAGATGCGAGGTTGATCAGCATCGACGGCACGAAGAAGGGCGAGATGCGGCGCGGCCCCTTCTCGTGCAGGGTCAGCGCCGTCTCGGCCAGCCCCGGCAGGCCGCCGATGCCGGAGCCGATCAGCACGCCGGTGCGCTCCTGCGCCTCCGCGCCTGCCGGGCGCCAGCCGGCATCGGACACCGCCTCTTCCGCGGCGGCGAGCGCCAGCAGGATGAAGCGGTCCATCTTGCGCTGGTCCTTCGGCGGCACCACCGCATCGGCATTGAAGACGGCATCCGGGGCCGCATCGCCGCTTTCCGGCACCTGGCCGGCGATGCGGCAGGGCAGGTCGGCGACATCGATCCCGGTTATCGCCCGTATGCCGCTCCGCCCGTCCAGAACGGCGCGCCAACTCGGCATCACGCCGGCACCGAGCGGTGTGACCGCCCCCAGACCGGTGACCACGACTCGTCTCATTGCGTTTCGTCCTTTGCAGGGATCGTCAATTCCGGACGCAGCCGCTCCGGCCGGACCGCTTCGCCGCTGTTCCGGTCGACCAGCACCGGGTCGACGGGCTGCCCGGTCTCGCTGTCGACCAGGCGGAATGCCCCGCCGGGCAGCAGCCAACGGCTGCCCCAGTCGGCCATGGCGACCAGCACCGGCAGGAAATCCCGTCCCTTGTCGGTCAGATGATAGCCGTGGCGCAGCGGACGTTCCTGGTAGGGCCGCTTCTCCAGCAGCCCGGCCTCGACCAGGGCCTGCAGGCGGCGGGTCAGCATGTTGGTGGCAAGCCCGATGCTGCGCTGGAACTCGTCGAAGCGTGTCAGGCCGCGCATCGCGTCGCGCAGGATCAGCAGAGACCACCATTCCCCGACCTCGTCGAGGCCACGGGCGATGGGGCAGGGGACATCGGTCAGCCGGGTGCGTCGCATGGCGGCGACAGTGGCATAGTCACTTTCATCATGCAAGCTACTGCCGGGACGGGCGCAACCGGGAAACATCGGGAGTGCTTCCAGGAGCCGCACTTGTGATGTGAGCGCCCGCGGTTATACTCGCGCCGCAACATCGCCTTCACCGCTTGACCTGTCAGGAGAGCCCATGGCCGCGTCTGCCTACGACGTCACCGGCATCGGCAACGCCATCGTGGACGTGATCGCCCACGCCGACGACGCCTTTCTCGCCGCCAACACCATCGAGAAGGGGGCGATGACGCTGATCGACGCCGCTCGTGCGGAGGAGCTGTACGGCCGCATGGGGCCGGGCGTGGAGGTCTCCGGCGGCTCGGCGGGCAACACCATGGCCGGCATCGCCATGCTCGGCGGCCGCGGCGCCTATATCGGCAAGGTCGCCAAGGACCAGCTGGGCGACGTGTTCCGGCACGACATCCGCGCGTCGGGCGTCGCCTTCGACAGCGCGCCGCTGGTTGCCGGGGCGCCGACCGCGCGCTGCCTGATCCTGGTGACGCCGGACGCCCAGCGCTCCATGAACACTTATCTCGGCGCCTGCGTGGAGCTGGGGCCGGAGGACATCGACGAGGCGCTGATCGCCGGCTCGCAGGTGACCTATCTGGAAGGCTATCTGTGGGACCCGCCCCGCGCCAAGGAGGCCTTCCGCAAGGCGGCCGAGATCGCCCATGCCGCCGGCCGCAAGGTGTCGCTGTCGCTGTCCGACAGCTTCTGCGTCCACCGCCACCATGCCGAGTTCGTCGATCTGGTCGAGCGCCATGTCGACATTCTGTTCGCCAACGAGCATGAGATCGGCGCCCTCTACGGCACCGACCGGTTCGAGGATGCGCTGGCCGCGGTGAAGCGGCTGGGCAAGACCGCGGCGCTGACCCGCAGCGAGAAGGGCGCCGTCATCGTCTCCGGCGGCGAGGTGGTCGAGGTGGCGGCGGAGCCTGTGGAGCGCGTGGTCGACACCACCGGCGCCGGCGACCTCTATGCCTCCGGCTTCCTGTTCGGCTACACCCGCGGCCTGTCGCCGGCGGTCTGCGGCCGTCTGGGCGCCATCGCCGCGGCGGAGATCATCAGCCATGTCGGCGCCCGGCCGGAAGTGAACCTGCGCGACCTCATCGCTTCCAAGGGCGTCCTGTAAGCGCGAATTGCGCGTCATTTCGCGACCACGTTGCCGGCCGCGTTGCATTCTGCAACTGCGGCCGGTTCCGTTTTTTGCGCTAATTCAGTTGGTCGTCCACCACCGGCCGTTCCGGCACGGTGATCCTGGCGCACAGCAGCGCCATCGCCGTCCCGCTGTCGGGGGCGGCCACCGCCCAGCGTTCCGGACGGTCCGGCCGCGGGACGGTGAGCAGCCACAGCCGGTCCTTGTCGCCGAACCGTTCGTTCAGCAGCGTGTATTCCCTGGGGCCGTGGCGGCGAAGGTCGTTCAGCCGGCTTTGCAGTTCCGCCGCCTGGGCGGCGCGCACGGCGATCGCCTCTTCTGTCTGGCGCAGTTCGGCCTCGTTGCGGCGCATGTCGCGGCGCAGCGCCTCGGTGGTCTGCGTCAGTTCGGTCCGTCCCTGGCGCAGCTGCGACTTGCGGCGCTGGACGGCGGCGATCCGGTGGCCGATCCGGATGATCGACACGGTGATCCAGCTGAGGCAGGCCAGCAGGATCACCATCTCCAGGACAAGAAGCAGCGGCGCGTCCGACGTCATCGCCCCGTCCCCCGTGTCGTGCCGTCCGCACGCAACCGTTTGCCCATCCGTCCCTCCGGCACGCTCCTTGCTGCGTGCTTGTCGGCGGTTCAGCAATGGACGTGCCAAGGGCAAGCATGAAGGCAAGGGGATGGTGCGGTGATGGAGGCGGTGCGGACGATCCTCGACTCGGTGGTCCCGCTGGTGGCGGCGCTGGCTGTGCTGTGCCACCTGAGCTGGATCGGCTTCCGCCGCGGCTGGGAACGGGCGGCCGGGCTGGAGCGGATGCGGCGTTCGGTCCTGCCGCTGAAGGAACGCCAGCGCGCGGAGACGGAGGCGCTGGCCGACCTGACCTGCCGGCTGGAGGAGGCGAAGGGCCGCCTGTCCGCCGCCGAACAGCGGGTCAACCATCTCCAGCGCCAGATCGACACGCTGGACAAGGAGCCGCCGGTTTTCCTGCATGTCCTCGGCACTCCCGCCGCCAACCGGCGCGGTTTCCGGGCGGAGGTGCAGTACGACACCACCGTCGCGGCCGCCGCCCGCGCCGCCGGGAAGCCGGTGAACCCGGCCTGGCGCTATGGCAACCGGATCGTGGTGCATGCGCTGGACATGCAGTCCGCCCGGCGCGAGGCGGAGCATGTCTTCCCGCACAAGGGGGGCTATCAGGTCTTCTTCCACGCCGCGGTGTCCTGAGGTCGTGTCCTGAGGTCTAGCCCCGAAGGCCGGCGCTGCGGTCTTCCGCCACCGCGCCGGCTCGGGTAAGCTGCCGCTCCCGCCGCTGCCGACAGACACGTCCACCCATGCAAGTCTACCTGCCGATTGCCGAGATGTCGGTCAACGCGCTGCTGGTGCTCGGCATGGGCTGGCTGGTGGGCTTCCTGTCGGGCATGTTCGGGGTGGGCGGCGGATTCCTGATGACGCCGCTGCTGATCTTCATCGGCGTTCCCCCCGCCATCGCCGTCGGCACCCAGGCCAACCAGCTGGTGGCCGCCAGCGTGTCGGGCGTGCTCGCCCACTGGCGGCGCGGCAATGTCGATGTGAAGCTGGGCGTCGTGATGCTGGGCGGCGGCGTGGTCGGCACCGCGGTGGGGGTGTGGATCTTCGGCATCCTGCAGCGGCTGGGCCAGATCGACATCGCCATCACCCTGTCCTACGTCTTCTTCCTGGGCACCATCGGCGGGATGATGCTGGTGGAAAGCAGCCGCGCCATCCTGCGCCGCCGCGCGCCCACGGCCAGGCGCGGCAAGCTGCACCGCCACATCTGGCTGCACGGCCTGCCGTTCAAGATGCGGTTCCAGCGCTCCAAGCTCTACATCTCCGCCCTGCTGCCGGCGGGGATCGGGGCGGTCGGCGGCATGCTGGTGGCGATCATGGGCATCGGCGGCGGCTTCCTCCTGGTGCCGGCGATGATCTATCTGCTGAACATGCCCGCCGGTCTGGTCGCCGGCACCTCGCTGTTCCAGATCATCTTCACCACCGCGGCGGCGACCCTGCTGCAGGCCGCCACCAACCAGACGGTGGACGCCATGCTGGCGCTTCTGCTGCTGATCGGCGGCGTGGTCGGCGCGCAGTTCGGCACCAAGGCCGGCAGCCGCCTGCGCGGCGAGAACGCCCGGCTGGCGCTGGCGACGATCGTGGTGGCGGTGGCGCTGAAGCTGGCCTTCGACCTGTTCTCGCGCCCCGACGACCTGTTCACCCTGACCATGGGGGTGCGGTGATGGGTCTCCTTGCCAAACTCCGTCCAACCAAACGTCGGCTGGTGCAGGGGGTGGCGGCGCTGGCCGGGCTGCTGCTGGGCGGCACGGTTGCGGCAACGGTGTGGGCGCAGCAGCTGGTCGCCGACCTGTCCAGCCACCTGATCGCCATCACCACCGGCTTCACCGGAACGGAGGTCGTGCTGTTCGGCACCACCGACGGGGCGGGCGACGTCGCCATCGTCGTCACCGGCCCGCGGGCGCCCGCCACCGTCCGCCGGAAGGAGCGCGTGGCCGGCATGTGGATGAACACCGACAGCCTGCGCTTCGACCAGGTGCCCAGCTTCTACACGGTGGCGGTCAGCCGCCCGCTCGACCAGCTGGTCGGCCGCCCGGTGCTGGAGCGCCACCAGCTGGGCCTGCCGCAGCTGCAGCTGCCGGCGGACGCCACCCTGCCGCCGGAACAGCTTGCCGCCTACCGCAGCGCGCTGATCCGCAACAAGCAGCGCCAGGGGCTGTACGCCATCTCCATGGGGCAGGTCGCCTTCCTGGGCGAGCGGCTGTTCCGCACCAACATCTATTTTCCGGCCAATGTCCCGACCGGGCTGTACAATGTCGAAGCCCTGCTGATTCGTGACGGCGACGTGGTCAGCGCCCAGACCACGCCGCTGGTGGTGTCCAAGATCGGGTTCAGCGCCGAAGTGTCGGACTTCGCCCGCAACCGCCCGGTCACCTACGGGGTGGCCGCCGTCATCGGCGCCATCGCGGCCGGCTGGGCGGCCGGCGCCGCATTCCGCCGGGTCTAAGCCGAGAGGGATATCGAGATGACCGACGCGACGCAGACTCCCACGCCCGTGCGCATCTTCCTGGTGGTGGTCGACGACAGCCCCGAGCTGAAGGTGGCGCTGCGCTATGCCTGCCTGCGCGCCCGCAAGTCGGGCGGCAAGGTGGCGCTGCTGACCGTGCTGGAACAGGGCGAGATGCAGCACTGGCTGGCGGTGGAGAACCTGATCCGCGAGGAACAGCGCGCCGAGGCGGAGCAGAAGCTGCAGAAGCTGGCGCGCGAGGTCAACCAGCTGACCGGCACCCTGCCGGCGCTCTATGTCCGCGAGGGCAACCGGCTGGAGGAGGTGCTGTCCCTGATCGCGGAGGAGCCCAGCATCTCCATCCTCGTCCTGGCCGCGGGCACCGACCCGGAAGGCCCCGGCCCGCTGATCTCCTACTACACCGGCCGCGGGCTCGGGCGCCTGCGCATCCCGCTGACCATCGTCCCCGGCGGCCTCAGCAACGAGGCGCTGGACGCGATCACCTGACCGGGGCACGTGAAGCAGGAGCATGTAAGTAAGGATAGGGGCGCATGCCGGATGCCCAATACCCACACAGTCCGGGTCCTTGATCCGCCCGGCGTTTCGGCCCAAATTTCCCCCAATCGTGCCGCGGCCCAATCCCGGGCGCGCCGGCGGTTCCATTCCGCCGCCGATGGAGGACCAGACCATGTTCATTCAGACCGAGCAGACGCCCAACCCGGCGACTCTCAAGTTCCTGCCGGGGCGTGACGTGCTCGGACGCGGCACCGCCGACTTCACCAGCCGCGAGGATGCCGCCCGTTCGCCGCTCGCCCAACGCCTGTTCGAGATCGAGGGCATCGTCGGCGTGTTCCTGGGCGCCGACTTCATCACCATCACCAAGACCGACGCGCGCGACTGGTTCCTGCTGAAGCCGTCGATCCTCGGCGTCATCATGGAGCATTTCACCGCCGACCGCCCGGTCCTGCTGGAGGATGGCGGCGACGGCCATGCCGCGGCGTCGAACGCCGACGACGAGGAGATCGTCGAGCAGATCAAGGAGTTGCTGGACACCCGCGTCCGCCCGTCGGTCGCCCAGGACGGCGGCGACATCACCTTCCAGGGCTTCGAGAAGGGCGTGGTCTATCTGGCGATGAAGGGGGCCTGCTCCGGCTGCCCCAGCTCCACCGCCACGCTGAAGCACGGCATCGAGAACATGCTGCGCCACTACATCCCCGAAGTGGTCGAAGTCCGCGCCGTTCAGTAAGGCCGGCTTGTGGATGATTCCGGCCCGCCCTTGATGCGGCGGGCCGGCGTTCCCATGCTGGCTGCATGATCATCTCCGCCAGCTACAAGACCGACATTCCCGCCTTTTACGGGCGCTGGTTCCTGAACCGCCTGGATGCCGGCTTTTGCCGGATGGTCAATCCCTATGGCGGCCAGACCTACCGCATCGACCTGACCCGGCCGGCGGTCGATGGCTTCATCTTCTGGACCAAGAATCTGGGGCCGTTTCTCGGCGCGCTCGACAGCGTGGCGGAGCGGGGCTTTCCCTTCGTCGTGCAGTACAGCGTCACCGGCCTGCCGACCGCGCTGGAGCGTTCGGTTCCCGATTGGGAGACGGCAGTCGGCCATATGGCACGGGTGCGCGAGCGCTGGGGACCGCGCGCGGCGGTCTGGCGCTACGATCCCATCGCGCTGACCGAGGCCACGCCGCCGGACTGGCATCGCGAGACCTTCGCCGCCATCGCGCGCTCGCTGCGCGGGGCGACCGACGAGGTGGTGGTGTCCTTCCTGCAGCCCTACCGCAAGACCGCCCGCAACCTCGCCGCCGTCGGCATCGGCTGGCGCGATCCGGAAGGGGTGGAGAAGCGCGAGCTGCTGACGGATTTGGCCGGCATCGCGGCGGGGGAGGGGATGGCGCTGACGCTCTGCACCCAGCCGGAGCTGGCGGACACGCCCGGCACGGCGCCGGCCCGTTGCGTCGATGCGGTTCGGCTGTCGGACGTGGCGGGGTATCCGGTCGCGGCAAGGGAGAAGGGCAACCGGCCCGGCTGCCTGTGCGCGGAGAGCCGCGACATCGGCGATTACGACAGCTGTCCGCATGGTTGCGTCTACTGCTACGCCGTCGCCGACCGTGGCAAGGCACAGCAGCGCTTCGCTGCGCATGACCCAGCGGGGGAGTTTCTGGTGGCTCGGCGATTAGCACCTAAAGATCCCCTCTCCCCCCTGGGGAGAGGGTTAGGGTGAGGGGGATGCGCGGCGAGGATTTTCAAAGATCGCGCAGTTTCCGCTCCTCACGTAATCCCCACCCTATGCATCCCCCTCACCCCGACCCTCTCCCCGGGGGGAGAGGGGGAAATCCCGGAGAGAGACGGCTTACGGACAGACCTTCCGCACCGTCTCCACCAGCTTTTCCGGATTGAACGGCTTCACCAGCCAGCCGGTGGCGCCGGCTTCGCGGCCGGCGGTCTTCTTGGCGGGATCGGCTTCGGTGGTCAGCAGCAGGATCGGGGTGGCGCGGTTGAGGGCCGAGGCGCGGATCGCGCGGGTCAGGGCCAGCCCGTCCAGGCCCGGCATGTTCAGGTCGGTGATGATGCAGTCGAACTTGCGCTGGTTGACCAGGGCGAGGCCGGCAGTGCCGTCCGACGCCTCCGCCACCTCATAGCCGGCGCCTTTCAGCGTGAACCCCACCATGTCGCGGATGGTCTTGGAATCGTCGACGGTCAGAACGCTCTTGGGCGCAGAGGGGGGCATGGAACGCGGCTCCGGTTGCTCGGCCGAAAGGAATAAGGGAAAGGTCTAGGCAATTTCCCGGTGACCGTCAACCGCTGCCGTCCCCTATTCCGAACAACGCAAAGCCCCCGGCCCGGCGGCATCGCCGCTGAACCGGGAGCTTTGCGGAGACTGTATGCTTACGCCTTCGTATCGACGTGTTGCCCGCCGGCGTCGCCGCCCTTGGCGACGCCGACCATCGCCTCGCGCAGCAGGCGGCCATGGATGGTGTAGCCGGGCTGCAGCACCTGGACGACGGTGCCGGCGGCCTTGCCGGTGTTCTCGATCTCGAACATCACCTGATGGAAGTTCGGGTCGAACGGCTCGCCGGCCGGATCCAGCTTCTTGATGCCGGCGCGGTCGAAGGCGGCGAACAGCTGGCGCTCGGTCGCCTCGACGCCGACGGCGAGGCCCTTCAGCATGTCGTCCTGCTCGCGGCCCTCGGCCGGGACGGCGTCCAGCGCACGGCGCAGGTTGTCGGCGACCGACACCAGTTCCTTGGCGAAGCTGGACACGGCGAACTTGGTGGCGTCCTCACGGTCGCGCTGGGCACGGCGGCGGGTGTTCTCCGTCTCCGCCATGGCGCGCAGAAGCTGGTCCTTCAGGCTGGCGACCTCCGCCTCCAGCTTGGCGACGCGGTCCTCAGGCGAACCGGCATCGGCACCGTTGGGGGCACCGTTGGCGGCTCCCGTGTTGGCGGTCTCGGCGGTGGCCTCGGTCGGCTCCACGGTGGCGTCGGCGGGCTTGTTCTGCTCTTCGCTCATGGTTTTCTCAATTCTTGCTTGGTCAGTATGGCGGGGAGTGAGGCGAGGTGGAGGTGGTCAGCCGATCAGCCGGCTGACCACCTTGGCGGTGTAATCCACCAGCGGAATGATGCGGGCGTAGTTGATGCGGGTCGGGCCGATGACCCCGATGGCGCCGATCACCTGCTCGCGGCTGTTCTGGAACGGGGAAATGATCATCGAACAGCCGGAGTGGTTGAACAGCACGTTCTCCGCCCCGATGAAGATCTGCACGCCGTCGCCGCGGCCGGTGGCGTCAAGCATGCGCAGCATCGTCTCCTTGGTCTCCAGCGCCTCGAACAGGGCGCGCACGCGCTCCAGGTCGGACAGGGCGGTGACGTCCTCCAGCAGGCGGGACTGGCCGCGGACGATCAGCTGGCCGGCATTCGACCCGCCGCTGCCGGCCCAGGTGGCCAGCCCGGCGGCGACCACCTTGCGCGACAGCTCGTCCAGCTGGGTCTTCTGCTGTTCGATCTCCTGCAGAACCTCCTGCCGGGCCTCGTCCAGCGTGCGGCCGGCGAGCTTGGCGCTGAGGAAGTTCGACACCGTCTGCAGGGTCGAGGTGGGGACCCCCATCGGCACTTCGATCACCCGGTTCTCGACCAGCCCATCCTCGTTCACCAGAACGACGAGGGCGCGGCCGGGGCCGAGCGACACGAATTCGATGTGCTTCAGCGGCCGGTCGGTCTTGGGCGCCACCACCAGCCCGGCGCAATGCGACAGGCCGGACAGCATGGTCGACGCCTCCCCCAGCACGTCGGCGAAGGCGCGGCCGGAGGCGGAGCATTTCGCTTCGATCGAGGCGCGCTCGTCCTCGGTCAGCGACCCGATCTCCAGCAGGCCGTCGACGAACATGCGCAGGCCGGCGTCGGTCGGGATGCGGCCGGCGGAGGTGTGCGGGGCATAGAGCAGCCCCTGCTCCTCCAGGTCGGCCATCACGTTGCGGATGGTCGCGGGCGACAAGGCCATGCCAAGCCGCCGCGAAATGGTGCGCGAACCGACCGGTTCGCCGGACGCCACATAGGCGTCGACGATCAGTCGGAAGACTTCGCGCGATCGCTGGTTCAGCTCGTTGATCATGGACGTCTGGCGGTCTTTTCTGGGCCGTCGTTTCGCACTCGGCCGACGCGGATCGGGAATCCCGTCGACCGGTCCGAATTTAGGCAGGTCCAATCGCCGAATCAACGTGCGGGGCGAAGATGCCCCGCTCACCTGCGACCATGGGACGTCCTTACTGCTCCGCCAGGAAGGCGCGATACTGGGCGCCGATGGCGCCGACCGCCGCCTCGTAGAGGCGCTGGCCGTGTTCGGGGCGGGCAAGGCCGGGGGCGGAGCCGATGCGGCCGTCCGGGTAGCGGCGGCGGAAGTCGCGGGCGTCGTGGAAACCGCCGGCCGGAGCCTGTTCCGGCTCCATCGCCGCGGTCTTGATCGAATCGGGATAGGCGTATTGGGTCAGCGACACCTCGCTGGGGGTGGCGTGCGAGCCTTCCTTGCCCTGGTACAGCTCGCGCGACAGCCGGCCGACCTCGCCGTTCTCCCACCAGTTCACCAGGGTGCAGCGCAGATCCGGCGCGTCGCGGCCGCGCAACGCCCGGTTCTCCGCATAGATCTCGTAGAAGGCGGCGCGCAACGTGGCGATGTTGCCGCCATGGCCGTTGACGAAGAAGAAGCGCTCGAACCCGTGTTCGGCCAGCGAGCCGACATAGTCGCGCAGCACCGCGATCAGCGTCGACGGCTTCAGCGTCATCGAGCCGGGGAATTCCATGTGGTGGACGGCCATGCCGACCGGGATGGTCGGGCCGACCAGCGCGCCGGTGGCGTCGCCGACCCCTTTCGCGATGACTTCGGCGCAGATGGCGTCGGTGCCGACCAGCCCGTTCGGCCCGTGCTGCTCGGTCGAGCCGATCGGCATGATGATGCCCTTGGAGGTCTTCAGGTAGGCCTCGACCTCGGCCCAGGTGCTCAGGTGAAGCTGCACGGTGGCGGTTCCTTTTCGACGATGCGTGCCGGGAATGCGGCCGGGAATGCGGTTTCCCTCATGTTAGGCGGCGCGTCGGCTGCGACAACCGCTCCCTGCGCCGGGCGGGCATGCCGGGGCCGGAGCGACCGCACGCACTCATCCCGCGCTGGCGCAATGATGTTGCGGTGACTACAATCGCGTGCATTCTGCCCGAGCGGGCGTCTCTTCCGGGGTGAAGTGGTGGTTGCGCGCGTCAACACGGTGGCGTTCCAGGGCATCGAGGTGCTGGGGATCGACGTCCAGGTCCAGATGTCCGGGGGGATCGTCGCCTTCACCGTCGTCGGCCTGCCCGACAAGGCGGTGGGCGAAAGCCGGGAACGGGTGCGCGCGGCGCTCCACGCGTTGGGCCTGGCGCTGCCGGCCAAGCGCATTACCGTCAACCTCGCTCCCGCCGACGTGCTGAAGGAGGGCAGCCATTTCGACCTGCCGATCGCGCTCGGCCTGCTGACGGTGATGGGGGTGCTGCCGGATGCGGAGATCGCCCGCTATGTGGCGCTGGGCGAGTTGGCGCTGGACGGCGCCCTGACCTCGGTGGCCGGCGTGCTGCCCGCCGCCATCGACGCGCTGGCCAACGACCGCGGTCTGATCTGCCCGGCGGCTTGCGGTGGCGAGGCGGCTTGGGCCGGTCCCGACCTGGACGTGCTGGCGCCGGCCAACCTGCTGGCGCTGATCAACCACTTCAAGGGCACCCAGGTGCTGACCCCGCCCAAGCCGCGGCTGCAGGAACAGGACGCGCCGCCGCCCGACCTGCGCGACGTGAAGGGGAACGAGACCGCCAAGCGCGCGCTGGAGGTCGCCGCCGCCGGCTCGCACAATCTGCTGATGATCGGTCCGCCCGGCTCCGGCAAATCGATGCTGGCCGCCCGCCTGCCCGGCCTGCTGCCGCCGCTCGACCCGGCGGAGGCGCTGGAGGTGTCGATGATCCACAGCGTCGGCGGGCTGCTGGAGGAGGGACGGTTGCTGCGCCAGCGCCCCTACCGTGCCCCGCACCAGTCGGCCAGCCTGCCGGCGCTGGTCGGCGGCGGCACGCGGGCCAAGCCGGGGGAGATTTCCCTGGCGCACCAGGGTGTTCTGTTCCTCGACGAGTTGCCCGAGTTCCCGCGCCCGCTGCTGGAGGCGTTGCGTCAACCGCTGGAGACTGGCAAGGCGGTGGTCAGCCGCGCCAACCACCATGTGACCTATCCGGCGCGCGTGCAGCTGGTGGCGGCGATGAACCCCTGCCGCTGCGGCCATCTCGACGACGCCTCGCTCGCCTGCGCCCGCGCGCCGAAATGCGCCATGGAGTATCAGTCGAAAATCAGCGGCCCCCTGTTCGACCGCATCGACCTGCACATCGATGTGCCGGCGGTCAGCCCCGCCGACCTCAGCCTGCCGCCCCCGGCGGAGGGCAGTGCCGACATCGCCGCCCGCGTGGCCGTCGCCCGCGCCATCCAGGCGGAACGCTATGGCGGTTTCGGTCCTTACCCGGCCGGCCGGGCGGTGCGGACGAACGCCGAGGCCGACGGCGAACTGTTGGAGAAGGTGGCCTCCCCCGACGCTTCCGGCCGCGCCCTGCTGACCGAAGCGGCGGAGCGGCTGAAGCTGTCGGCCCGCGGCTACCACCGGGTGATGCGGGTGGGGCGGACGCTGGCCGATCTCGACGGTGTGGAGGGGGTCAGGCGCCGCCACATTGCGGAGGCTCTGAGCTACCGGCGGATCGCGCCGGGGCGGTGAGGGGACGGAGAATTCTCGGAGACGTTAGACCCCCACCTATCCTCCCCCGCTCTCGCGGGGGAGGGAAGGGGCCCAGGCGTAAGCCTGGGAAGGGTGGGGGCAACCGCAGCCGGCACTCCCCCCACCCCTCAATCACGGCCGCTCGAACACCGGCGGCTTGGCCGCTCCCGGACAGACGGTCGCCGGCACCGACTCCTGCTCGACGAAGGTCACCGCGGCGGCCATGGCGCAGTCCTCGCTGGAGGTCACGATGTGGCTGGCGGCACGGAAGACCAGATGGCGGCTCTTGGGCAGGGTGGCGGCGGCGCGGTCGCCCCATTCCGGCGGGGTGACCGGGTCGTAGGCGCCGGACAGCAGCAGGACCGGAACCGGGCTGGCGACCGGCAGCCGTTCGGCCGCTTCCTGGTGGCCGGCGGGCCACAGGCGGCAGACGCGCTGGCCGGGATCGTCGGTGGCGACGAGGCCGTAAGGCGCATAGCGGCGGGCATTGTCGGCGCGCTTCAGCGGCTCGGCGCTGTTGACCGACTCCCGGCACTCGGTGGAGAAGACCAGCCCGTCGGCGATTTCCGGGTCGCCCAGCCAGTTGGCCGGCGCCCATTCCGCGAGGGTCGCATACTGGCCGCGGGCGGCGCGGTCGATGATGGTCGGCACGAGGGGGACCGCCTCGCTGATCGCCAGCGCTTCGAGCCCGGCGGCGATCGCCATCCCGCCGGTCATCCGCAAGGCGCGGCGCGTCTCGTGGTCGCCGACGATGATGTCGACCGGGTTGCGCTCCAGCCGCTCCACCAGGTCGAGGAAGCGCTTTTCCAGATCGGGGAAGGCCGACCGGCAGCCGCGGTTGGCGGCGCAATCGTCGAACAGCCGGCGATAGGCCCGCTGCGCCAACCAGCCGGCCTCCTCCTGCGCGTTGATGTCGGGTGGGTAGACGCTATCGAACACCGCGGTGCGGACACGGCCGCCCTGCCGCCGCAGGATCTCCAGACCCACCCGCGTGCCGTAGGACACTGCGAACAGGTTGATCCGCTGGGCGCCCAGCGCGGTGGCGATGTCGAGCGCATCCTCCGCCGCGACGGGGGTGGAGAACTGGGTGCCGTCCAACCCGGCCGCCGTCAGCCGGGCGGCGCAGGCGCTGACCGCCGCCCGTTCCAAAGCCGCCCGCTGTTCGCGCGTCAGCGGCCGGGTGCCGCGGGTGGGGGCGACGCCGTCCAGTTCGGGACAGTCGGTGTCCGGCTCCGCCCGGCCGACGCCGCGCGGATCGAACAGGATCAGGTTGCGGGCGCGGCGGAAGGGGGCCGACAGCTCCCACCACACCTCCATCCGCTCTTCCGTCGCCTCGCTGCCGCCGAAGGGGGACGCACCGGGACCGCCTTCCAGGAACAGCACGGGGTCGGGGGCTGGCTGGCGGGCGGTGCTCAGCAGGACGGCGACCGGCAGGCGCAGGCTGCGGCTGTTGGGGCGGTCGCGCCGTTCCGGAACCGCCACCGTTCCGCACAAGGCCGCCTCGCCCTCCGGCACGGTGAACCAGCAGGGACCTGGGGTGAAGCGCGCCTCCGCTGCCGCCGGACCGGTCCACAGCGCCGCCATCGTCGCGACGGCCATGGCCACCGCCGTCGCCACCACCGCCGGGACCGCCCGCCGCGTCAGGGCGGAGCGCACCGCTGTCGGCCATACGGGGTGGAGGGCGATCAACACGAATGGACGATCCGGAACCGATGGATAGGGAGCCGATGGACGGAGTACCGCCGACGGCTTTGTTTGACCGACCAGCCCCCTGCTTGTCCATAGGCGCCCGCCGCCATCCTGCCCGTTGGAGAAACCGTGCGCGAGCGGTGCCGATTTGCCACAGGCGTGCGGCAATGGTCACGCCGCTCCCGAATGGACACGCCGATCCGCCGACGGGCAGGTTGACGGAACACATCCGACTGCGGAACTATTTCGCTTCCAGAAGCCCCGACGGTCGGGGCCTTTCGGGCAAAGGAGCAGATCATGCCGACCTTATGGACGGCGTTGCGGAGCCGCTGGCTCGATTCCGGGGCATCCTCCGGACCGGGCCGATTGTGCGACCACCTGCGGCGCGACATCGGACTGGCGGACGGAGAGGCCGGGGACGGCGAAGAGCCTCCACTCGCGTGCCGTCTTCCGCCTTTTCATATCCGCGATCGGAACCTATCGGACGCGCGGACATTTTTGACCTTGCAACCGTATCGCTGAGCGGCGATACCGGATCCGCCGGCCTCTCACGCCGGCATCACTCAACCCCTGGAGAGTATCGATGAAAGCCATCGTAACCACCGCCCGGACTCGCCGATCGGGCGATCCGGCCGCCACCGCCGCCAATTGGGCCGCCCATATGGCCGCCAATCATGCCCAGCCGGCCCGCCTTCTTCCCGCACCCTTCGAACGTGAATTCCGGATATCGAGAGGATCCCATGTGTGTCTTTCTGGGTTTTTGCGGTCACCGTCTCTTCGTTGAACACGCCCGCTGGGCATCGCCGGCCGGGTCCTTCGACCTGCGGCGTGAAAACGGGGAAGTTATCCTATGGCTTGGACGCCTGAACATCATCTACACACCGGCCCGTTGGGGACCACCCTCCCGCGCTGCATAGCGCGCGGCGCCGCGGAGACCTGCTGAATGCCGGCCCGCGTTCGTCATGACGAGGTCCTTACCGTCGTCCAGGTGCTTGAGGCGTTCCGCAAGCTCGACCCCGACCTGCCCATCCAGTATGCGCTGAGTTTCATGACCATCGCGCAGAGCGAAGGCATCTCCATCGGCGAACTGGCGGAACGCCTGGGCATCGCCCAATCCTCCGCGTCGCGCAACGTCGCGGCGCTCAGCCGCTGGCACAGCTTCGGCAAGGCCGGCCTCGATCTGGTGCAGGCGCAGGAAGACCCGCGCGAGCGCCGCCGCAAGATCGTCACCCTGACCGACAAGGGCCGTGAGTTCCTGAACGCGCTGCGCGCCATCGTGAACCCGCCCGACCAGCGACGCCCCGCCAAGACGGCCTGATTTTATCTTCAGGCGATCCCGTTCAGCGCCGTGCGCAGCATCCCCACCAGCGTGCGCACCGCCAGTTCCTGCCGCTCCAGGCTCAGCCCGCCGAAGCGGCGCAACACGCCCGCCCGTTCCGGCAGCGGCGGCATGTGGAAGAAGCCGTAGGGGATATCCAGGTCGGCGCTTTCGATGACGTGGCGCGCCCGGTAGAACAGATGGTTGCCGAGGAAGCCGCCGGAAAAGTCGCCGAAGGTCACCGGCAGCCCGGCCATCGACAATTCCCGCATCACCCGCGGCACCGGCAGGGTGCTGCCATAGGCGGTCGGCCCGTCCGGCACGATGTCGGCGTGTTCGCGTACCGTACCGGCGGCGTCGGCCAGCGGGCTTTCGTCGCGGTTCCAAGCCAGACGTTCCAGCCGGATGTAGTCGCTCCCTTCCCAATAGGCGAAGCCGAGCGCAGCCAGCGGCCGGTGTTCGGCCAGCAGGTCGGCGAAGGCTTCGCCGCAGGTGTCATAGAGGGGGGGGAGGGTGGCGGTGACGACCCCCGGCTCCCCCGCCAGTCGGTCCATCAGCAGGGCGGTCGGATCGGCGGCCCAGGGATGTTCCGAAGCGGGGTTCGGCTCGCCGTCCGGGAGCGTCCCGAACGGCGCGAAGCCGGTGAGCAGGATGGGGGCCGTCACGGGCAGGACATCCTTATGGTTGCATTCTTACGGCCGGAGCAGGCCGATGATGTCCTTCACGTCGTTCAGGTTCTTCTCCGCAATGGCGGCGGCGCGCTCGCCGCCCTTCTTCAGCAGCCGGTCGATCTCCGCCTTGTCGGCCAGCAGTTCCTTCATGCGGGTGGTGATCGGCGCCAGCTTGTCCACCGACAGGTCGACCAGCGACTTCTTGAAGTCGGAGAACTGGGCACCCGCGAACTGCGCCAGAACCTGTTCGCGCGACTGGCTAGCCAGCGCACCGTAGATGGTGACGAGGTTGTCGGCCTCGGGACGGGCCTCCAGCTCGGTCACGGTTTCCGGCAGAGGCTCCGGATCGGTCTTGGCCTTGCGGATCTTCTGCGCGATGGTGTCGGCGTCGTCGGTCATGTTGATGCGCGAATATTCGGACTCGTCCGACTTCGACATCTTCTTCTTGCCGTCGCGCAGGCTCATCACCCGCGTCGCCTCGCCCAGGATCTGCGGCTCGGGCAGCGGGAAGAACTCGGTCTCATAGCGGCGGTTGAAGGCGCCGGCGATGTCGCGCGCCAGTTCCAGATGCTGCTTCTGGTCCTCGCCCACCGGCACATGGGTGGCCTTGTACAGCAGGATGTCGGCGGCCATCAGCGTCGGGTAGGCGTACAGGCCCAGATTGGCCATGTCCTTCTGCTTGCCGGCCTTTTCCTTGAACTGCGTCATGCGGTTCAGCCAGCCCAGCGGCGTGTGGCAGGACAGGATCCAGCCCAGTTCGGCATGGCCGGAGACAACCGACTGGTTGAACAGGATGTTCTTGTCCGGGTCGATGCCGGCGGCGATGTAGGCGGCGGCGACCTCGCGGATGTTGTTGCGCAGGACTTCGGGGTCCTGGTCGATGGTCAGCGCGTGCAGATCGACGACGCAGAAGATGCACTCGTAGCTGTTCTGCAGTTCCACCCAGTTGCGCAGCGCCCCCAGATAGTTGCCGAGGTGAAGCTGCCGGGTCGGCTGCATGCCGGAGAAAATGCGGTTCACGGGTGGTCTCGCTCGAAAACTCTGGGAGGCGGCAGTTATCGCCCCCCGAAGTCCGCCGGTCAAGGCGCGGCGCACGGTTGATCGCCGTCCGCGCGTATCGTCGCGGATGGGTGGCCCCGGTTGTATTGAATGCGATTGTGTGCTACCGCCGCGTTTGTGTGGTTGGGAGGGGGCGGACCCGCCGCCCCCGCCACACGAGAAGGAGAAGAAGGATGAAACAGATCCTTACCCTTCTGGTCCCTGTCCTGGAGATCATCAAGCGTCTGCTTGACCTCTACCAGGGCTAAGGCTGGACCAGGGAGCGGCGGGGTCGGAGCCGCCGCTCCCCCACGGTTCAAGGTAATATCAACCCCCATGCCCTGCAAGGGTATGAGGGCCTCATCTTCCCGAAAAAATTGTACAAGCATGCATTGCGCTCTCGCGCTGCAGCATATCCTTACTTCCCCGCGCGACGGCGCTCGATGGCGTCCCACAGCAGGGCTTCCAGCTGCACGCCGTCCAGGCGGTTGATCTCCTGGATGCCGGTGGGGGAGGTGACGTTGATCTCGGTCATGTAGTCGCCGATGACGTCGATGCCGACGAAGACCAGACCCTTCTCGCGCAGCACCGGGCCGATGGCGGCGCACATCTCGCGCTCGCGCGCGGTCAGCTCGGTCTTCCTGGCGCTGCCGCCGGCGTGGAAGTTGGCGCGGGCCTCGCCCTCCATCGGCATGCGGCTGACCGCGCCGGCCGGTTCGCCGTCGATCAGGATGATGCGCTTGTCGCCCTGGCGGATTTCCGGAAGGTAGCGCTGGACGATCACCGGCTCGCGGTAGAGCTGGGTGAACATCTCCAGCAGCGAGCCGAGATTCTCGTCGTCGGGCTTCAGATGGAAGACGCCGGCGCCGCCGTTGCCGAACAGCGGCTTGACGATGATGTCCTTGTGCTCCGCCCGGAAGTCGAGGATCGCCTGCTTGTCGCTGGTGATCAAGGTCGGCGGCATCAGGTCGGGGAACTTGGTGATGAACAGCTTTTCCGGCGCGTTGCGCACCTCGGCCGGGTCGTTCACCACCAGAACCTTGGGCTGCACATGCTCCAGCAGGTGGGTGGATGTGATGTAGGCCATGTCGAAGGGCGGGTCCTGCCGCAGCAGGATGACGTCCATCGTCGACAGGTCGGTCATCACCGGCTCGCCCAGCGTGTAATGGGCGCCGCGCTGGCGGACCACGGTCATCTCGCGCACGCGGGCGGTCAGGCGGTTGCCGGTCAGGATCAGGTCGCGCGGGTGGTAATGGTACAGGCGATGGCCGCGCTTCTGCGCCTCCAGCGCCATCATGAAGCTGGAATCGGTGTCGATGTTGATCGACTCGATGGGGTCCATCTGGAAGGCGACGGCGAGGCTCATGACGGGTCCCTCTGGAACGGGGTCAGTTCAGGCGGTTCTTCAACTGCTGGATCAGCGAGGCGGTCTGGTGCCGGTGATGGTCGTCGCCGGTCAGCGCCATGAAGGTCTCCAGCGCGGTGATGGCGTCCTTCAGGTTGCCGGCATGGGCCTCCAGAAGGCCGGTCTCGCGCCACAAAGCCGGCTCGTGCGGGGCGAACAGGCGCATCGCCTCCAGCACCTCCAGCGCCTTCGGCACATCGTGCGCCGACAGGTGGCGCAGCTTGATGTTGTTCTGCAGGCGCAGCAGCACGTCGCGGTTCGACACCGGCTGGTAATGGCCGGGCTCCAGCTCGGCGGCGCTGCCGGCGGTGGCCTTCAGCAGGTCGCGCAGGTCGACGACGCTGCGGGTCTGTCCCTCGTTGAAGGGGTCGATGATGGCGCGCGCCCCGTCCTTCTCGATGCGGACCAGGAAATGGCCGGGGAAATTCAGCCCCACCATCGGCCAGCCCTGCGAGCGGGCGGCATGCATATAGAGGATGCCCAGCGCCACCGGCAGGCCGCGCCGGCGGTCGATCACCCGCAGCAGGTTGGCGTTCTGCAGGTCGTCGTAGGTGTCGTGGTCGCCGGAATAGCCGTGGCGCCCGCCGATCACCGCATGCAGATGGGCGATGCGTGCTTCCAAGTTGTCTTCTGCCCGATCCTGCGCCGCGACGCGGGCGGCCAGATCCTCGACGATGGCGCGGATATGGGCGCGGTAGGGGGCGAGGTCGGCGTTCGGCAGCTCCAGCGCGCCCAGCGCCAGTGCGGCTTCGGCCAGATCGATCTCGTCGTCCGGCTGGTCGCCGATGCGGCGCAGGATTTCGCGGGCTTCCGCGCGGTTGCTCAAGACTGTCGCCCCCTCAAATTCATCCCCTCACAGTCTCCAGGCATCGGCCAGATGACGGGGCCAGGCCCAAGGGGTAACCAGCATCACGTCGAAGCGCAAGACATAGCCGGCATAGCGCGGATTGGCGCCCAGGAAGGCATGGGCGGCACGGGCCAGCCGGCCGCGCTGGCGGGCGTTCAGCGCCTCGTTGGCGGTGTCCCAGTCGCCCCGCGCCTTCACCTCGACGATGGCGATGGTCTTTCCGCGCTTCGCCACGATGTCGATCTCGCCCATCGGCGTGCGCAGGCGGCTGGCCAGGATGCGGTAGCCGCGCAGCCGCAGCGACAGGCGGCACAGCGCCTCCGCCCGGCGGCCCAGGCTTTCGGCACGCAGGCGCCGCGCATCCAGGTCGGTCATTTCGTCTTCTCCTCCCGCTGCAGTTCCAGCGCGCGGGCATAGACGGTGCGCTTGTGCTGGCCGGTGCGGGCGGCGACGTCGGCGGCGGCGTCGCGCACCGACAGGCGGGTCAGCGCCTCGCGCAGCAGGGCGTCGACGTCGGCCTCGCCGGGCGTCGCCTCCTCCCCCGGCGGGCCGATGACCAGCACGACCTCGCCGCGCGGCGGGCCGGCCTCGGCGTAATGGGCCGCCAGTTCCGGCAGGGTGCCCCGCCGCACCTCCTCGTACAGCTTGGTCAGCTCGCGGGCGACGGCGGCCTCGCGCGGGCCCAGGATGTCGGCGAGGTCGGCCAGCGACTCCGGCAGGCGCTGCGGCGATTCGAAGAAGACCAGCGTGGCGGGCACGCCCTTCAGCTCGCCGGCGGTGGCGCGGCGCGCGCTGCTCTTGTTCGGCAGAAAGCCGGCGAACAGGAAGCGGTCTGTCGGCAGGCCGGACAGCACCAGCGCCACCAGCGGGGCGGAGGCGCCGGGCAGGGTGGTCACCGCCACCCCCTCCGCCACGCATTCCCGCACCAGCTTGTAGCCGGGGTCGGAGACCAGCGGCGTGCCGGCATCGGTGACCAGCGCGATGGCCTCGCCCTTTTTCATGCGGCCGATCAGGACCGGACGCATCTTTGCGGCGTTGTGCTCGTGGTAGGAGACGAAGGGGGTGTGGATGCCGTGGATGCCCATCAGCTTGGCGGTGACGCGGGTATCCTCGCAGGCGATGGCATCGGCCCGCTTCAGCGTGTCGAGCGCCCGCAGCGTGATGTCCGCGGCGTTTCCGATGGGGGTAGCGACGACATGGAGTCCGCCCGCGAGTTTACTTGGCGCGGCGAGGGGGCTACCTTGAGCGCCACTTTGAACCATGCCTTGGGTCTCGCCTTCGGTATCGGCGGCCGTTTCAGCAGATGTGGAGATGATTGGTGGCACGCTTGGCAACAGCTTTCTCACAGGGTCTGAAACGTCACGGCGTGGCAGCCTTGCTGGTCGCCGGCCTGTTGTCGGCCTGTTCGACTGTAAGCGCGCCGCCGCGGGTGGCACAAGCGCCGCAACCGGTTCCGGCTCCGGTGGCTCCCCTGCCCGACGCGCAGAGCCCGGTCAAGGTGGCGGTCCTGGTGCCGCTCAGCGGCCAGAGCGCAGCCATCGGGCAGGCCATGCTGGACGCGGCGCAGATGGCGCTGTTCGACATGGCCGGCGACCAGCTGCAGCTTCTGCCGCGCGACACCAAAGGCACGCCGAGCGGTGCGGCAGACGCCGCGCGCCAGGCGCTGGCCGAAGGCGCCCGCCTGATCATCGGCCCGCTGTTCGCCGCCGACGTCGCCGCGGTTCGGCCGATCGCCCAGAATGCGGGCGTCGACGTGCTGGCCTTCACCAACGATGCGACCCAGGCCGGCAACGGCACCTATGTGCTGGGCTTCGTCCCGGCCGATCAGGTCAGCCGCGTCGCCGGCTTCGCCCGCTCGCGCGGTGCAACGCGCTTCACCGTTCTGGCGCCGCGCTCCCCCTATGGCGATGCGGTGGTCAATGCCATGCAGGCCATTGGCCCGCGGCTGGGCACCATGACCACGCAGGTCGAGCGCTACGACCCTGCCGTCACCGATCTGTCGGTCCCGGCCAAGCAGGTCGCGCAGGTGACGCCGCAGCCGCAGGCGGTGATGCTGGCCGAAGGCGGGCAGCGCGCCCAAGGCATCGCCCAGGCGCTGGCGGCGGGCGGCGTGCAGCCGCAGCAGGTCAAGCTGCTGGGCACCGGCCTGTGGGACGACAGCTCGCAGGGCGCGCTGGGGCAGGAGTCGGCGCTGGTCGGCGCCTGGTACGCCGCCCCGGCGCCGCAGACCCGCGCCCGCTTCGAGTCGCAGTTCGAGCAGGTCTATGGCCGCAAGCCGCCGCGCATCGCCACGCTGGCCTATGACGCGACCTCCATCGCCGCGGTGCTGACCCGCAGCGGCGGCCCGGTGCCCTTCGACCGCATGGCGATGACCAACCCCAACGGCTTCGAGGGTCTGGACGGCCTGTTCCGCCTGCGCGCCGACGGCATGGTCGAACGCGGGCTTGCGGTGATGGAGATCACGCCCAACGGATCGCGCGTGGTCGACCCGGCGCCGCCGTCCTTCGAGATGCTGGGGCAGTGAGGTGATGGTCCCTCTGCCCGCTGGGGAGAGGGTTGGGTGAAGGAAGTGCGCCGCGGTCGTCTCGGGACGGGCCGCGGCGTTTTCTTTTCTCAGGTAAGGATACTCGGGGATTGTCGCTGTGCGTCCCCCTCACCCTGACCCTCTCCCCGCTTTCGGCGGACCGAAGGTCCGCCTGTCGCGTCAGCGCAAACGAAGTTTGCGCGTGAGCGGGGGAGAGGGGACATCGTCGCAGGGGATAAGGGCGCTATCCTTACCTACGCCCGCGCCCGCAGATAGGGGGTCATGCGCCATTCGGCGAATTTGATCAGGCGGGTGGCGACGAAGTTCAGCACCAGATAGATCGCCCCGGCGACGATGAACAGCTCGAAGACCGCAAAGGTCTGGGCGATCATGCGCCGGGCGATGCCGGTGACCTCCATCAGCGTGATGGTGCTGGCGAGCGAGGTCGCCTTCACCATCAAAATCACCTCGTTGCCGTAGGCCGGCAGCATCTGGCGGATCGCCACCGGCAGCACGATGCGGCGGAAGGCGAGCGCCCGCGACATGCCGCAGGCCCGTGCCGCCTCCACCTGCCCCTGCGGCACCGACAGGATGGCGCCGCGCAGGACCTCGCTGGTGTAGGCGCCGGTGTTCAGCGTCAGCGCCAGGATGGCGCACCAGTAGGGTTCGCGCAGGAAGGGCCAGAGGATGCTCTCGCGGATGAACTCGAACTGGCCCAGCCCGTAATAGACCAGGAAGATCTGCACCAGCAGCGGCGTGCCGCGGAAGACGAAGACATAGGCCGCGGCCAGCGTCTCCACCACCCGGTTGCCGGACAGCCGCAGAAGCGCGACGCCGAAGGCCACCAGCGCGCCCAGCGCCAGCGATCCGACGATCAGCTGCAGCGTCAGCGACAGTCCGCCGAGCATGCGGGGCAGGCTGTCCCACATCAGTTGCCAGTTCATGGCCTCATGCCCTCCGGACGCCGCGGTTGGCGGAGATTTCGGCGCGGTTGAACAGCGCCGTCGAAACGGTGGTCAGCAGCAGGTACAGCACGGCCGCGGTCCCGTAGAACAGGAAGGGCTGGCGCGTGGCGCCGGCCGCCAGATGGGTCACGCGCATCAGCTCCGCCAGGGCCGTCACCGACACCAGCGCCGTGTCCTTCAGCGTCAGCTGCCAGACATTGCCAAGGCCGGGTAGGGCGAAGCGCAGGGTCTGCGGCACCAGCACCCGGCGCAGGATCAGCCAGCGGCTCATCCCGCAAGCGCGCGCCGCCTCGATCTGGCCGAAGGGGACGGACTGCACCGCACCGCGGATCACTTCCGTTGAATAGGCGCCGGAGATCAGGCCGACCGCCAGCACGCCGATGGTGAAGGCATTCAGGTCGACCCGCCCGTCATAGCCGAAGGCGGCGGCGATGGAGGTGGCGACGCTGCTGCCGCCGAAGAACAGCAGATAGATGACCAGCAGTTCGGGGATGCCGCGGACGACCGTGGTGTAGATGTCGGCCACCACGTTCAGCGCCAGGGAATGGCTGAGCTTGGCCGAGGCGCCGAGCGATCCGACGAGGATGCCGAAGGCGAATGCCGACACGGCGACCGCGACCGTCATCGCGGTTCCCATCAGAAGCTGTCCGCCCCAGCCATTGGGACCGAAGGAAAGGAGTTCCAGCATTGGCACGCCCGGTAAGGCCCGCCGGGCGCGGCACGGGAAGGCCGGCCGTACGGGGTCAGCTAACGACGATCAGAGAACGGCTGGCGCCCGGTTGCCGCAAAGGCCGCCGGGCGCCGTTCCGATCAGATGGGCGGACCGGAGGTCCGCCTGTCCTGGTCGCCTTACTTGGGGGAGATGTCGTAGCCGAAATGCTGCGTGCTCAGCTTCTTGACGGTGCCGTCCTTCAGCGCCTCGCCGATGGCCTTGTCGAACATCGCCTTCAGGTCGGCGGTGTCCTTGCGCAGGCCGACGCCCATGCCTTCGCCGATCACGCCGCCGATGAAGTTCGGGCCGACGACGACCATCTTGCCCGGCGTCGCCTTCAGCACCGCCTCGACCACCGACCGGTCGCCCAGCATGGCGTCGACGCGGCCGGAGTTCAGGTCGATGCCGGCATTGTCGATCTTGTCGTAGGTGCGCATGGTCACCTTCGGCAGATGCTTGTCCATGAAGTCGGCCTGGATGGTCGACACCTGGACGCCGACGGACTTGCCCTTCAGCGCCTCGGCCAGCTTGTCCAGCACCGGCTTGGCGGCGGCCTGGTCGTTCAGGTCGATGCGGTCGGCGCCGAGGTTCAGCGCCTTGCCCAGCGGCGAGTCGGTCAGAACGGCGAAGACCGACGGCTCGGTGCCGTAGGGCGCCGAGAAGTCGATGACCTTCTTGCGCTCATCGGTGATGGTCATCGCCGACATGATGGCGTCGTACTTGCCCTGCTGCAGGGCCGGGATGATGCCGTCCCAATCCTGGGCGACGAACTCGCAGGTGACCTTCATGCGCTTGCACAGGTCGTTGGCGAGGTCGATCTCGAAGCCGATCAGCTTGCCCGAGGTGTCGGTGGCGTTCCACGGCGGATAGGCGCCCTCGCTGCCGATGCGGACCGTCTTCCACTCTTTGGCGCCGGCGGCGCCCGCCGCGGCCACAGCCATCATGGCGCCCAGCGCCAGGGCCGAAACGATCTTCTTCAACGCACACACTCCTCTGTTCGGTTCGCCCGTTCTTCCGCCCTTGTCGGGGGCCGGGCTGTTTCTGACGGTCCGGTCCTGCCCTCTGCCTCGTCCCCTCACGCCGCGCCGGACAGATGGCGCGAGAGGAACTGCCGCACCCGGTCCGAGTCGGGGTCGGTCAGCACCTTGTCGGGTGACCCCTCCTCCTCGATCCGCCCCTGGTGCAGGAATACCACCTTGGACGCCACTTCGCGGGCGAAGCCCATCTCGTGCGTCACCAGGATCATCGTGCTGCCTTCGTCCGCCAGCTGGCGGATGACGCGCAGAACCTCGCCGACCAACTCGGGGTCCAGCGCCGAGGTCGGCTCGTCGAACAGCATCACCTTCGGCTGCATGGCGAGCGCGCGCGCGATGGCCGCGCGCTGCTGCTGTCCGCCCGACAGCTGGACCGGGTAGGCGTCGGCCTTGCCCAAGATACCGACCTTGTCCAGGAGCCCGCGGGCGCGGTCGACGGCTTCCGCCTTCGGCACGCCCAGCACATGCACCGGCGCCTCGATCACGTTTTCCAGGATCGTCATGTGGGTCCAGAGGTTGAAGCTCTGGAACACCATGCCGAGGCTCGTGCGGATGCGCTCCACCTGACGGGTGTCGGCGGGGACGGTGGAGCCGCGGCGCGTCTTCTTCAGCCCGATGGCCTCGCCGCCGATGACGACGCGCCCGTCGTCCGGGATCTCCAGCATGTTGATGCAGCGCAGAAGCGTGCTCTTGCCCGAGCCGGAGGAGCCGATCAGCGTGATCACGTCGCCTTCGCGCGCTGTCAGCGACACTCCCTTCAGCACCTCCAGCTCGCCGAACCGCTTGTGCAAATCCTCCACGACGACGGCGGCGGGTGCGGAGTCGCTGACGGGCGGATGGCGATACATGCGTGGGAACCGGCAGGGTTGTGGGGACTGGTTATGGTCTGACCATTGCGGCACAGGCTAGACCGGCGCGTAGGCGTTCCGCAACGCGGATTTCACACGCCGCGCACGTTGTGCCGCTTGTGTCTGAAAATGATGCGTCACCACAACAAAAGTACCAGAATCTGCGGCCCCAGGATGCGCAGGCACATCGCCAGCGGATAGACCGTGGCATAGGCCAGCGCCGGAGCCTCCGACGCGACCAGCGCGTTGGCGTAGGCCAGCCCCGGCGGGTTGGTCTGGGCGCCGGCCAGCACGCCGCAGATGGTCAGGAAGTTCAGCTTCATCAGCCCGCGCGCGATCAGCCCGGCCAGAAGCAGCGGCACCAGCGTCACCAGCACGCCCCACATCATCCACGGCCATCCGGCGCCGCTCGCCAGCGTGGCGACGAAGCGGTCGCCCGACGCGATGCCCAGCACGGCCAGGAAAAGGACGATGCCGATCTCGCGCAGCGCCAGGTTGGCGGCCGGCGGCATGAACCACACCAGCGGCCCGACATGGCCGACGCGGCCCAGGATCAGCGCCACGATCAGCGGCCCGCCGGCAAGGCCCAGGCGCAGCGGCGCCGGCATCCCCGGCAGGAAGATCGGGATGGCGCCCAGCGCAGCGCCCAGCGCGATGCCCAGGAACAGCGGGATCATCTCCACCTGCTGCAGCTTGCGGGCGGAGTTGCCGAAGACCTGCCCGACGGCGGCGAGGCTTTCGGGCCGGCCGATCACCGTCAGGATGTCGCCGAACTGCAGCTTCAGCGCCTGGGTCGGCACCAGTTCCACGCCCGACCGGTTGACGCGGCTGACCACCACGTCATGGGCCTCCTGCAGGTTCAGGGCGGCGATCGACTTGCCCAGCACGCCATTGTTGGTGACGACGATGCGCTCCCATTTCAGGTCGGTGCCCTTGGTGGTCAGCGGCCGGTCGAACTCCTGCCCCAGCAGCGCCCGCACCTCCTCCAGCTTCTGCCGCGGCCCGACCACATGCAGCACGTCGCCCAGCTTCAGGCGGGTGTCGTCGTGGGGAACGCAGAGCTTGCCGTCGCACAGCAGGCGCGAGGCGACCACCCCCTGGCCGCACAGCAGGTCGATGGAGCCGAGCGCCTTGCCCTCAAGCTCCGGGTTGCGCACGGCCAGATCCATCGTCTCCAGCTTGGACACCTCGGCCCGCCGGCACTCCTCGAATCGGGCGGCTTCGGCCTCCGGGTCGATGCGGAACAGGATGCGGACCGCGGCCATCGCCAGCAGGTTGCCGGCGATGCCGAACGGGTAGGTGACGGCGAAGGCAAGGCCGGGCAGGGCCATCACCGCGGCGTCGGCCCCGACCTCCGTCAGAACCTGCTGGGTGGCGGCGAGCGCCGGGGCGTTGGTCACCGCACCGGCGAACACCCCCAGCGAGGAGCCCAGCGACAGCGCCCCCGACGAGACCAGCGCCGCGGTCAGCAGGATGCTCGATCCCACCATCAGCAGAGCCAGCCCGTTCAGCGCCAGCCCGGTGCGGCGCAACGCCGCGAAGAAGCCGGGTCCGACCTGGATGCCGATGGTGTAGACGAACAGGATCAGCCCGAAGTCGCGGATGAAGTCCATCATCTCCGGATTGAAGGCGATGCCCGCCTGCTTGGCGATGTGGCCGCCGGCGATGCCGGAAAACAGCACGCCGCCGATCCCCAGCCCGACCCCCCGGATCTTGATGTGGCCGAGCGCCACGCCGGCCGCCGACACGAGGCCGAGCATGAGGACCACCCGCGCGATCGGCGGCATGGCCTGGAGAATGTCTGCGAAGGCCGACGTGAAGGCCGACATGGGAGGACTCGCTTGCTGAACACGATTGGGCAGGGGGCCGGCATGCCCCGGATCGGCTCCGGGTAAGCCGCGACACTCCCCGCGGATGGGGAACGACGGCGCCACGATGCGGCAGGGCGGCGGGGTGAGGCGTTGATTCAGAACAAGCGGCCAGGCTTTAGTCCTGCCGTTCCCGGCACCCCCGCGCTGCATCCCGCGCATGGGAGCGCAGCGCTGCGATGCGGCCTGTCCGCCGTAGAACAACGTCCGATTGCACGAACTCCATCCAAATTTTGCCACTTTCTCCCTATAGACCTTATCTCAAGCAACCGGCGACGCATGTCGCGCGCATCGGCGTCCCCCCTAGCGCCATCGCAGCGACGAACGGACGCCGTTCCATCGAGCATCGTCTGGCCGGACCCGGCCGGGCGCGCGGCCATCGCGAGAACCCCCTCGCGGTGGCCTTTTTCTTTGCGTGGCTCTTGCAGCGGCGACGCCATTCTTGCTCCGGCTTTTCCCCCGCCCTGTGCTATAGCAGCGCCTCCCTCAATCGGAAGCGCGACCCGTCACCATGCCCGTTTTCTCCGGATCCGAGCTGACCTGCCTGCGCGGCGACCGGCTGGTCTTCACCGGGCTGGAGTTCCGCATCGCTCCCGGCGGCGCGCTGGTGCTGCTCGGCCCCAACGGCAGCGGCAAGTCCAGCCTGCTGCGGGTGATGGCGGGCCTGCTGAAGCCGCTGCGCGGCACGCTCGGCTGGGACGGGGTGTCGATCGCCGAGGATCCCGACGGCCACCGGGCGCGGGTGCAGTATGTCGGCCATCTGGACGCGGTGAAGCCGGTGCTGACCGCGGCGGAGAACCTCGCCTTCTGGGCGGCGCTGGCCGGGGCCGCCGATCCGGCCGCAAATGCGCGGACGGCGCTCGACCGGCTGGGGGTGCCGCACATCGCCGGGGTGCCGGGCCGCTACCTGTCGGCCGGGCAGAAGCGCCGGCTGAACTTGGCGCGGCTGCTGGCCGCACCGGCAACCTTGTGGCTGCTCGACGAACCGACCGTGGCGCTCGACCGCGCCGCCATCGCCCTGTTCGAAGGGCTGATCGCCGAACACCGCGCCGAGGGCGGCATGGTGGTGCTGTCCACCCACACCGACATCGCCACCCCCGGCGGCGAGGAACTGCATCTGGACGACTTCACCCCCTACGCCGACGATGAAGAGGGTGGCGGCGAAGACCTTGAAGAAGAGGGAGCCGGGCCATGAACCGTTTCCTGCGCCTTGTGGCGCGCGACCTGCGGCTGGCCCTGCGCCAGGGGTCGGACGCCACCATCGCCGTCATGTTCTTCGTCCTGTGCGTGGTGCTGTTCCCCTTCGGTGTCGGGCCGGAGCCGAACATCCTCGCCCGCATCGCCGCCGGGGTGATCTGGGTGGCGGCGCTGCTCGCTTCGCTGCTGTCGCTGGAGCGGCTGTTCCAGACCGATTACGAGGACGGCTCGCTGGAGCTTCTGTCGCTGTCCTCCCTGCCGCTGGAGGCCGCGGTGCTGGCGAAGACGCTGGCCCACTGGCTGGTGACCGGCGTGCCGCTGATCGTCGCCGCCCCGCTGCTGGCCGTCCTGCTGAACATGGATGCGCAAGGATTCGGCGTGCTGGTGCTGACCCTGACGCTGGGCACGCCGATCCTCAGCCTGATCGGCTCCATCGGCGCCGCGCTGACCCTGGGGGCTCGGCGGGGCGGCGTTCTGCTGTCGCTTCTCATCCTGCCGCTCTACATCCCGGTGCTGATCTTCGGCGCCGGCGCCATCGATGCCGCCATCAACAGCCTGACCCCGCGCCCGCACCTGCTGCTGCTAGCCGGCATCCTCGCCGCCGCCCTGCCGCTCGCCCCCTGGGCGGGTGCCGCCGCTCTGCGTCAGGCTGTGGAGTAGGGGAGGGAGCCTGCGTCGCCACCTTACGACTTCGGCGCCTTCTCCGGCAGCAGCTTCTCGATCGCCTCGCGGACCTTGTCCGCCTCGGGGTCGGTCATGGTGGAGAACCAGGACACCAGCTTGCCGTCCGGGCCGATCAGATATTTGTGGAAGTTCCAGCGCGGCTTGGCGAGGAAGCCCATCTCGTCCGACGCCCAGCGGTAGAAGGGGTGGGCGCCGTCGCCCGACACCACCGTCTTGTCCGTCATGGGGAAGTCGATCCGATAGTTGACCTCGCAGAAGTCCTTGATCTGGGTCGCAGTCCCCGGCTCCTGCCCGCCGAAGTCGTCGGACGGCACGCCGACCACCACCAGCCCACGGTCGCGGTAGCTCTGCCACAGCGCCTGCAGCCCCTTGTATTGCGGGGTGAAGCCGCACTGCGACGCGGTGTTGACCACCAGGATCGCCTTGCCCTCGTACTGCGACAGCGGCAGCGGCTGTCCGTCGATGCCCTGGAAGGTGAAGCTGTAGGCGTTGGTTGCGCTGCTGGCGGCCATGGCGCTGGTGGCTCCCATCATGGAGAAGACCGCAGCCACGGCGGCCAGTGCGACGGTATGAAAACGGGTCCGGATGGTCATCGGTGCGTCTCTGCGGCTGGGGTCGATATCGGCGGCGTCGGAGACGCGGTGGATGGCGACATCCTTACATACGATGCCTCATACGCTCTCCGGCGCCTATCGGATCAAGCGAATGGCGGAAAGGAGCCGTCATCCGCCCGCTGCATCCGGCCTACCCCTACCGGATGGGTAGCGATACTGCCCCCTGATCAACAGCTTCATGGGTAAGGATGCGCGGCGCCCAGACCGCCGCCGCAATCGTTTCCGCCGGACACCGCCCGAAAAATGTCTCACCCGGTCCAGTCCAAGCCTGAGCATAAGAGCCTATCCCATCGAAATGGGTACGCGGCCCTCCGCCGTCGCTATCCCCATCCCCGTCCTCGTCAACACCCAGCCGCCACAAGCGCAGCCGCAAGCCCATCCGAGGAGACCAGGCCGATGAACGCCGGAGCCATCATGCAGCAATCCCGGACGCCTGAAATGGCCGTGCGCCGCGTGTCCGGCGCGGTCGCCAGGACGGCCGGTGCCGCGGTTGCCGTCCTGTTGCTCGGCGCCGCTCTGTCGACGCCGTCCTTCGCCGATCCGGGGGAGCATGGCCGCGGTCATGCCTGGGGCCATCACAAGCACAAGAAGAAGCATCATCACCATGACGACGGCCCGGTCGTCATCTATGGCGCGCCGCCGCCGGTGGTCGTGGTTCCCGCTCCGCCGCCCCCGCCGCGGGTCGTCTATGCGCCGTCCTATGCGCCGCCCGCCGTCATCTACGCCCCGCCCCCGCCGCCGCCGGGCGTCAGCGTCCAGATGAACATTCCGCTCCGCTAACGACCCGCATGCTTCAAGCGCCCCGGCTGCCCGGCCATGTCCGGCCGCCGGGGCGTTCCTGCGTTCCGGCTGTGACCATCCTGTGTCCTCCCTCTCGTCCCGGTCGGCACTCCGGTCTCCTCCTGCACCTTGCCGCCGCCCGCCCACCGGTCCGCAAAGCCTGAAAAGCCTGCACCGCCAGTCCTTTCGTGACAGGACCCATCCGCACCGGTAGGATCGCGCGGCCTGTCGCGAAGGCGGTAGACCGTTCGGGTGGTTTACGGAAACTCAACCGATCTCCGGCCTTCTGTCGGTCGGATGCATCCTGCGGTCCGTGGCGGGTAGGGTTAGGGAGAAGACCGGATGTTCGTGATCATCGGTTTGGTCATCGTGGTGGTCAGCGTGTTCGGCGGCTACATCCTAGGCGGCGGCCACATGGGCGTGCTGTGGATGCCGTTCGAGTTCATGATCATTCTCGGATCGGCCGCCGGGGCGTTCTTCATCGCCAACCCCAAGTCCGTGGTCACCCACACCGGCAAGGAGCTGGGCCACCTCTTCAAGGGCCCGAAATACAAGAAGGAGGACTTCCTGGAGGTCCTCACCATGATGTACCAGGTCTTCAAGATCGCGAAGACCAAGGGCTTGCTGGCGCTGGAGCAGCACATCGAAAAGCCGGAGGATTCCCCGCTTTTCCAACAGTTCCCGAAATTCTACGGCGATCACCATGCCATCGCCTTCCTCTGCACCTATCTCCGTCTGATGTCGCTGGGCGCCGACAACCCCCACGAACTGGTCGACCTGATGGACGAGGATATCGAGACGATGCACCACGAACACCAGCGCATCGCCGACGCCATCCAGGCGGTTGCCGACGCGGTGCCGGCGCTGGGCATCGTCGCCGCGGTGCTGGGCGTGATTCACACCATGGGCTCGATCACCGAACCGCCGGAGGTGCTGGGCAAGCTGATCGGCGGCGCGCTGGTCGGCACCTTCACCGGCATTCTGGTCGCCTACGGCTTCCTCGCCCCCATCGCCAGCGGTCTGAAGAACATCTACCACGCCGAAGGCAGGTACTATCACGCGATGAAGACCGGCCTGATCGCGCATCTGTCCGGCTACGCGCCCGCAATTTCGGTCGAATACGCGCGCAACGTGCTGGAACCGGAATACCGTCCGAGCTTCGCCCAGGTGGAAGAGGCGACCTCCGCCCTGCCGCCGGCCTGATCCGGCGACCTGATTCATCGGAGGCCCCGATGCCGGACATCGACATCGCCTGGAACGAGGGCACGGTCGGCGATTGGGACGCCCTGTTCGCCCGCGCACCCCGCTCGACCCTGCTGCAGAGCTTCGCCTATGGCCGCGCCATGGGCCGCACTTATGGCCATGTCCCGCGCCTGGGCGTGATCCGCCGCGGCGGTGAGCCGCTGGGGCTTGTCCAGACGCTCGACCGCCGCATGCTGAAGCTGTTCCACGACCGCCAGTGCTACCGCGGCCCGCTCTGGCTCGATGGCACGATCCCCGATGCCGACACGCTGGAGCCGGTGTTCCGCCTTCTGCGCCGCGCCTGCCCGCGCTCGCCGCTCAGCCGCGCCAGCCTGCTGCCGGAACTGCCCGCCGGACCGGAGACGGAGGCGCTGCTCGCCCGCTGCGGCTTCCGCAAGGTCGGCCCCGGCTACCGGACCGTCTGGTTCGACCTGACCCGCAACGAGGAGGCGATGCGTGCCGGCCTTGCCCGCGACTGGCGCCAGCGTCTGCGCGGGGCGGAGAAGGCCGGTCTCGTCCTCGACGTCGATTGGAAGGCAGACAACCTGCCCTGGCTGATGAAGCAGGAGCACGACCAGGCACTTGGCAAGGGCTTCCGCGCCATGACCGGGCCGCTGGCCGTCCGCCTGCGCAATGCCATGGTCAAGGGCGGCGGCCGCACCGACGGGGCGCTGATGGTGACGGCGCTAGACGGTCGCAAGCCGGTCGCTTGCGGCCTGTTCTTCCGCCACGGCGTCTGCGCCACCAGCCAGATCAGCTGGGCCGACGAGTCCGGCCGCAAGAGCGGCGCCATGCGGCTGGTGTTGTGGAAGGCGATGCAGGAGTTGAAGCAGCGTGGCGTCCGCACGCTCGACCTCGGCGGCATCAATCCCGACACAGCTCCCGGCGTCACCGAGTTCAAGCTCGGCACCGGCGGGGAGGCGGTGGAGACCGTCGGGCAGTATCGCTGACCCTGACGCCCCTGATGATCTTTGCCTGATGATGGCCTGATCGGATCCGGCTATCCTTACCTGCCTGCCGACCCGACACAGCCTTTCCGCACGGGATGTCCGCCATGTCCGACCTCGAACCGTTGAAGCCCGGCGAAGCAGACGTCGCCATCGAACGCGCGATGCAGCAGCGGCCGAAGGCGATGATCATCCGTGAAAAGCTGCAGAAGATGCTGGATGACGAGAACACCGCGCGGCAATTCGTCGGGGCCATCCGGAACATGATGAACAAGGAATAGGCGCAACCGTGCGGCCATCACCGGCGGCCCCATCACCGGCGGCCCCATCACCGGCGGCCATTGCCGCCGGCATGCCGATCAGCGGCCGGCCATCAGCAGCTTGTGGCCTTGTTGCAGCCCTTCTCCTCCGGGGAGGCCGGCGCCGGGGTGCGCGCCAGTTGCAGGCCGCTGCGGGACTCCTCGAACAGCTTGTCGATCGCCCGCCGGGCCTGTTGGAAGTTCTGGAGTTCCCGCCCCTCCAGCTTCTCGCCGGTCGGCAGGTCGACGGAGCGCGGGTTCACCTGATGCCCGGCCTTCAGCACCTCGTAATGAAGGTGCGGACCGGTTGACCGCCCGGTGGTGCCGACATAGCCGATGATGTCACCCTGATCGACCCGCGCACCGCGTCGGATCGACTTGGCGAAGCGGCTCATATGGGCGTAGGCGGTGGCGATCTCGGTGTTGTGGCGGATGCGGACATAGTTGCCGTAGGAACTGTTGCGCTCCGCCAGCTCGATGGTGCCGCGGCCGGCGGCATAGATCGGCGTTCCCGACGGCGCCCCGAAATCGACGCCCTTGTGCATCTTGCTGAAGCCGAGGATCGGGTGATGGCGCATGCCGAAGCCCGACGTGATGCGGGCGCCGTCGATCGGGGTACGCAGCAGGGCGCGGCGGATGCTCTCGCCGTCGCCGTTGTAATAGTCGATCCGCCCGTCGCGGCTCTTGAACCGGTAGATCGGCATGTCGTCGCCGCTCAGCGTCAGCGACGCGTACAGCAACTCGCCTTCGCCCGCCTCGGTGCCGTCGGCGGTGACCAGCTTCTCATACATCACCTCGAACCGGTCGCCCGGCTGCAGGTCGCGCTGGAAGTCGACGTCATAGGAGAAGTTCTGGAGGAAGGCCATCATGACCGAGATCGGAACCCCGGCCTGCGCCCCCGCTTCGAACAGGCTGGAGCGGATGACACCCTGCGCCGCGACCGGCTTGCGCGTCACCGGCTTCTCGATCTGGCTGGACGTGAAGCCGGCGTCGCCCTTGCGCGCGATCGACACCGACCGCAGCGGATCGGGCGCGAACTCCAGGCCTACGAACTTGCGGGCGCCGCCGCGGCGCGGTTCGAACAGAACCGTGACGCGCTGGCCGACCTGGAGGCGGCGCGGGTTGTAGACGTCGCGCAGAGCGGCGACCGCATCATGGGCGTCGTTCGCCGGCACATTCGCTTCGGTCAGCAGATCCATCAGCGTGTCGCCGCGGCCGATGGACAGGGTGCGGCGGTCGACCGGACCGGTGGGACCGCCATCGCTGGTGCCGTCGTTGCGTTTGGCATCGTCCTTGGCCTCGGACGCGTCCTCCGCTCCCGTGTTCGGCTTGACCGCAGGCTTGTAGGCATGGGGCCCGCGTCCGTTCGGCGCATCGGCGCCGCGCGCGGAAACCGCCGCAGGCGTCATGGCACCGGCCGTCATGATGGCAAGCAAGGCGAGCGTGGGAAGGCGGGAGAGCCTCGAACGCACCGTCATCCTCCTCCTGTAACCCCTGGGGCTGCCCAGCAGGCGGCCGGCTATGGCCATCACCGAAGGTGTTAAGCCTTTGGATCGGACGATGCTGGACCGGTCCGACCCTGTCAACCGACACAAGACCGCAGGGATGAACCCTATGGGAACACTATGGATTGGCGCGCTCGGACGGTCGCCGGCCACGCCGCGGTTGGTGGGTCGTTCCCTTACACTGAATCCGCTCCACGCTCCGGTGAAAAACGAACCGTCAGGAATTTTTCATCGAAGCGCAAAAAACCGCTTGCCAGTTTTGGGGGAGGGCGCCTATAACCCGGTCCACCGACGGCGGGGCGCTGAACGACAGCGCGGCGCCGGAGGAGAAACGGAAGCAAGAACAGCAGCTTAGCTGTTTAATCTT